>LSRR01000706.1_pt1 | contig 9803 bp, 19 predicted proteins | sample 1162981 | NCBI WGS metagenome assembly LSRR01 (sample SAMN03256433, study PRJNA305521) | marine metagenome | biome: Estuarine; feature: Estuary; material: Brackish water; isolation source: iron chloride precipitation of viral particles from surface water samples | place: USA: Chesapeake Bay ... | reverse complement strand
GGAACGATTCTGTCGATACGACGCAACGGTACGAAGGACGATCCCAACAGAAGATAAAGCGGGATCACTATGTCCACTTACCCGTAGTTCTGCCGGGCTGGTTTTTACGCGCTGGCTTGGTAGCACATGATCCGGGGTCTGTTGGTCTATCCAAGTCGGAAAACATGCGTTGCTCCGACAGCTAGTAGACGCCGAGGAACACTTGCCGAACCTACCGGGAGGATTGAAATCTGCGGGAGACCGAAGAAATCAAGGGCGACGATTATCCCCGATCGATGCCGGAAGAGTTCCTGAGCGTAGATCTTGCCGGGTGGGTGGGCAATCCGGCAGCAGACATTGCACGTCCTGCCCTACAGAAGAGCGCAAGCAACGGCCTTTAATCAGTTGCTGGGTTGGACATTGTAAACGAGGGCGTCGATTCGCGTTCAGCGCGATTGAAAGCCTCAGGACATCAATGGCGAAGCGCCGGTTGCCCACCCACGCTTGCAGGTTTTAGAGCGAGAATGGAAGGTGATTGAGCGCGGTACAGGGGCTCGCGTTCACGCCCGCAGTCTCCGAGGTAAGAACTGAGAGAAGTTGTTCAGGGGCTTTTGCAGGGATGTACCGGCCGCCCAGAGGTCTACCCTACGAAGAGGAGAACGGCAGACTGTCCCGACAGACTTTGACAATCGGGTGGACATTATCCCCGTCAGCGACCCAAATGCGGGCACGATGGCGCAAAGAATCATGCAATATCAGGCGGCATTGCAGTTGGCGGCTCAGGCGCCCCAGATGTATAACATGCCACTGCTTCACCGCCAGATGTTGGACGTTTTGGGTATTCAGGACGCGGACAAGATCGTACCGACAGAAAACGACCTCAAGCCGACAGACCCTGTGACGGAAAACATGAACATCATTACGGGCGAGCCGGTCAAGGCGTTTATATATCAGGATCACGAAGCGCACATCCAAGTTCACATGGCGGCGTTGCAGAACCCTGAAATTCAACAGATGGTTGCCAGAGCGCCTAACAAGAAGGCGCTTGAAGCGGCAATGTCTGCTCACATAGCAGAGCACGTTGCCTTTGCCTACAGGGCCAAGATCGAGAAGGAGCTTGGCGTAGAGCTTCCGGGCCCAGACGAGAAACTGCCTGAAGATATCGAACTGCGTATCTCCAGACTGGCGGCGCCAGCCGCAGAACAAGTTACCGGCAAAGCCCAGATGATGGCTCAAGCCGAGCAAAACGCCAAGCAGTCGCAAGATCCTATTGTTCAGATACAACAACGTGAGTTGGCACTCAAAGAACAGCAGGCGGCGGCTAAGGCGCAAACCGATATGGCTAAGATCCAAGTCGATGCACAGAAGGCTGAGGCCAAAACCATGCTTGATCTGGAAAAACTCAATCAGCAGGAACGCTTAGAAAGCGCAAAGATCGCCGCAAAGGTGGCGATGCAAGAATCCAAGGATGAAAGCCAGCAAGAGATTGAGGGCTTCAGGGCTGGATTTAACTTAATCAAGGACACCCTAGATGAGCAAAAAGGCAACGAATAACGTCCTAAAGGCCATACAGAATGACCTGAGAACCCAGATGAATGAGGTTTCAGATCACATGGCGCTTGGCGGCTGTAAAAACATGGATGAGTATTCCCGTAACGTGGGGATTATCCAAGGGCTGGCCTTTGCCGAAAGGACGCTGTTAGACCTAGATGAGAGGCTAGAGCGCGAGTAATTCGTTACATACGGTAACGCATGGTGACACCAGACACCTATCTCTGGTGCAGGAACGGACTATGACTGAAAAAGACACACAGGTTGCCAAGCAACTACCCGAACCCAAAGGCTACAAATTACTTATTGCTCTCCCTGAACCGGACGAAATGACGGAGGGAGGCATCCTCAAAGCAAGAGAAACCATGCAAATGGAGGAGATTGGCTCTGTTTGCGGGTTTGTAATGAAGATGGGCGCTGACGCTTACGGAGACAAAAATCGTTTCCCAAGCGGCCCGTGGTGCGAGGAAGGTGATTGGGTGCTAATGCGCTCATATAGCGGAACGCGATTCAAGGTTCATGGTAAGGAGTTTCGCCTTATCAATGACGACAGCGTTGAAGCAGTAGTTGAAGACCCAAGGGGGATTGTGAAGGTATGAGCGAAGAGCAGATGAAAGAGCAGACTATGTCCTCTGAGGACAAGTTTTTCGGTGTCAAGACGACAATCGGTGGCGAAAAGGTCGATGTCGATGTTGAGGTTGTAGATGACCGACCCCCAGAGGACAGGCGTCCTCCGGCAAAAGAGGCCAAGCAGGAGGATTTCGGTGACGACGAGGAACTGGAGGGTTACTCCGAGAAGGTTAAAAAACGCATCAATAAGCTACGTTACCAACAGCATGAAGAGCGTCGGCAACGTGAAGCCGCTGAAAAGATGCGCGAAGAAGCTGTCCGAGTGGCGCAAAAGTATGCGGATGAAAACAAGAAGTATCATGCGATCATTCAGGAGGGCGAGCAGTATCTGGTTCATCAGATTAGAGAGCGAGCTAATCTTCAGCTTGAGCAAGCTAAAGCTCAGTATCGCCAAGCATACGAAGAAGGAAACACGGATAAGGTTGTCGAAGCCCAAGAAGCTATGATGCGGGCTCAGGCCGAGTTTAGCTCTGCCGACCAGCAATTCAACCATATCAATCAGAACAGAGAGCAGTGGAAGCAGTGGCAACAGCAACAAGCTCGCATGCCGCAACAGCCACAGCCACAGCCACGGCCACAGCAACCCCCTCAGCCTACCGAGAAAGCGGCTAAGTGGGCTCAAGAAAACCCGTGGTTTGGTCAGGAAAAGGACATGACCGCTCTGGCGTATGGCGTCCATGAGCGGCTTGTCAGGGATGAGGGGTATGACCCCAACTCCGACGAATACTTTGAGGCTATAGATCGCACAATGCGTTCTAAGTTTCCAGAATACTTTGGTGATGATGCCTCGGAAGGGGTATTTACCACTAAAAGTCCCCCCGTGGTCACAGCGCCTTCCTCGCGGAATAACGGCGCGAAGCCACGCAAGGTGAGGCTGACTCGCACTCAGCTAAGTCTAGCCAAGAGGCTAGGACTAACACCCGAACAATATGCCAACCAGCTTGTTAAGGAGGCTCAGTAATGGCAGAACAGCGCACTAAAAGGGACGCAGAGTCCAGAGAAGTTGAGACAAGACCTAGCGATTCGTGGATTCCGGCCTCCGTATTGCCGAACCCTGCTCCGCAAGACGGATGGGTGTTCCGGTGGGTACGCACCAGCACTTTGGGCCACGCGGATAACACGAATGTATCTCAGAAGTTTAGAGAGGGCTGGGTTCCTGTAAAAGCAGAAGATCATCCAGAGCTAGAGGTAATGTCCGACATCGACTCCCGATTTAAAGGGAACATCGAGATCGGAGGACTTCTCCTGTGCAAACAGCCAGAGGCTACCGCACGGGCGAGGGAAGCTCATTATCAGCGGGTTGCTAATAGCCAGATGGAGTCTGTAGACAACAACTTCTTAAAGCAAAACGATCCCCGAATGCCCGTTCTCAACCCTGAGCGGTCAACTCGGACGACCTTTGGTCGAAGTTGACTCCGGTTTACCGGAGAGCTTTGGCCTTTCATCTAAGTATGGAGACTAAAGATGGCTACTACAGCTACTCCGATGGGTGCAGAACCCGTAGGCACTCTTAGTGCTTCTGGTTCCTTCACCGGAAAAGTCCGCCATATCAAGATTGCGTCTGGCTATGCCAGCGATGTCTTTTATGGCGATTTCGTCAAGCTGGTCGCGGCTGGTACGGTAGAGAAGGCGGCAGTTACGACTGCGGCTGTCGCAGGGACTGTCGGCATTTTTGTCGGCTGTGCCTATACCGATCCCGGTACCAACCAGAAGACCTTTAACCAGTATTGGCCTACCGGCACGGTAGCGTCAGACGCTGTTGCTTACGTCGTTGACGATCCTAAGCTCCTGTTTCAAATGCAGGGCGACGGATCTATTGCTCAGACTGGTCTGGGTAACAACGTACAAGCTATCAGCACTGCTGGCTCAACCGCTATTGGCAGGAGCAAAAACGCTCTTGACGCTAGTACAATCGCAACCACCAACACGTTCCCGCTTCGTATTGTGGACTTCGTGGATGGGCCGACAAGCTCTGTAGGTGATTCGTTCACCGATTGCATCGTGACCTATCTGCCGCTTAGCCACGCTTACGAGACGGCACTTGGCGTTTAAGGAGATTTAGGAAATGGCTATTTCACGCGCACAAATGCTGAAAGAACTGCTCCCCGGTCTGAACGCCTTGTTCGGTCTGGAATACGAGCGGTACGATGACGAGCACACGATGATTTACGAAACTGAATCATCTGAGCGTTCGTTTGAGGAAGAGGTAAAGCTGTCCGGCTTCGGTGCCGCACCAGTTAAAGCTGAAGGCGCCGCCATCAGCTATGACTCGGCGCAAGAGTCGTTCACTGCTAGGTATAATCATGAAACGATTGCTCTCGGCTTCAGTATCACAGAAGAAGCAATGGAGGACAATCTATATGACTCACTGTCTGCAAGATACACAAAAGCTCTTGCAAGGGCAATGGCTCATACCAAGCAGGTTAAGGCGGCTAACCCCCTTAACAATGGCTTCACCTCGTTCAACTCTGGTGACGGCGTAACGCTGTTCAGCACGGCTCACCCGCTGGTAAACGGTGGAACAAACTCCAACCGTCCTACCACTGCGGCTGATCTGAACGAAACCTCATTGGAAGATGCTGTGATTAACATCGCCGCATTCACCGATGAGCGTGGACTGCTGATCGCGGCACGACCTCGTCGTTTGATCGTTCCCCCCGCACTTCAGTTTGTAGCAACTCGCTTGCTTGAGACTGAAGGTCGAGTCGGAACTGCTGACAACGACATCAACGCCCTTCGCAACAACGGTTCGATTCCAGAAGGCTACTCTGTCAATCACTTCCTGACAGACACCAACGCCTTCTTCATCATTACCGATGTACCGAATGGCATGAAGCACTTTGAGCGCACCGCGCTTGAAACTTCAATGGACGGAGACTTCGACACAGGAAACGTGCGCTACAAAGCTCGCGCTCGCTACTCGTTCGGCGTATCCGATCCTCTGGGCATTTACGGGTCACCCGGAACGTCCTAAAACTAGAGCCGCCTTCGGGCGGCTTTTTCCGTCTCGGTTGGCAACGCCCCGATATACAATCGTTGCACTTTCCTGACTAATTGTTCCATGTGGAACATTAGACCAACCCAAGACAGGAGGACATCATGGGTACTACTACTTTTTCAGGGCCAGTACGATCTGAGCGCGGCTTTACTGCTGTTGGCTCTACCGCTGTGGTTGAGATTACCTCAGAAACCACGCTTACCTACGCCGACCACGTTGGTCGCATCATCGAAGTTAATGACGCCGATGGCGCTGTGACTTTGCCAGCGATTACCAGTGACACCATTGGTGCCACTTACAAGTTCTTTATCGGCACAACCGCTAGTGATCTGGACATCAAGACTGATGGAACAGATAAGTTTTCTGGAAATCTTCTCCTCGCGGCGGCGGCTACCTCTCAAGCAAGAGGCTTTGCTCCGGCGGCAACTAACGATGTCATCACCATGAACGGCACAACCACGGGCGGAATTGCAGGTTCTACCTTGGAAGTGACAGCGATTGGCACAAATGAGTATCTGGTTACCGGCACATTGTTAGGATCAGGCACACTTGCCACTCCTTTTGCTGACGCCTAATAGATAGACTACAGGGGCGCAAGCCCCTTTTTTGGAGGTCAAGATGGCTGACACAGTTACCAGTCAGACAATCGAGGACGGCCCTCGCACTGCAATCCTAGCATTCACAAACGTCAGCGATGGAACCGGCGAGTCCGCCGTGACCAAAATCGACGTGTCCGCTCTTTCAAACAACCCCGTTGATGATGGTGCATGTACCAGCGTAAACATTGAGCGCGTTTGGTACTCAACCATTGGCATGGGCGTTGAGATTTTGTTTGACGCAACGACTGACGTTTTGGCGTGGGAGCTTCCTGCTGACTATTCAGACTCACTGGACTTTTCCTCTTTTACAGGCATCCGCAACAATGCTGGCGCCGGTAAGACGGGCGATATTAAGTTCACAACTGTAGGCCACACGCTGGGCGACTCTTACACAATCGTCCTGCAAGTGAAAAAGAACTACGGCTGATGCGCCAGTACTACAAGAAAGGTGGCAAGACAAAGTCGAGGGTAAACGAAGCTGGAAATTACACTAAGCCCAGTATGCGTAAGCGCCTATTCAACAAGATCAAGGCAGGCGGTAAAGGCGGAAAGCCCGGACAATGGTCAGCCCGAAAGGCGCAGATGCTTGCCTCTGCCTACAAGAAAGCTGGGGGAGGATACAAAGACTGATGGCGCTCAAGAAGCCGCAAAAGTCCCTCAAGAAATGGACAAAGCAAAAGTGGCGCACCAAGTCGGGCAAGCCCAGCACCCAAGGCTCGAAAGCAACGGGAGAAAGGTATTTGCCTGAAAAGGCGATTAAATCGCTATCCGACAAGGAATATGCCGCTACAACCCGAAAGAAGCGGGAAGACACCAAGAAGGGCAAACAGCATTCTAGCCAGCCCAAAAAGGTGGCTAAAAAGACAGCGAGGCACCGCAAGTAATGCGACTTTACTACAAGAAAGGCGGTCGCGTTGATAAGGGCGCGATGGCATGCAACAAGCCAAAGCGTACTCCGGGCCACTCCAAGAAATCGCACATCGTCAAGGCGTGCGAGGGCGGCAAGGAAAAGATTATTCGCTTTGGACAGCAAGGCGTAAAGACCAATCAGACCGTTGGTCAGCGCAAGGCGTTTAAGTCGCGCCATGCAAAGAACATTAAGCGGGGGAAGATGTCTGCGGCCTACTGGGCGGATAAGGTCAAGTGGAGCCCAAGCAAGACCAAGTCAAAGTCCACCAAGTGGAAGAAGGGTAGCTAGATGACCATTAGCAGGGCGCAGGCCGCACAACAGACAAGGAATGCCCCGGCCTCTCGGAAGGTAGAGAAGGTCATGAAAGAGTTTAAGTCTGGCAAGCTCAAGTCTGGCGGCTCTGGTAAAAAAGTGACCAACAAAAAACAGGCTGTTGCTATCGCGCTGTCCGAAGCGGGATTGAGCAAGCCAAAGAAAGCGGCGCATGGCGGGCAAATGCCAAAGGCCAAGTGCCGGAACGGCATTGCTGTTCGGGGCAGGACTAGGGGAAGGATGGTCTGATGGCTACAAGCGGAACGACAAACTTCAATCTAGACCTTGCCGATATTTTTGAGGAAGCGTTTGAGCGTGCAGGTTCTGAGTTACGAAGCGGCTATGACTACAAGACCGCCCGTAGGAGCTTGGATTTGCTCATGCTTGAGTGGCAGAACCGTGGTCTTAACTTGTGGACAGTAAGGGATGCAACCCAGACGCTGACCGCAGGCACAGCGTCGTATGACCTGACTTCGGAGAAGCAAGATATCATCGAGGGTCTGTTGCGTACGACGCAGGGGCTACCTCAGGCAGTGCGTCGTGACCATTCGGAGAATCTCGGTATCATCGCGGGTCTGTTGCGTGCTGACGCAGGGCAGGCCGCTACAGTATTACGTTGAGCGCAAGCCGACAGGGCTGACGATCCACTTCTGGCCGGTGCCGGACGCGACAACGACCTACACGTTCGCGTATTACTACTTAGACCGCATCGAGGACACTGGAAAGCCAGCGTCCAATAACATGGATGTACCGGCGCGTTACCTGCCCTGCATGGTGGCTGGTTTGGCGTACCAGATTGCGAGCAAGAAGCCAGAGTCCATGAGCATTGCTCCAGCCCTAAAAGAGGTGTACGAAGAGCAGTGGAATCTGGCGGCGGATGCCTCTAGGGAGAAGGCATCGCTTTACATGGCTCCCGGTGGATATAACAATTTATGAGTAGCTACGCGAAAGGATCGAAAGCCTTTGGCTTTTGTGATCGGACGGGATTCCGATACCCACTGCGCGACTTGGTCAGGCAGATTGAGGATGGCCGCTGGAACGGTCTGTTGGTTGGCAGGGACGTTGTGGATCAGGATCAGCCACAGTTAAAACTGGGGGATGTCAATGCGAGCGATCCACAGGCGCTTCGGTTTCCGAGACCTGATAACAGCCTTGATGAAAGTCGTGCGCTTTCTGCGTTCGATCCTGTCGGGGGAGGCAACACGGCGCTTGGAAGCCGAACTGTCGGCCTTGATATGGCGGGTGTTGTTGGGCGCGTAACAGTGGAGACATCCTGATGGCCTTTACCTTTACGACTCTAAAACAGGCCATTCAGGACTACACAGAGTCAAACGAAACAACATTCGTCAATAATCTGACAACGATCATTACGCAGGCAGAGGACAAGATCCTGAAGACAGTCCAGTTGCCTGACTTCAGAAAGAATGTGTCTGGCTCGGTGGCAAGCGGCAATCAGTATCTGGTTATGCCGTCAGACTTCCTGACACCTTACTCGCTGGCGATAGACAACTCGGGTTTTGAGTACCTGTTATTTAAGGACGTAAACTTCATACGTCAGGCATACCCACTGACAACCACGCAGGGGGTGCCCAAATATTACGGCATATTCAGCCGCACCGCGTTTATCCTCGGCCCTACCCCAGACTCTGCATACGATGCAGAACTGCACTACTTCCACAAGCCTGAATCCATTACCACATCTTCTGACGGGACAAGCTGGCTCGGCACCAACGCAGAGTCCACTCTCTTGTATGGCTGTCTTGTTGAGGCGTATATCTTTTTGAAAGGCGATGCCGATCTAATGCAGGTGTATACCCAGCGGTACATGGAGGCACTGGCTAATTTGGAGCGGTTGGGCGAAGGCTATAGCACGACAGATAGCTACAGGTCAGGAGAGGTGAGGAAAGCTAGAGGATGATTGGTGTTAGCGGTGGTTTTGAGGTGGGTAGCGTTAATGTCCACACGACACAGAACAGGGGGTTTTCCCCAGATGAGATTGCTGAGAGGTGCTTAGATAAGATCATCTCGGTAGCCGATACTGCGGTGCCTGAGGTTCAGGCTCAAGCGCAGGCATTCAAGGATCGCATTAGAGCGGTTCTTGTTTTCTACATGAAAGAGGCCGCAAATAGCGACCGAACTACAGTGTATAACGCCCTCTTGGATGCTGGGCAAAAAGACTTAGCCGAACTTATCAGGAGAATGTGATATGGCTTTTAGCGGAAACTACATGTGTACCTCATTCAAGCAGGAATTGCTTGTAGGCTCACACAACTTTACTGCCAGCACCGGAGATACCTTCAAGTTGGCAATGTATACCAACAGCGCGAGCTTTGATGCGTCCACTACGGACTACACAGCGACAAATGAGGTCAGTGGCACGGGCTACACGGCGGGCGGCGGTACGCTGACCAATGTTACTCCTACCACGTCAGGAACAACGGCGCTGACTGACTTTGCCGACTTGACGTTTAGCTCGTCAACGATCACTGCTCGCGGTGCGTTGATTTACAACACCACCACGGCTGGCGGCTCCGGCACGACTGACTCGGTTCTTGTGTTGGACTTTGGCTCTGACAAGTCATCTAGTGCTGGCGACTTTACTATTGTGTTCCCGACTGCTGACGCATCTAACGCTATTATTCGGATTGCATAATCATGGCTTTGGTCGTTGCTGATCGCGTAAAAGAAACCACCACCACGACAGGCACGGGAGCGATTACGCTCGCCGGGGCAGAGGTCAATTTCGTCGCCTTTTCCTCGGTCCTGTCGGACGGTGACACCACCTACTACGCTATTGTCGATGACAGCAACCAAGATTTTGAGG
>LSRR01000194.1_pt1 | contig 9940 bp, 18 predicted proteins | sample 1162981 | NCBI WGS metagenome assembly LSRR01 (sample SAMN03256433, study PRJNA305521) | marine metagenome | biome: Estuarine; feature: Estuary; material: Brackish water; isolation source: iron chloride precipitation of viral particles from surface water samples | place: USA: Chesapeake Bay ... | reverse complement strand
TTTGCCAAAAGGAAATGAAAAAGGTAAAACAGAACTATGCCGAGAACAGCCGACAAACAGCCGCCTAAGACTAAGAAGTATTTCCGGTCCACGAAGAGTGGTGCGGGAATGACTCAAGCGGGTGTCGAGCGTTATCGACGCGAGAACCCTGGTTCTAAATTATCAACTGCGGTTACAGAAAAAAATCCAACAGGTAAAAGAGCTTCAAGAAGAAAATCATATTGTGCTCGTTCCGCCGGACAAATGAAACAATTTCCGAAAGCTGCCAAAGACCCTAATTCAAGACTTAGACAAGCACGTAAACGCTGGAGGTGTTAAGTGGAAATAAGCGACAAGACGACAGTAGGCATGCCTATTCGAAACTTAGTTTCTATTGTCACTGCGGTGGCACTGGGAGTCTATGCTTATTTTGGAATAGTCGAAACTCTTAATCAACATTCCACTCGATTAGAATTAATGGAAAAAGATGTGGAGTTAAACACAGAATTTCGAATTAAATGGCCTAGAGGTTTAATGGGTAATCTACCTGCGGATGACGAACAATATATGTTATTAGAATTCTTATCGGGACAAGTTGAAAAACAACAAGCGACTTTAGATGAAAATGCTGACACGAAGATTATGATTAAACATTTAGAGGAAATGGTAGACCAACTAGAAAAAGATGTTGAAAAATTAAAAGATGCAACAAGAGAAATTAAGTTTGCAAACGGTAATGGAAACGGGGGCTACTGATGTGGAAAGTGGTCATTGTTCTTTGTTTATTTAGTGGCAATGGTGAATTATTAGAGCACACTTATACAGAAAGTATTAGTGATTGTTTAGAGAAAAAACGTCTAATGAAACGTAATATGGGACCCACGGTATTAATTACTTGTGGTGAAGTAGAGGCGGAACTAGAAGAAATTCAAGGTAGAATTTTTGTAAAAAGTATTCGCAAAATGGAACATTAATGGTATAAAGAAGTATGAAGATTGATATCAAACTCGCAGCTCCCTATATCATCATCATTGGTGGTTTCCTCGTATCTTGGGGTATGTGGGGTGAAAAGATTCAAGCTTTAGAAAAAAAGACCGATAATATTGAAGTAATGATGCAAGATATTGCGGTTATTAAAAATCAAATTACGGAAATTAATAAGAAATTAGACCGTTTACTTAGTGAATAGTCGGTAGTTCAAAATCAAATTCTACAATTACTGTTAAATCTTCGGCTTCTGTTTTAGGGTCGTTCATGATATAAAAATATACGAAAGGAAAAATTATGGAAGAATTAAATGTCGTTTATCGACTTCAAAAGTATTTGAAAGAAGTCATTCAAGACCACAAAGATACTATCATGACAGGTGTTGACAGCATGGATAAATACAAGTATCTTATCGGAAAGGTGCAAGCCTTTGAACAGACACAACAGGAACTCTCTAACCTGCTAGATCGTAAGGAGCATAAAGATGACTAAGTACGCACTTCAAGAGAAGTACAGGGAGGAAGAGCAAAAAGAAAAAGAAGAAGAAAAGAAACAGGTCCGAGCGGAAAATATTACCGAGGACCAAGTATCAAAACTACCACAACCATCCGGTTGGCGATTATTAGTTTTACCTTTTACCCCTAAAGATAGGACCAAAGGTGGAATTATTATTGCACAAGAATCTTTAGATAAGTTACGTATCGCAACAAACTGTGGTTATGTTATTAAAATGGGACCACTATGTTATCAAGATACAGAAAAGTTTACATCAGGTCCCTGGTGTAAAGAAGGCGATTGGGTTATTTTCGCCAGATACGCAGGCTCACGATTACCAATTGAAGGTGGTGAGGTGCGCTTACTAAACGATGATGAAGTCCTTGGAACTATCAATAACCCCGAGGATATCCTTCACCATATATAAAAACATAGGAGACAACTATGCCTGAAGAACTGAAAAGAGAAGAGCCAATGATTGATGTTGGCGAGACCGAAGGTGCAGAAATTGATTTAGATTCACCGAAGGTCGTTGAAGAGAAAGAAGAATTAGACGTTGTTCAAGAAGAACAAACGGCTTCAGGGGAAGAACAAGAAGATAAAGAAGAGAAAAAAGAGGATGAACTTAGCGAGTATAGCGAAGGCGTTAAAAAACGTATTGCTAAACTCACTCGAAAAATGCGTGAAGCAGAGCGTCAAAAAGAAGAAGCGATTGCTTATGCACAATCTATAGCTCAACAACAAAAACAGCTACAGTCAAGATTTAAAGATTTAGATACAAACTATGTATCAGAATTTGAAAATCGAGTTCAATCCAATCTAGAAGCAGCAAAAATCAAATTAAAAAATGCTATTGATAATCAAGATGTAGACGGCCAAATCGCTGCACAGACTGATATAGCACGATTAACAATGGATGCTGCTAGACTTAATCAAGTGAAATCACGTCAACCAAAGGAACAACCTGCTCAAGAACAGCCTGTTTATCCTCAGCAACAGCAACAATCGTATGCGAATGCTCAGACTATTAGACAAGCTGCTCAAACAATGGACCCGAAAGCCGAGTCCTGGGCCGAGAAAAACCCTTGGTTTGGTACCGATTCTGCGATGACTTATACTGCTTTTGATATTCACAAGCAGTTGACAGAAGATGAAGGGTATGATCCTAGTAGTGATGAATATTATGCGGAAGTAGATAAAAGAATAAAGCTTGAATTTCCCCATAAATTTGCTACAACAGAAAATACTACAAAAGAGAAACCTTCTCAAACCGTAGCATCAGCCAAACGTCCAGCTACCACAGGACGCCGCAAAACTGTGAAACTCACACCTTCACAGGTAGCAATAGCTAAGCGATTAGGTGTGCCACTTGAAGAATATGCGAAACAATTAATCGCGAAGGAGGCGTAAAAGCATATGGAAGATAAAAAAATAGACAAGACTTCTCGCGCGAGTGAAACTAGGGCTAAAGATGTTAGACCTCAAGTTTGGACTCCCCCATCATCACTAGACGCACCACCTGCGCCTGACGGATACCGTCAACGTTGGATAAGAGTCGAGAGTATGGGTTTTGACGATACTAAAAACGCAGCCGGAAAATTACGTTCTGGTTGGGAATTTGTTCGAGCAGACCAATACCCTGAAGAAAATTATCCAGTCCTCAAAGAGGGTAAATACGCAGGAGTAATAGGAGTTGGTGGCCTTGTGCTGGCAAGGATACCGGAAGAGCTCGCGAAGCAACGGGAGGACTACTATAATAGTAGAACAAAAGACCGTGAAGACGCTGTCAACAACGATCTCTTGAAGGAACAGCACCCAAGCATGCCTATCAACCAAGATAGGCAGAGTCGTGTAACTTTTGGTGGCTCAAAGAAAAACTAATCTCTTAGTTATTTCTTAGGCTACCAGCTATATACTTTAGGAGGTATAAAAATATGGCAAACTCAACAACAGCCTTTGGTTTAAGACCATTAGGCAAAGTTGGTGGAGCATATGCAGCTGGGAGTCAATCTGAGTATGAAATAGCAAGTGCGCAAGCATCTTCTATCTTTCAGGGTGACTTGGTAGCTCTATCAGGTGGATACATTGTACCCGTACAATCATCCGCAACTGGTAGTATCTTAGGTGTCTTTAACGGATGCTTAATTGAAAGCGACCCATCAACAGGCAAACCAACTTTCAGAAACAACTACACACAAACAACTGTGACTGAAGGTAAGATCAAGGCATTCATCATCGATGATCCTGATCAATTGTACTTAGTAAAATCAACAGGTACTGCTACAGGTATTACATCTGTCGGTACTGCATTTGACATTAACTATGCAGCAGGCGATAGCATAAACGGTATTTCCGGTGTGACATTGGATCTTGCTTCATCTACAGGTGGTCAAATGTTAATCGTGGGACTTGATAGTGATCCAACAAATGAAGTAGCAGCAGCTAGCGAAAACTTCATTGTGAAAATTGCTAAAGGTCAACAGCTAATATAGGAGATTTAAATTATGGCTATATCAAGATCACAACTAGCTAAAGAGCTAGAGCCGGGTTTAAATGCACTATTTGGCCTGGAGTACAAAAGGTACGAAAACGAACACGCTGAAATCTTTGATACAGAAACTTCTGATCGAGCATTCGAAGAAGAAGTAATGTTATCAGGTTTTGCTAACGCAGCAGTAAAAGCAGAAGGTGCCGGCATTGCATATGACCAAGCACAAGAAACTTTCACTTCACGTTATACACACGAGACAATCGCTCTTGCATTCTCTATCACAGAGGAAGCAATTGAAGATAACTTGTATGACAGATTAGCTTCTAGATACACAAAGGCTCTTGCCCGTTCTATGGCTAATACAAAGCAAGTGAAAGCTGCTAACGTATTAAACAATGCGTTCAACACTAATTACTTAGGCGGAGATGGAAAAGAACTTTGTTCAACTCTTCACCCAACAATTAGTGGTACTGTAAGCAACGAATTAGGAACATCTGCTGACCTTAACGAAACATCTTTAGAGCAGTCATTAATTGACATTGCTGCTTTCACAGATGAAAGAGGTCTAAAGATTGCTGCTCAAGGTATGAAATTAATCATTCCTTCAGCATTACAATTCACCGCTGACAGACTAATGAACTCTGCTAACAGAGTCGGAACTGCTGACAATGATATTAACGCAATCAGAAACATGGGGATGATTCCTCAAGGTTATGTAGTCAACCACTACTTAACTGATGATGATGCGTTCTTCATTAAGACAGACGTACCAAACGGTATGAAGCATTTCGAAAGATCACCTATCAAAACTGCAATGGAAGGTGACTTTGATACAGGTAACATGAGATACAAAGCTAGAGAGAGATACAGCTTCGGTTGGTCTGACTTTAGAGGTATCTTCGGATCACCTGGTGCATAATACGTACTAGAAAACTACTTTTAAAAGGGGCCTTCGGGCCCCTTTTTTTATGGGATATTCTCTTGACTTTATGGGAAAAAAGAGTATAAGATTAAGGCGGTTTAGTAATATATCGAAGGAGGTATATAATGACCGCTCTATCACAGTCCCTTATTGCTGAGAAAATCAAGCTAGAATCTCAGTGGAATTCTCAATATTTGTCTGCTGGTAAAGAAACTCTTGAAATGAAATCGATTGAAGAACGTATCAAAAGAGTTGTAGCAAAATTGAGATGGAGAGATTTAGATAAATATGAGAGTCCTTTATTTATTCCAATTAAATAGATTACTTGCGCTCATAGAAAAATTTCTATAGTATTTTAACCACTATACAATTAACTAGAATACTGACGCGTATAGTCGACGGCCTAGAGACAGTATTCAAAAACTAGGAGGTTAACAACTATGGCAAACTCAACTTTTTCAGGACCAGTCATATCTAAAAATGGTTTTATTACCACTGGCCCAGGAATTACAAAAGCACTTACTGCTAATACAACATTAACAGTAAATGATCATGCCGGAAGAATCTTATTACTTCAAGATGCTGACGGTATTTTTACACTACCAAGCATTAAGGATACTGCAAACTCAGCAGTAGCTGGTCCAACAGATTATAACAACTTAAGTAACATTGGTGCTAGCTGGTATTTCTATGTAGATATCACAGCTACTGATATTCAGATTGTTACTGATGGTACAGATAAATTTGTTGGTGCATGTGCAATCGGATTATCCGGAAGTACAGTTTCTACTTTCTTCCCTGGCGCATCCAATGACGTATTATCAATGAATGGTACTACAACCGGTGGTATTGTTGGTTCAGTTCTTCAAATAACAGCTTTACAAAGTGCGCAATATTTAGTGCATAACTCACTGTTACTTGGTTCTGGATCACTAGCAACACCGTTTAGTGACACTTAATATTAATTAATTTATGTGGGTCTTCGGACCCACATAAAATTTAAGGAGCCTAATATGAGTTATAAATCAGATGTTAAACCGGTTGTCTTAACAACCGATGGTGTAGCATTTACTGGTAGAACTCGTCTTCGTGGATTAATGGTTCAGTCAACCGGCTCTTCCGGAAGTGCTATTATAAATACATTAGATGCGACTGGAGCGACAACTGCTGCATCTACATCAACAGGTGTTTATATAAAAGTACAAGTTGGAGCAGGTGGAACAGAAACATTAAATCTTCCTGAAGACGGTGTTTTATATGCAGATGGAATTGGCTCAACAGCTATTTCTAATGTATCTGTAACATTATTTATCGATAAGTAATGGCCACATCAGGAACCACATCTTTCGATTTAGAAATCGATGATATAATTGAAGAGGCGTACGAGCGTTGCGCGATTAGAAGCTCCCGTTCGGGATATGATATCAAAAGCGCTCGTCGTTCTCTCAACATCCTATTTTCAGAATGGGGAAATAGAGGAGTTCATCTTTGGAAAGTAGCTTTACAAACAGATACTTTAGTTCAAGGACAAGCTAACTATACAACCCCTTCTGATTGTAGTGATGTGTTAGAAGCGTATTATCGCAATAATTCAACACCTGCGGCACCTGTAGATCAAACACTCAGTAAGATTGACCGTTCTACTTATGCAGCAATTCCTAACAAATTATCACAAGGTGTTCCTTCTCAATATTATGTTGATAGACAAAATAATCCTGTTGTTTATTTATATCAAACACCGGATTCTTTACATTCGGGTTCCAGTTATCAATTGCAATATTATTATATTAAAAAGATTCAAGATGCGGGTGCTTATACCAATACCGCTGATGTTTATTATACTTTTATACCTTGTATGGTATCTGGATTAGCTTACTATTTAAGTATGAAAGTTAATCAACAATTAACCTCTAATTTAAAAATGATTTATGATGATGAGATGACTAGAGCGTTGACTGAAAACGGTCAGCGAACCTCGGTCTTCTTATCACCCAGAACATATTTCCCAGGAACCTAAATGAGTACATTTGCAAAAGGAAGATACGCTCAAGCGATTTCAGACCGAAGCGGTCAAGCATTTCCGTATCGAGAAATGCTCAAAGAATGGAATGGTTCTTTTGTTCATCGTTCTGAGTATGAAAAGAAACATCCTCAACTCGAGCGTAAAGCCCATGGAGCGGACCCTCAAGGATTACAAAATGCACGGCCCGCGAGAACCGAACCGGCTGTCGCAAGAATTTTAAATTTGAATCCGTTAACCGTGACCACCGGTTCATCGACCATTGTTGTCTTTGAAGAAGCACACGGACGTAGTTCCGGCGATATCGTTCGTTTTCGTGACGGTGAAGGAAACTTTGGAATTCAATCACAAAATATTAATCGAGATGTTGGTTATACCATTACAGTGACCAATGCAGATAATTATACATTTAATGTTGTCAGCGATACGGGCAACGCGGACGGAAGAACAGGAGGAGGCAGTATATCGGCAGGGCCGGTAGTCTTAACACCCTAATGAATTATGGACAATTAAAAACAGCAATTCGTAATTATACGGAAGTCGATAGTAACGTTTTATCGGATGCTATCTTAGATACTATCGTACAACAGGTTGAAAATAGAATTTATCGAGAAGCGCAAATTGATTCCTATCGTCAATATGCGACTTCGAATATGGTCGTGGGACAGCGTTATGTTTCGGTTCCGACAGGTTTGCGAAATATTCGCTATGTTCAAATCACCGATAATTCCGGCAATCAAATCTTTTTAGAACAAAAAGATACCAGTTATATGGCTGAATATGACCCGACTCCTGGTTCTAGTTATGGCACCCCTAAGTATTATGCCAACTGGGATGAGGATACTTGGGTTATAGCGCCTACTCCCAGTGATACATATGCAATTACGATGGCATATTATGCTCAACCCGCTACGATTACGAGTAGCGATTCAGCATCAAATTTTGTATCCAATAATGCTTCTGACTTGTTACTGTACGGTAGTTTATCCGAGACATATAAAATGTTGAAAGGTCCGGGAGATATGGTACAAGTTTACGAACAAGCTTACCAATCTGCTTTGCAGTCATTTGGTGTAGAACAAACAGGTCGAAGAAGAAGAGACGAGTATACGAGTGGAGTCATTCGTGTACCATTACAGACAAGCAACCCATAAACTATAAGGAGATAGATAAATGGCCAATATCGTACCAAATAGCTTTAAACAGGAGTTATTGTCTGGTACCCATGATTTTACACCAAGTACCGGCAATGCGTTTAAGCTAGCTTTATATAGCACCACATCAGGTTTTTCTGCTGCGGGAACAACTAATTATTCTGTTACTAACGAAGTTTCAGGAACAGGTTATTCTGCGGGTGGTACTACATTAACCAGCACAACCCTCACCCTCAGTGGCACTGTTGCAGTAGTGAATTTTAGCAATGTAACTTTTAGTTCGGCAACAATTACTGCATCCGCTGCTTTGATTTATAATTCAACAGTATCCGACAAGGCAATTGTTGTTTTAGATTTCGGCGGCGATCAAACATCCACCAACGGTGACTTTACTATAGAATTCCCAACAGCTGATTCATCCAACGCTATAGTTAGAATCGCTTAAAGAAAGTCTCTTTAAGTGACTGACTACTTAACAGGTTGGGGCCGAGGCGCGTGGAACCAAGGCGCTTGGGGTAGTCCTATTCCTGTTTATGCAACAGGAAGTCAGCTCGACTTACAAACAGGTAATGTTGTTGTTCGCGCGGATGCGAAAGTACAAGTTACTGGAAGTCAGTTAAATGTTCTCATTGGTGACGCAACGGTTGTTGCCAATGCTGTCATTCAAGTTACCGGCAGTCAAGCCAGTGTCCAAACCGGCACGGTTAATATTGTCGGTCAAGCGAATGTCTTACCAACCGGTAGTGAATTAAATGTTCAAATAGGAACCGCTACTGTTGTTGCTGATTCTAATATTGAAGTTACCGGTAATCAGGTCAATCTTCAGACGGGACAAGTTGTTGTCAAGTCTAATGCGATTGTTGCAGTTACCGGAAATCAATTAGATCTTCAAACAGGCTTTGTTACAGTTCCGGGAGAGGCTATTATTCAACCGACCGGTAGCCAAGCCGATGTACAAACAGGTCAGGCTACAGTTAAATCAGGAGCAATTGTTCGTGTTACTGGTAGCCAATTAAATATAGGCATCGGAGATGCCACCATAGCTGCGGATGGTATTGTTCAAGCCACCGGTAGCCAAGCCAATGTACAAACAGGAACGGTTACTGTTAAGACAAGAACGATTGTTCAAGTAACCGGAAATCAAGTCAATGTACAGACAGGAAACGTTGTTGTTAAAGCAAATGTTATTGTAAAACCTGTCGGTAGTGCCTTGACAATTAGTACAGGAAATGCTATTCCTCGTATTTGGAACCCTGTTGTTCCTGGCGATAATCAAGTTTGGACAACAGTAAATTCAGGAGACTCACAAACGTGGACGCCTGTCGATACGAACGACAGTCAACCATGGGTAAAGGTAGCATAAATGCCAAGTACATATTCGAATCTAGGATTAGAACTCCAGGCCACTGGAGAAAATTCCAATACATGGGGTGAGTTAACGAATGTTAACTTACAAAAAATTGACAACGCAATCGCGGGTTATAGCACTGTTCAGTGTAACTCCACCACTATTACATTAACATTCAGCACGAATGTTTCATCCACGACCTTTACAGATGAAAATGGTCGAAATAAAGTTTTAAAATTTACATCCGGTACAGCAGGCGCTCCAATTGTAGTGACTGTTCCTGATGTTGAAAAAGAATATTTAGTAGAAAATACTTCTGGTCAAGCCATCACTTTTACAGCCGGTGGTTCGACAACTTATCAATTAGCGACAGGAAAAACTGCTCATATTTATATTGACGGCGCTAGTGCGGTCTACAATGCTTTAGATAATTTTGTCGCTTCGACTATTGATAGTGCCGTGATTGGTGGTACCGACCCAGCCGCTGGTACATTCACAACCCTTACTGCCAATACTTCAGCAACAGTATCTGGCGACCTAACAG
>LSRR01000075.1_pt1 | contig 9998 bp, 19 predicted proteins | sample 1162981 | NCBI WGS metagenome assembly LSRR01 (sample SAMN03256433, study PRJNA305521) | marine metagenome | biome: Estuarine; feature: Estuary; material: Brackish water; isolation source: iron chloride precipitation of viral particles from surface water samples | place: USA: Chesapeake Bay ... | reverse complement strand
TATGGAGCGATAGGTATGGCATTGACTTGACGTACAACGATGACATATGGGACGTGAGCAAGAGGGCGTTGAGCGGAGAGAATGGCGTGTTCACTCACAACAGTGTTCGGCCTGACAAGACGGACGTGTATCCAGACCCTAGGCTCATTGCTATGCTAAAGGGGCTATAATTTATTTTTGTATATTTGTGGTATGAACGGACCTGGAAAACCATTTAAAAAGAAAAAGTTAGCTGGTGAGAACACTGGAGCTATAAAGCAGGGCAAGTTTGGGCGTTATGCATTGGTGCAAGAGCCTACTATGTCTGGTTTGATGAGAGGCGACACTATTATAGTCGGCAACAAGCCAACAAAAGAAGGCTACATCATGGGTGGCGATTACAAGGTTAAGAAGGTTGGTCCTAAAAAATATAAATAACATGAAAAGAGACTTAAGCAAACCATTGGCACCTACGTTTAACGAGCCAAAGAACCCAACGAAAAAGCAGTACAAGGCTGTTGAGAAGATGGGTGCAGAGCGTAGGGCTATTACTGAGCCTTATTTACAGCAGAAGAGTGCTCAAAAGAGAAAAGGCAAGAGTGTGAAAACTGCTTTAGGTGTTGTGGGTGGCATTATTGGCAAGGTGGCATACGATGCGTATCATAGCGCAATCGGTGCTGACTATGCTAATGAATATACTGGAACTGGAAAGAAAGCGCCTTATGGCGATCAACCATCAAACAAGGAGCTCCGTAAATGGAAGAAAAGCAAATGAAAAGAGATTTAAAAACACCGCTGGCACCTACATGGCCTAGTGATCCTCCAGCAAAGGACAGAACATTATCTATGGGTAGTTCTAATGCTGACGAGGGTAGATTTGCAAAGCGCAAGACCAAGACTGCGGCTGAAATGAAGAATGACAGACGTGCATTGGCTAAGGACTTAAGAACTGGCAAGATTGACTATAAGACTTACAAGTCTAAGGTTGGTAGCACACGCACGGCTCAAGACAAAAAGAACTTAAAAAAGAACGCTGGTCACAGTGCTAGTTATGGCAGTGACTTTAGAGGTCCGGCCAAGGGCAATCTATTGTGCGGCCCTAAAAGTGGTGGTTCATGCAGTCCTAAGTACAACAAGACATTAGGAGGTAAATTTTAACATTATGGCAAAAAAATATAACAGAGACGTTCCATTACCTAGTAGTGATAGCTTGTTTGGTGATCCTCCAAAGAAGAAAAGCGTTGTTATTTTGCCAAAAACAGATTATGATAGGGATTTTGCTCCAAAGCAAGGTAAGTTTTTAAAGCCTGATATTAATAGACCGTCATACAAAGACGAGCATGGTTACAGTCGTTCTGAGTACAAGATGGGTATAAATGATAAAGGCAAAGAGGTTTTAATACCAACAGTTGTAAATGGAAAGCAATTATCGGAAAGGCAAGCTATAAAGAGATATCAAAAAACAGGATATCATATGGGTAAGTTTAAAAGTGTTGCTGATGCAGAAAAAGCGTCAGAGTATAGAACGGCTAAGTACAATATGTTAGCTGACCCAGTTAGGTATAAGAAAAAATAAGCCTAACCCACGTTAAAAAAAATGTAATTATATTTGCTGTATGGCTAAGAAAAAATTCACACGTGACATTCCATTGCCGAGTAGCGATAGTATGTTCGGAGGACCGGGTGATCCTAAAAAGAAAAGCACTTACCCTAGGCAGTACACTGCACAGGATTCTGCAAACTACATGAACCAAATAGGTAAGATTTCACGATATGAAAGTCATATTAATGAAGCACTAGACTACAAGTCTAAAAATCCAAGATCTAATATGATTCAGGCTGGTCCTATGTTTAAACAACTTCACAGTATGGAAGATAAAAGAGATAATAATCCATTCCACGATACTTATCGCATGAGGCAGTCAGCAAAGGCTCGTAATAAAAAATAAACCCATAATTTACTGACATAACGACAGAGGGAGGCTATTTGGCCTCCTTTTTGTTATATTTGCTGTAATCAAATCAAATATGAATACAATTGGATACACGCCTAAGAACTTATTGTTTTCTGAAGAGGCAAAGAAAAAACTGATTAAGGGTATCACTACGATGTCCAAAGCAGTTAAGAGCACATTAGGGCCAAATGGTAACACGGTGCTTATTGAATCGCCAAGCCATACTCATGGCATTACGGTAACCAAAGATGGTGTTACTGTTGCTAAATCAATTGACCTTATCGATCCAGTAGAGAACCTTGCGGTTAAGATGATGAAAGAAGCAGCTGACAAGACAGCTACCAGTGCCGGTGATGGTACGACTACGGCTATTGTCTTAACAGAGGCTTTAGTCCTTGCTGGTCTTGAGGTCATGTCTAACTCTAAGAAAATGAACATGACAGAGGTGCTTCGTCAATTGAACCACCTTACAACTCATGTCGTTCAAGATTTAAAAGGCAAGAGCAAGAAGTTAAATAAAAGAATGCTTTTGGATGTGGCTACTATATCTGCCAATAACGACCCTGACACTGGGTACATTATTAGTGAGGTGTACAAACAGGTAGGGGAGAATGGTATAGTCACGGTGGAGAGAAGCCAAAGTTCAGAGACATATGCAGAGACTACCAGTGGTATTAAAATAGATAGGGGTTACTTGAGTCCATTGTTCATTAACGATCAAAAGCGTGATGAGTGCGTATTTGAGGATGTAATGGTTCTAGTGGCTGATATTGAAATAAGTAATATATTGCAGATAGAGAATGTTCTTAAGCCAATTATCCAAGAGGGCAAGAAACTTTTGATTATTTCTCCATGTAATAACAATGTTGTAAATACACTTGCAGCAAACGTTATGAAGAATAATTTGAAAATATGTGCCATTCAGCCTCCTAATTTTGGTTATAAGCAGCATGAATTGATGCAGGATATAGCTATTAGTGTTGGTGCTACATACTTTTCTGAAAAGACTGGTGATGATTTAAGTTTGATTAATTATGGTTCTTTGGGACATGCTAGCAAAATCATCGTTGGTAGAGATAAAACTGTTATATTAAAGTCAGATGTTAAGTCTAGTAAAGAAGCTATTGATAATCGTGTACAGCAGTTACGTGATGCTCATAATGAGGCAGCCAAAAAAGAGGACAAGGATTTTATACTTGAGCGTATTGCTTCTCTTACTGGAGGTGTTGGTGTTATTTATGTTGGCGGCAATACTGATTTAGAGCAAAAAGAGTTGTACGATCGTGTTGATGATGCGGTGTGTGCGGTTCGTTCTGCTTTAGATGAGGGTATTTTGCCCGGAGCTGGTAAGTCGCTTGCTGAAATCAACGTAATGGGTATGTTAGGAGACCATTATAGCGATGAAAAGCATGCTGCTGCTATGATGTTACAGACAGCGGTTAATACTCCAATAGAGCAGATATTAAATAATGCTGGCATATGCATTACAGATGTGTATAATGGCAGAGAAGAGATTGGTCATGGTTACAATGTCAAGACTCAAGAGAAAGGTGACTTGATAAAGATGGGTGTTATTGACCCATTGAAGGTGACTAGAACAGCTTTACAGAATGCGGTTAGTGTTGCCACTACCATTCTATCTACAAATGCAATTGTAACAATGGCTAGATCCTATGAGCAAGATTAATAAGATACAACCAATAGGTAAATTCATAGTTGTAAAGGAGATTGAAGAGGAGGTAAAGACCTCCTCCGGTCTTCTTTTGTCTGCGCAAGACTCTAATGAATTTAGATACAAGAAAGCCACGGTTATAAAGCCGGGTACTGACGTTGATGTAATCAAAGAAGGTGATATTATTCACTACGACAAGGGTCATAGTTTCAAAATGATGATACACGAAGAGCAGTATACCATCATTCAGGAGCGTGACGTTGTTGTTGTTCTTTAAGTTTTAGTTCTTTTATCTCTTTGTTCATCTTGATGATGAAATTTCTATAGATTTTATCAGTACTGATGACATTTGCCATAAAAAGAGGATTATTCTTTTTCGTGGATGCGATTTCTTCACCATTGAGCTTTTTATAAACGGTGTTTACCAATGCTTTGCCCTTGTATGTTAGTTCATATAGGGGCTTTTCTCTTTTTAGACCCTGTCTGAAGTTTATAATCCAGCCTTCTTTTATCAGTCTATTGAATCTTTGGTTGTCCCAGTTGAGTAGTTTTTCAAAATCTCTATATCTTTCGTATGTGAACCTACCTTCGGAGTAGAGGAAGAATAAAATATCTAAATCTGGTTCAGAGATTTTGTATTTTGCTTTCACGTAGTAGCGTATTACACGCCAATACTTCATGTAGTTGTATTTTGGATTATGCATTAAATTATATTTATTAAATTTGAACAAAATTACTTAAAATGGCTGATAAAAGTAAAATGAAATGTAACGTGCCACGTTCTAGTGATCGTCCCGGCAAAAAAATGATGGTTAAGGCTTGCTCTGGTGGGCAAGAGAAACTCATTCATTTTGGAGCAAAGGGATACGGTCATAATTATAGTGCAGCGGCACGTAAGAGTTTTAAGGCACGTCATAAATGCTCTAGTGCCACCAATAAATTAAGTGCTAGATACTGGGCTTGTAAAAAACTATGGGCTGGGCCGGGTGGCTCTACCAAGAGCAGTCCATCAAGTAGAAGGGGGAAATATTAATGGCTACCAAAAAACGTGTTAAAAGTAATAATAAGATTTGTCCAGCAGGTATTGCTTGGGCGAAGCGTACATTTGATCGTTACCCTAGTGCTTATGCTAATATGGCAGCTTCAAAATATTGCAAGGATCCTAATTATGGAAAGGGGAAAAAGTAATGGGAGCGTTAAAAAAGTGGAGAGACGAGAAATGGGTGCGAATAGCATCAGATGGGTCTATTGCTGGGGAGTGTGGCACTAGCAAGAACAAGAAGAACCCGGACCGTTGCTTGCCATTAAAGAAGGCTAGGAGCATGAGCAAGTCTGAGAGGGCAGCTACTGCGAAGAAGAAAAAGAGTCAGGGTGGTAGTAATAAACAATTTGTTTCTAACACTCCGAAGGGTAAAGTAACAAAGTCGTTTACAAAGAGATAAAACGAGAGTAATAAAAAATACTTAAATTTGCTACAATGAAATTAAATCGTAAAAGCAGAGGTCTTGGTGATACAGTTGAAAAGATAACAACTGTAACTGGCATTAAGGCTGTCGTTGACAAAGTTTCACAAGTATCTGGAAAGCCTTGCGGATGCAAGGAGCGTAGAGATGCTTTAAATCGTTTATACCCATATAAAAATAATAAATAACAATGGCATATCAAAAATTACAAGGACGAAGTGCAGCTGCTGTAACACCATCAGACACTTCTAATATCCCCAGCGTATCTACACAAGATGGTAGCGGAAACAATGGTTGCGTACTTTATGTAGGTGGAGCTGGTGATGTAAAAATATTGACAGTTGGTGGCAATGAAGTTACCCTAGTCGGTATTGGAGCAGGTACTTTTGTACCTATTAACGTATTAAGAGTTTTTTCAACTGGTACAACAGCAACTAATATTGTAGCTATTTGGTAATATGTGGATAGGGAATGCCATAGCTTTTGGAGCGTCTTCTGGTAGTGGGGGTGTTGGATTATTACCGCCAGTAGCAACAGCTGCTACCGGAATAGGTGATACTTCATTTACTGCGAATTGGGATGCATATGCTGGTGCTAGCTATTATTTGTTAGATGTAAGTACATCATCATCATTTGATACGTTTATACTACAAAATAAAAACATAACTGCTCCTGCTACGTCTTATTTGGTAACTGGATTAACTCCAGAAACTACATACTACTATAGAGTAAGAGCAAGTATAGGAGACTTACCTTGGGGTATTGCGGAATGGCAGAACGTAAACATACAATGGCAATTAATAACAGAAACATATAACTAATATGGGAACATCATTAAACGGGACTACCCCACAAAATACTTATCCATCTTTAATTAAGGTGGGCGATAATGGTGCAGTAGATGCAACATTACAAAGATTATCAGACGGTGACGGCAATGACTTGCCTTTACTTATTTCAACTACAAGCGTAACCAACTACGGGGCTGGTGCTATAACCACGAACACGGCTTTTGGTGATGATGCGTTGATTAACAATACGACGGGTTCGGGTAATACGGCAGTAGGTGTAAATTCTCTAACATCTAATACTACGGGATTCAGTAATACTGCATTTGGTAGAAATTCACTAAGTCTAAATACAACGGGTGAAAGAAATACCGCTATTGGGATAGATGCATTAAGATTAAACCTTACGGGAGAACAAAATACGGCAGTAGGTAGAGATACTTTATTCTTCAATTCAACGGGGAATTTTAACACGGCTCTTGGAGTAAAAGCGTTATTTGATAATACTGCGTCCAACAACGTTGCAGTAGGTTATGAAGCGGCACGAAACAACACAACGGGAACGGGTATAACTGCAATAGGTTATCAAGCGTTGAAGTCAAACTCTACGGGTAATAATAATTCTGCTTTTGGATTTCAATCGTTAAATTCAAATACTACGGGTTCTTCAAATATGGCTGTAGGTACTTCTGCTTTGCTTGCAAACACTACGGGTAGTAATAACGTAGCAATAGGGCATAATTCATTACAAAACAATAATAGAGATGGAAACGTAGGGATAGGAACAAATGCATTAATTTTAAACACTACGGGTTCAAGTAATACAGCCATTGGGTTTAGTGCATTATTCAGCAACAACGTAGACAACAACGTTGCAGTAGGTTTTGAATCAGCAATGAGCAACACCACGGGTACGGGCATAACCGCAATAGGTTATCAAGCGTTGACTTATAATACTACGGGTGTCGATAACACGGCAGTCGGTTATCAAGCGTTATTCACGAATGTATCAGGATTTAGGTCTAACGCTTTTGGGTGGAGGGCTTTATATTATAATAATAGCGGAAGTAGTAATAATGCTTATGGATATAGTGCTATGCTATTAAATTCATCGGGAAATTTCAATAGTGCGTTTGGTTATGAAGCATTAAGAAGTAACGTTAGTGGTAGTAATAATGTTGCTTATGGTTCTTACTCTTTATATTCCAACACCGCCTCCAACAACACGGCAGTAGGTTATGAAGCAGCGTTGAATAACACAAGTGGAACGGGCGTCACAGCAGTAGGGTATCAAGCGTTGAGAAATTCAACAGCGGGTATAAGGAGTACCGCTATTGGTTATCAAGCACTTTTAAATACTACTACTTCCGACAATACGGCAGTAGGTTACGAATCATTAAAGAGCGTTACAACGGGTGTTGGTAGTACCGCAGTTGGATTAACGAGTGGAACTTCTTTGACTACGGGTATTTTTAACGTATTGATTGGGCAAAATGCTTCTCGTAATGCAATAAGTATGGATGATTCGGTTGTTGTTGGTCATAACGCAAATTACTCTAACTTTTTTGGTGACAAAATAGTTGCCGTTGGTAAATCGTCATTATTTAACAACACCGCATCCAACAACGTTGCAGTCGGTTACGAAGCGGCGTTTACTAACACTACGGGTCAAGGTATCACCGCAATCGGGTATCGTGCATTGCGACTATCGACGGGCATAGACAATACCGCACTTGGATTTGATTCGGGTGTCGCTATAACCAATGGAGATTCTAACACCACTATCGGTCACAATTCAGCAGCATCGCTTACAACGGGAGATTCCAACGTAATCATAGGTGCTTCCGCAGATACCAACGCTGCGGGAAATAGCAATTCTGTCATTATCGGTGCAGGTTCGGAAGGTCGTCAAGAATGTGTGGTATTAGGTGCAAACGCTACGGCAACGGGTAACAATCAATTTGTTGTTGGTTCGGCAACTGAAAATGCGGGTGTGGTAACTCCAACAATAGATGTGCCTTGTCAATTCTTATGGAACGTAAAAATCAATGGCACAGACTACAATTTAATGATAGCAAATTAATATCTTTGAACTATGACAACATATACTTGGAACGTAACAAACCTTTACACTCAAACGATTGATGGTAAAGAAGACTATGTAGTAACCGCTATATACGACTTGTCGGGTACAGATGGCACTTATAGTGCAGAATTAACTTCTAATGTGGCACAATTTTCTACGGAAGATGTGGGAACGTTTATCCCCTATGCGGATTTGACAGAAATTATTGTAATTGGATGGATTCAAGAAACGCTTGGTGTTAATGGCGTAGTATCTTTAGAAGCGTGTATTCAAGGGCAGATTGATTCGCAGATTAATCCACCACAAGTGCCTGTAAATACACCATTACCTTGGTAAACTAATTAATAAATAAATATATGGAACTCAAACAAGCAAAAGAAATTATTAATCAGGCGATTAATGTATCAATTAAATCAGGGTGTTTCAACCTTGAAGAAACCCAAGCGATTATCCATGCATTGGAAAAAATCAATAACTTGGATGATGTAGAATTTGGTGAGATCACACCGGTGCCGGAAAAGTGACACAATTGTAATGGCGACCAAACTAAAAATTGGTCGCCACTCATTTAAAATGAAATTTTCATCATTGATAAATTACTTATATTTATAGTATGGAAGAATTTGAGCTAAACGATATCACATACGATGAAAATCACGCAACCAATTTGCGTATTAATCAATTACAACAAAGAAAACAATTGCTAATTTCACGATTAGCATTTCCTGCATACGTTCAAACGGGTTTGGCAGGTTATACCATAGGAAAGCATTATGGAAGTTCAGGAATGGGCATTTTGGGTGCTTTAGCAGGTTATATGCTGACTAAAAACAATCAGATAACCACAGTGGATAGGCAAATAATGATGAATAAGATTAAAGCAATTGACAAAGAAATCGCATCATTACAAAAGAGATCAACATCCCAGCAACACGCCAACACCGGAATTATGTCCGCAGACGAATTGACAGAATTCGATTATCCTAAATATGAATTCTATGGTAAGTATCAAAAATTCTTTGGACAACCTTCTACCAATGCACACTATATGATTTATGGTTTGCCTAAAGGGGGTAAATCAACATTTGCTTTGCACTTTGCGAAATATTTAGCAGACAACTTTGGCAATGTTTTGTACGTAGCATCTGAAGAAGGGTTTTCAGCAACGCTACAACAAAAGGTTAGAACCTTTGGATTGAAGTCAAGGAACTTGCATTTTAGCAATTTTAGGGAAGCAGAACCAATAATGGAATTGGCAGATTCAGGTGAATTTGATTTTTTGGTTATAGATTCTGTTAATTACATAAAAATAACCCCGGAACAAATTGAAGATATAAAAGCACGTAACCCTGACCTTTCAGTAATAACCATTCAACAAGCAACTAAAGATGGAAATTACAAAGGGGATACGGCTTATGCACACAACTGTGATATAGTTGTTGTTGTGGATAAAGGTATTGCAACGCAACGCGGTCGTTTCAATGATGAAGCATCTATGGAAGTGTTTCCACCACGTGATGAAGAAGAAGGCATTATTGGGTATGATGACTTTAACGACGTCGATGACGACGTCGATAACGACGTCGATGAAAATTGGAACACAGGGGATTTTGAATAATGAAAAGACCGGGAAGAAAATCAACAGCACAAACACCTGCTAAAAAAAGTGACAGATTTTTTGGCAGTAAAATTAATAAGCCCGGAAGTGCGAGATCAAAAACATCTTCAAAAAGCATTTTGTTTGGTGAAAAATTAATACAAGCCATAAAAAACAAAATCGCAACACACAATTTAAAATTTCCTACAAGAAAAATATCAGTTGCAACTGCAAAAGCAGTGGTTAGAAGGGGAATGGGTGCATATTCTGTCACACATAGACCCGGTATGACCAGAACGCAGTGGGGATTAGCACGATTAAACCAATTCGTTAAGAAAAAAAGTGGTGGAAAAGTTAAAAAATCATACGTGCAGGATGACGATTTACTATAGCCACGCCCAGGCGCGGGTACGGGGTTAATTCTGTCACACACGCACCCACCGACCCGCACCCACAGG
>LSRR01000150.1_pt1 | contig 10048 bp, 17 predicted proteins | sample 1162981 | NCBI WGS metagenome assembly LSRR01 (sample SAMN03256433, study PRJNA305521) | marine metagenome | biome: Estuarine; feature: Estuary; material: Brackish water; isolation source: iron chloride precipitation of viral particles from surface water samples | place: USA: Chesapeake Bay ... | reverse complement strand
AGTATTGCCGTTAGCAAGAATCTCGGACAACGTGTCAACAGTTCCAACTTGGCTGTCAACATACGCCTTAATAGACTGCTGCGTGGCCAAAGCCGTAGCACTGTCAGACGACATGTCGTCTTCGTCTAAGATCGCGGTCACCGACACGCTGCCCAAACGCAGGCTGTCAAAGTACGCGTTGTTAAAGACGTTCGCCGCTACCGCACCAGCACCCGCGCCGTCAAAGTAAACAACCGCCGTAGTCCCCGCAGGCACCTCGTAATCGTTGGATGCGCTATATGTCCCCTGGAACAACAGAATGCTGCGGGATCCAGACAACGCGTTGCGAACATAAATAATCTTTTCCGCATCGTTCGGCGTCAACTGCACATAGGCCGTCGCACCAAGGTCGCCGCCATCAGCAAAGATAACCATCCGGTTGCGCCCATCGGACGTTGCACCGTCGCTAATTGGAAGCGTGTTCGGAGAGCCAGAAGTGCCAGCAGATGCCAGCGTAACAGTAACCTGGCCGTCAAGAGCGACGTCAATTAAGCTCAGGTTTGTGTTCGTGGTATCGCCCCATGTACCAGACTGTTCGCCTGTGCCGATGAGTTCGATGCCGTTATTCAGTGTATATGTGCTGGGCATGGTCGTGTCCTATGCTACTTTTCGGGTCCATCCTGGTGACTGCGAGGGTGTCTCGCCAGACCAACCAGGGGATTGTGTTGGTGTTTCAGGCAAAAAGCCTGGGCTCTGTGTCGGGATCTCCTGTCCCCAAGACGGAGATTGTAATGGTTCCTCTGGAGTATAACTCGGATTTTGATTTGGAACAATACGTCCCCAAACCAAAGGTGTTCCCACCTCACCCGTAGCAAACACTCCGGTGACGTTGACATCTGCGTTTGCTTGGACCGTTACCGACCCAACTGCCCCAGTGCCAGATACACCAGTTACAAGAACAAACGTCTTTGGAACGACAGTAACCGAACCGACCGCTCCGGTCGCTTCAAGGCCTGACGCTGGGACATTTGCATCTGCAATAGTGGTGACTGCGCCAACCGCCGCGGTGGCCTCAAGGCCCGTGACGTTGACGTTCGCGTCGGCATTTACGGTTACGGTTCCGACATTTCCCGTGGCCTCAAGGCCAGTAACAGGGACATTGGCCTCACCAATGACAGTAGCCGTTCCTACCTGCCCTGTACCTGCGACACCCGTAACTTGGGCATTCGCATCCGCTGTAACTGTGACCGAACCAACACCGCCGGTGGCCTCAAGGCCCGTGACCGGCACGTTCGCGTCACCTGTAATCGACACAGTGCCCACGGCACCTGTCGCTTCAACCCCCGTAGGATATACATTGGCCGTACCAATGACGTTGGCGATTACGCCAACTTCACCGGTAGCCTGTAGCCCCGTTGGGAATACATTTGCATCCGCGTTTACTGTCACCGTCCCAACTGACGCAGTGGCTTCTAGCCCTGTGACAGGTACATTCGCCTCGGCAACTACTGTTACCGAGCCTACCTGTCCAGCTGCGCCGGCGTTGGTAATGGAGTCTTCGCCAAAAGACAGTTGACCCCACGTCCCCCGACCCCAGCCGGAAAAGGGGACGATGACATCAGCCATTATGCAATCCGGATAATGGCGTTAGATGCATCCGCAGTTGGGAACACAATAGTAAAGTCCCCTGCAGTAGAGGTCTTATCCGCACCAAAATCCAACACCACAACAGATGGGTTGGTTAGAGCAATCGACGTTGTGTTTGGTGTGCTGTTGTAAATCAACGCACCACGAGCAGTGATCGTAGCGGTGGACCAAGTCGTGTCCGCAAAGTCTGTCAACGCAGTCGTGCCGGAAGAGGTCGGATCTACGTTGGTCAAGCTATTGCCTGCCGCCGTGTACCCTGTACCGCTCGCTTCGTTGGTTGCAGAATACGCAGTCGTTGACGCATCTAGCGTTGCCGACGAAGTGTACAACGCAATCTTGAACGTGTCCGCTCCGTTTGCAAAGTCGTGTGCGCCGAACAAGAGTTCTTTCTTGAACGAGGTGCACATGTAGTTACCTGTAAAGGCCATATCACAGTCTCCTTATAAGTTCGGCAAGCTCTGGGTGGCCTGCGTCTGTGAGTGCATTATATACCGTAGTTCTGTCACTTTTTACAGCTTCTCGTAAGTAAAACCCAATTAACTGTACGATACGCTTCCGAAACGCACGAGCCTGCGCTTGAATTGCAGGATGCGCCTCGTCAGAGACAGAGATGATTTTATCTGCACACCGTTCTGCGATTTCTTCCGGCGTAAAGCCGCGACCCTGAGTGGTGTGTACCTCAACTTTGAAATCTAAACTTTCGCCCTTTAACTCTGGTATCATGATCTAGCCGTCCGTAATGAGCCAAAGCGGTATTCGTCAATCGTTTCTTGGGCTTCACCCAAGTTCTTCAAGCGCATCAAACCTTCACCAAAACGCTGGTTGTACATGGCCATCAGATCAGGCTGACCCTTCATGAAAGTATACGCTTCAATGAGAGATCCGTACAGCAAAGTTATCTCTGCGTTGGTAGAAAGCCAGCTTGTGCCGCTGTCCGATCCAGCCGTCAAAGACGCTGGGCGGTACAAATAGTGGATGTCCACCGTGTAGTTTGCATCAGGGGTCGGTGCGATAATAAAGTTATCCACATCAAACTGTGCATAATAACGAGGCTGCCCCGTAGTCGTTGCGTCTGGAGTATATGTTTGAACAAAGTCTAAGTCCTTGAACAATAAGAACTCTTTGCTTCCATTGACGTCGATGCTCAGTGAGTAGGGGGCTAAAAAGTCTGACGGGGCAGCCAAGTATTCGTTCCCACTGGTCATGTTGCCGAACTGGTTCTTTTGGAACAGGTTCAGCTGCACACTTTTCAGAATGCGTTCTTCGGCTAAACGGATAAACAAAGGGAGGTTGTTGACGAAAGTGGTCTCGTCATTCTCCGTATAGTCCTGAATAGCCTGCTTTAATTCGCCATATGTCATAGTCATGTCGTCACCGTAACGCTGCCAACCTTACCAATCGCCCGAACACGCTGCAGGTTTGGTGCTTCAACCGTCGGAACATCGACGTATACCTGCAATGCCTCGGCCTGGTCTGGTCGTGGATTTCGTAGTGCCTGCGGATCGGGCCCGACCTTTGGCGGATACAACTGTGGGTGTTTGGGCTCATATTCATCTGGACCCACAAGCGCACCCGTCCACTCCTTTTTCATGTCTTTCAGCCGATACCGAAAGCCAGAGCGGTCAGATATACCCCATGCGTGTTTGTCAGATGCGTACGCCATTAAACCCTCAAATAACCTCTGCCAGGTTGCAACGTCAACGGAACGCGATCTCCGTCCTCATCCGCCGCACGCTGGAACTCCTCTTCGTACACAGCCTTCAACAGCTGCATACGCTCAGGAGCACGTTTCATCGAGATGTAATATGCCAAACCGGCAACCATGCATGGGTAGAACCGGAACGGCATATCCGTAGTGTTTACCAAAGTATCTGCATCCTCAATCCGATCCACATAGTAATAGATGATTTGATCGGTTGAGTTCTCAGGCACCGCCCAAAGATTGATAACAGGCTGGATCTGCTTGTTAAACCAATACTGGCTCGGCCGACCCTGCGTTGTTTTGTTCGGAAGAGTTGAGTACTCGCCGCGGCTGATGCGCTCGATCTCATAGTCCGTGCCGTCACGGCGAAGCACAAGCTCCAGTACATCAACAACAGATGCCGACAACGTTTCCGTTGCCTGACCCTGCGTCAATGTGATCGTGCCTTGCTTCACGGTCCATAGGTTTAATCCGCGGTTAGCCCAGTCTGCAAACATCAAGTTCAGCGACCGGCGTGCCGTACGGGCATCGTAGCCTGTGCGGACTTCAATGCCGCACCGCTCGTAGGCCTCTTCAATGATCTCGCCTACGTCCATGTTAAAGTCGCGTGAACCAGATGTTGTCATTAGAATGTACCTTTGCAGTCGCCACCACGGCCAGCCATTACACGGCCGCCGTTCTTGTATTTCACCATACCACCTTTGGCTTTACCTTGCGACTTCTTTATAGCTTCCGCTGTCGGTGCGCCTTTTTCGCCTGGTTTCCTCATACGTTCGCCAGATCCTTTAGCAATCCGTTCACGTTTTGCGCGGATATTATCCCACAATCCACGTCTGGATACTTGTTTTGGACATTTGATGACCTATTCCTTTTAGTAACTGCGATAGAACAAATGTATCCAGCCATTGTGACCAGCTACAACAACGCAACACGCCAATGAATCGTCCTAACTTGGAATACTATGCGCGTTTAACCTCTTTCTATTCTTGCGTCTAAGTGCGACCACAGACTTAAGAATCACGGTTATCCATAATGTAGTCTTGGTGAGTAGCATATTCCGAAAACTGCACTCGCATCTCCTCAAAATCTTTTGGTATTGTTCTTGGTTGCATGTCACTCACCACATCTTGCATGACCAGTATCTCGCTTTGAGTTTGTCGAGGTTACCTTTGTCACATCCGTGTCTTGCGCGAAAAGACTTCCGTCGTTCAGGGTTTGATTTTTTAATCGTCATGTTCGCATCGCCAAACCGAACGATCTTTTCTTTGCCCTTGTCACAGGCTTTGACCACAAACTTCTTCCCACCAGAAACTTGGCGTTTGGGTTTGTTGCATTTCATCTTGGACTTGTCGATCTTAGGCATTAGATTGGCCCCACATTTTGAATGTAAACAAATTCCATTGACGCAGAAACATTAAAGTTAACAGACCCAGAGGAAGAAAACGCCCTCATTTCTAAGTCTGTTTTTTCTGTGAACCTTAATGGAAAAGTATAAAACTGTTCGTGTGCGCCATCTGTAAGAGTAAATCTTTCTTTTATTTGAAACACTTCCCCATAGGGTCTAGCAACAAGACTAGCATTTAAAATAGCTTTGGTGTTGGTAGATGTGCCTGTGGACAAAGCCATCTTTGTAAGAAAGGCTGTATATCCTGCGGGAACTGTCCAAAGAGCCATTAATGTTTGGTTATCACCATCCCCATTTATGGTCAGGTAGATATTAGCTGGAACCCCAGATGTAACCGTACCTGTTCCTGCGTAAAGTGTGCCAGCGTTTGCGCCACCACTACCTGCACTGCGAACAATGCCGCGATTTATACGCAGATAAGATTTTGTGGTATTAACAGCCGTTTGCCCGTTCAAGGTGACAACTTCGTTTATTTCGTTGTAATCGGCGTCTAAGCCAAAAACCTCTACTGTTCTCGCACCCGTTCCTGCGGCAGTGTCGTCAGTTGAACTGCTTGATAGAGTCATTACTGTTGCTGATGCAGGATAAGCGTATAAACCACCTTGTTCCCAGATGGTTTCTTTTGTAGCTCCAACAGCAGCGTTGTAACCAAACTTAAACACAGTTTTATGGCCCGTGATTTGACCACGGGCCACCTGTAGCTCAAATGGCTCAGATGTTCCGACCTGTGAAATGGAACGGATGTCGTAAGCCATCGGATCCTCCTACGAAAGGATGATCGTTAGTTGGTTACTCGCACCTGTAAACGCAGAAACGTACACACCTTCCGAAAAGATAATGCCGTCATCTGGAATGTTCATTACGTGGTGACCTGCCGGAAATGTTTGCGTAAGCAACGTTTCACCGCTTGCGCCACCGTTTTTCAACGTGAACGCACCCGCAGTCGCACCGTAAATTACAACCTGCCGTAAACGAGAACGAGATGGACCGACAACCGCAGCCGTCGTTCCTTGAACCCAATTATATGCACTGACTGGACCAGCCATGATCTATCTCCTTATCCTGCGGAGACAGTCAAGACACCTGAGTTACTCCAGACTTGTCCTGCGACAGATGGGTCAGACGTTGGCAGGTCTTTAATAATCACAACGCTGTTTGTTCCATCGTGTGTGATTGAGATGTTCTCTGTGATTGCACCAGTTGTAGCGTTTTCATCAATTTCTTTGAATCCGCCTTTTGAGCGTACTGGACCGCTAAAAGTTGTGTTAGCCATGGGTATCTCCTGTCTTGGCTAGTGTCAGCCACACCATGTAGCTGTCAGGGATACAAATACTATACATGAAATAAAACAAAAAGAAAGGGCCACCGAAGTGGCCCAGTCTAACAGGGAGGAGGTAATTCAATACCTGCCTCAATATATCACACTTTACGCCCCAGGTGAACCAAAAACGCAGCGCGGATCTGAGAATCCAAAGCTGTAGCGTTCACGAGCTTTAAAGCGCATGTTGCCAGTGTCGAAGTCTGCTTCCATGTTAGTTGACAGCGGTGTACGCTCGAAGTGGACAAAGCCACGAGGTGCGTCGGTTTTAACGAAGAACGCATCTGGGTCCGTTAGGAAGTCGTTGACGGCATAACCTTCAGGCAACATTCCCATTGAACGGATTGCGTTTACATCGTTGTCCGCTGTGCCAACACGAAGGTTAGACACCATCAGACGCTCTGCAACGAACTGAAGCTGACGTGGAATTACGAGCTTCATGCCGCGTAGTGCAACTTTTAGACCACGCTCGTCAACAAAACCTGCGATGTTGATAAGGGCATCTTCAAGAGATGTCTCGTTCAAATCCGCAGCAGTTGTTGGTTCGTTGGCAAATGTACCACCGTTTGTAAGCGGGTGAGACGCGTCACACAATGCAACGCCGTCACCACCAGCAGATGCGCCAGCAGTAAATGCGTTGTTAAGAACCGCAGCGGCCTTAACTTGCTTTGTGTGTGCCATTGACCGTGCCAACGCACGAGTATAACGTGAGCCTAAACGATCATAAAGGTTATCTTCGATAGCCTCTTCTGTGATCGAGAATGCCAACGCGATTGTCTCGTGGTTGTAACGAGCAGTGTATGCTTCGTTTGCGTCGTCAAAGTTAATTGAGGAACCTTCCGATTTGGTCGGTGCCGCGCCGAAACCTGATAACATAACCTCTTCTTCAAATGCACGATCTGAAGATTCAGTTGTGTAGATCTCCGCATGTTGGTTTTCGTACCGTGAGTACTCCATACCGAACAAAGCGTTAAGACCTGGTTCCAACTCTTTCGCTAGTTGTGCGCGAGAGATAGCCATAAGTTAGTCTCCTTATACGCCAGTGGTTGATGGAGTACCAGCAGCAATACCACCATTGGCGGAGTTGAAGCTGTTATTCAATCGAACGAGTAGTGGGATACCGGCTGCTGTGTAGTCTTGGTTTTCAGGGTCATCCTGAATACCAATAATGCGCAGTTGTAGCGCAGCAGTGGTGGCGATTGTGCTGACTGCCAACGTTCCAGACGAGATACCTGTGGTTGTTGAACCAGAAGTAGCTGCTGCAAAGTTAGCGTTTGCGAACACATGACCGCGTGCTGTTGCTTCGCTTGTTAGTGAAGCATTAGACGCGATGACAAATGTTTGCATTGGGTTGTCATACACGAAGGCTTTGATCGGATGGTTAGAATCCGCGCCTGAACCTGGCCAGTAGTTTGACCATGTCTTTTTACCAGTAGTTGACGAAACGTACTCACAACCCCAGAAAACACCTAAGAGACCTACAGTACCACCTGCTGCCGCGCCAACGATGTCAATAAAGCCAGTTGACAACGGGATAACAGGAGAACCTTGATAGATCGCGTTTGTGTTACCGGAGGCAATACGATACTCGGTCGTACCAGTGGTGTTTGCAGCGGAACCTACAACCCCTACAGGGCGTAGACCGAATGCACCATTAGTATTTGCCATAGTAGCAATCCTCTAAATTACTCGGCGTCGCGTTCACGTCCGCCGAAGGTTACACGACTTTGCCGACTAGAATTAATCGGCATTGAAGGATGTTGTTCCTTCATCAAGTCCTGATCCACAGCTACCATCTGTTCGCGGGTTCGGCCCCCGTAATACTCGTTTCTTTCGCGGGCTGTTTCTTCAGGGATACGGCACAACATCAAGCCACCTTGACCGATGACGCCCTCGTAACGACCATCGTCGATAACAGGGGCTTCGTAATCTGGATACTCGTCCTTACGAACGGGTTCCCAACCTTCCCGCAATTTGGAGTTTACGTTCATCTTATCTTCTTCGCCGCGCATTGCGACTCGAATCCAACGATGCACATATCCATCCGGCGGGGGAGGTGCAGCTAGGTGACTGGGCGGTGCCCATGGTTTTCTGCGCGTTTCTGAATCGCGTGTTTCGCTTTTGCGAGGTGTTCTGTCAGCCATGTTCTTAGTCCTTCACATATTTGGCGTATTCTTCAAGAGGTACGCCCAACTTTTTAGCAATCGCTACTTGTGAATGCGTCAGTTTGACCGACCTGCGCCCCTGTTTATTACTGCGGGATGCGGAGTTACCAGCAGAAGCGACCTGACTTCCTCCACCCGTTTTCTTCGCCGTTTGGAACTTATGAGGAAATTCCGAACGAATGCGTCGATCCACCTCAGTATAGTACTCATCGGTCGCTGGGTCAAACCCCTCTTCTTCAACAAGTTGTTGATGGATCGCAAATGCCGATGCAGTCATGACTTTGTCTTGACCAAACCAAGTATTTTTCTCCGCCCAACCTTGGGCACGAGGGTCTGGTTTTGCCTGTTGTTGCTGCGGTTGTGGGGCCGCTTGCTGTACAGGTTGTGCTTGTTGCACTGGCATTTTAGCTTGTTGCTCTGCACGAGCTTTTGCAGTGTTATACCGCTGTGTTTCAATCGCAATGTTAGACAGAGCTTGTTGCGCTTCCAGCATACGGTCGGTATCTCCCGCCTCATATGCCTCTTTATATGCGCGTTTTGCTGCCTCTGTTTGCGACTGCAAACGTGTACCGTACTCAGAAAGATATCCCGTATCCAAAGCCTGCATACGTGATTTGAGCTTTTGGTTTTCTTCCAATAGCTGCTGAGATACGCGAAGGGCTTCCGCCTTATCGCGCTCTTCCTGACGGTATCTTTCCGTCAATTTCTTAATGCGACTCTGTACGCCTTTGCTATACGAGTCTAACTCCTCATCGCCTGAGTCAGCTTTGGCTTCCCGTCTAGGAGCCTCTTCCTCTTCCTCTGGTGTTTCAATGATAAGTTCTTCTTGTTCTTGATGTTCTTCTTCAGCCATGACCTACCTCTTAAACATGCTTGATATCGTCTGGCTCAAGAATAGTAGCAATAACTTCGTCATCGTTAATGATGCGAACCTCGCCACCGTCAATCTTGAATCGTGAGCCAGAATATCGACCAATGCAAACCCACTGGCCTTCCTTGCACCACGGCTCCGTTTCGGGTCCGAACTTGTCAGGATCCTTATAAGCCAGAGGCCCTAGTTTCATAACGTATGCTACAACAGTAGCTACGCTTTCACGCTCCCGAACTTCGTCGGGAATGTATAGACCACTCGCTGTCTTAGCTTTACCTTGATACGGCATAACTAAAACCCGCCAACCAGTTGGTTGCGGGAGACGTTCGAGTAGCGGTTTGTCTAAGAGGGACGGGTCTAGTACCCGTTCTTTAGCGTCAACATATGCGCCTTCCAAAGACGAGGAGTCAGCTTGAGACTCTTGTCGTTCTTTGTTCATTTTCTGCGCAACGTGGTCAGGAAGATATAAAGTCTTCGACATCGTCTACGTTTTTCTCCAGCAGGGCCTTGATCTCTTCACGAGCAAAGGAGAGTCCCCGTATCTCCCCCACCGTCATTTTATACTGCTCCCAGTTCTGAACCGAACCGTGAGAGAGTGCGCTAGACAAATCATCTTGGCGCTGCTCTAATTTCTTATACAGGTATTTTGCCAGATCGACAACATCCATTATAGGTTGTCCTTATATTCTTCTTGTAGAACAGATGTGATTGGACCACCTTCTGCCCACTCATCACATGTATTCTCTCTCATACACGCAAACTTGAGGCTCTGGCAATAGCCTGTATTACCGGACTCGTCACCAAGACACTCCAGCATTTCTTCTGTTTGATTATACATCGCACAGCTTCCGCACACCTGATCGGAGCGAAAAGATACCCCCGTGTTCGGCTCACGGTAGTTATGCTCCGCTATCGCCATTTCACGGTTTTCTTCATTCAACTCAGGATCTTGAGTAGGAAG
>LSRR01000066.1_pt1 | contig 10225 bp, 14 predicted proteins | sample 1162981 | NCBI WGS metagenome assembly LSRR01 (sample SAMN03256433, study PRJNA305521) | marine metagenome | biome: Estuarine; feature: Estuary; material: Brackish water; isolation source: iron chloride precipitation of viral particles from surface water samples | place: USA: Chesapeake Bay ... | reverse complement strand
AGTGCTGCACCGTCGCCGATTGGGCTACCTGTGCTGAACGCATTGTTCAGGATTGCGGCAGCTTTGATTTGCTTGGTCTGGGCCATTGAGCGGGCCAGAGCCTTGGTGTAGCGTGATGCCAGACGGTCGTAAAGTTGTCTTCGATAGCTTCCTCAGTGATTGAGAACGCAAGCGCGATGGTTTCGTGAGTGTAACGAGCAGTGTAAGTTTCCTGCGCATCGTCAAAAGTGATGGCTCCGCCTTCACTCTTAACAGGTGCCGTGGAAAAACCACCGAGCATCACTTCCTCTTCAAAGGCACGGTCCGAAGACTCTTCCTCGAAGATTTCAGCATGCTCATTCTCGTAACGGTTATATTCGAGCCCGAACAAGGCATTAAGGCCGGGTTCTAGCTCTTTCGCTAATTGTGCGCGAGAAATAGCCATTGATTAGCCCTCCTTAAATGCCGGTGGAGTCCGCAGTGGTTTGAGAATCAAACCGGCGGCTTCCAGCGTTAAAGTGTGCGTTCAGACGAACAATCAGCGGAATACCAGCGGCTGTGAAGTCGCTGTTAGCTGCGTCGTCCATGATGCCTACGATACGAAGCGGCAGAGTAGCCGTCGTAGCGACAGACGATACACTCAAAGCAGAGTTTGACGAGCCAGTATCGGTAGAACCGGTACGTGCAGACGTGCCGAGCGATGCGTTTGCAAACACAGTTGCAAGAGCAGTAGCGCGGTCAGTCAAAGACGCGTCAGAAGCCACTTTGAATAGTTGGTCAGGGTTGTCTGCAACGAAAGCCTTAACCGGATGGTTAGTGTCAACGCTGACAGAGCCCGAACCGGGCCAGTAGTTAATCCAGACCGGCTTCTTAGAAACCGAGTCCACGTACTCCACACCCATCAGTACACCAAGTGCCTGCGTAGTACCACCATCAGTAGCACCCGCTTGGTCAATAACACCAGCCGCAGTCGGAACGCAGATGGAGTATTGGTAAATAGCGTTGGTGTTGTTAGAAGCGATCTCGTACTGAGTTACACCAGTAGAGTTAACACCGCTACCAACAAGCCCGATAGGACGGAGACCATAGGCAGTATTTGAGTTTGCCATTTTAGTTCTCTCCTATTGGGGCAGTCCACATCATCGTTTGGGACCGCCGAAGGTTACACGAGATTGACGGTCAGCATTGCTGATCCGCATCGTTGAATGTGCATTCTCTCTCATCATATCTTGATCGACAGCTTGCATTTGATCTGCACTTCTTTGATTGAAGTACGCAGTTCGTTCTGCAACTGTTTCTTCAGGAATCCGAGCGAGAAGCAATCCGCCCACTCCAAACACACCTTCATATTTACCTGATTCGACAGTAGGCGCTTCAAAATCAGGATACTCATCCTTACGGACCAGTTCCCAACCTTCACGCATCTTGGCACTGACGTTCTTAGTATCATCAAATCCACGCGTTTCGGCGCGAATCCAACGATGCTTAAAGCCGTCAGGGGCAGGCGGTGCATCTAACATAGACGGGGGAGCCCAAGGCTTACGAATTGCCTGTTTCTCCCGAGTTTGGTTGGCGCGAGAAGTCCGATTGACGGTCGAACCACCGTTTTGGTTTTCTGATTCGCTCATCTTTCTTACTCCTTCACGTATTTCGCATATTCTTCAAGCGGCACACCCAATTTCTTTGCTATTGCAACTTGGCTCGGGGTGAGTCGAACCTTTTTCCCACTGCGCCCAGAAGTGTTCCTAGAAGCACCAACAACCGTCTGAGCGGGTCGTCTGTTGCTGCTGTTTCCGCCTGTATTAAACTTGTCAGCAATACGACGGTCTAGTTCAGTATAGTAATCATCTGACTGCGGGTCAAACCCTTCGTCTTCGACTAACTTTTTATGTATCCCAAAAGCTGCATAAGTCATAGCCTCATCTGAGCCAAACCAGCTATTTCGTAAAGCCCATTGCTCCGCTTTTGGATCAGGGCGTTTAGGCTGTTGGGCAGGCATGGGATGCTGCGCTTGATACTGTGCGCGGCAGCCGCCTGCTGGCGGGCACGGTCAGATTGCATTTTGGCTTGCGCGGCACGGTCAGCTTGAATAGCTAAGGCCGTTAACTTGCGCTGCGCCGCTACAGTGCCTGCGGCATCACCAAGTTCAATTGCCCGAGCTAATTCATTTTCGGCTTGTTGTGTTTGAGTAGTTACACGATTGGTGTACTCATTAACATAATTTGTATCTAGGTTTTGCATACGCTGTTTAAGCGTAGTTGCTTCGGTTTGAACCGCTTGAGCGTACTTGATTGCTTCTTGCTCACGCCGCTCTGCTTCGCGCATTTTCTTGGTCAGGCGGTCGATACGCTTTTGCGTAGCCGTTTCCGCCTTTTTAAAATTCTCGTCGGAATCGTCAGAGTCGTTGCCGACGTCGGCAACTTCTACTTCCGTCTCCTCGGTATCGTCAAAGTCGAGTTCGACTTGATCTAGGTCTTTTTCAGCCATGCTACTGTCTCCTTACAAATGGTGAATGTCTTCTGGGTCCAAAATGGTCGCTAAAATCTCATCATCGTTGAGAATGCGAACCTCGCCGCCGTCAATCTGAAAGCGCGAACCTGCGTAACGCGCAAACATGACCCATTGCTTTTCTTCGCACCACGGGCCAGACGGAAACTTTTCGGTGTCTTTGTATGCCAAAGGACCGACTTTAAGGACATAACCTACCTGCGTAGAGATATTGCTTTTTTCTTGGACTTCGCTGGGGATAAAAATACCGCCAGCAGTCTTAGCTTTACCTTGGTAGGGTAGGATAAGAATACGCCAGCCCGTAGGGTCCGGCATTCTTTCGAGAAGACTTGCACCAATAGCTTCAGGATTGAGCCTTGGCTTTTCGACGTATGCGTCGGCGAGGTTAGGTTTGTCGCCTGTTTCCTCGTTGGTTTGTGCTAATGCGGCTACGCCTTCTGCGGCGGCAGCCAAATCAATTTTTGCTGATTCAGTCATCTGATCGCTCCTGTTTATCTAGCAGGCCCTTGAGTTCCTGTTCCACGTGATTTAGACATTCTAGGTTGCCCATAAGCTCACGATAATGCTCCATTGACTTCACGTTTCCGTTAATCATGAAGTCCTGACAGCCTTGGCGACGGTCTCGGATAATCCGGAATACCGCTTCGGCTATAGCTATTTCATCCATTCAACCCTCGCATATTATCGAACAATGTCCGATATTATCTTAGCACGTCTTATATCGCTAAGACAATTCAAAATGCGGGGCGTCAATAAATGGACGACGACCCTGCGAACGCCGCAAATCGACGTAAGCATTCATAGCTTCTTCCATGGTGCCGTCCCAATCCCGGATGTCCGGAATGTGCCAAGCAGCACCCCAACGTACACCAACGCCCGCGGCTTGCGCCCCTTCTTTCATAGCGTCAGCAATCTCGTCATAAATGTTGAGTTCCCACGATCCACGAGAGCCAATGTAGGCCATAAGGTCTACGGCATACCCGTCAATGTGCTTAGATTTCAGCGTTTTGCTTGCGCCTTTTGCAACAAGCTCACGCTGTTCCTCGATACTACGCAGACCACAAATGACTCCAAAATCAATCTTGGTAACCGCAATGGCGTAATCAACGACCGCGATAAGCCCGGCATCTACGCCTTCCAGCTTGTCTCGGCTACGTTGCGACAACTTAAACGTCATTTGGTAAGTCCTTTCGATTTTTCAAAGGTGCGCAAGCCACCTAACCCCAGCATACCTAGCAAGACAGTCATCAAGCTGTCCATATCAAACGCTGGTAGCTCAGGTGCTGCCATCCCGGCATAAGCAAACCCAAAGGTAATCATAGGAACTAAAACAAAGTGCCAGATCATGGCAAACGAAAGCCCCCACCCCAAAAAGGGTCGCCAGCCCGCCACAAAAATAGATCGGTGCTGGGCTTCCATTTTATTGATTTCTAACTGACCCATGTTGGCTTCATGGGCATGTTTTTCCGCCATCGTCGCAATCTCGTGCGCCAGGTTGCTTTTTGGTCTTTGTCTTGTATAAACTTGTCTAGAAGACCGGTTACCGGTCCGATTAATGCTTGTAACATCGGAGCCTCCTAAGATTTCCCGCATTTAATCTTATACCGGATTTTTAATTCTATAAAGGGTTATTTTCTGCTCATGTAGGCGGAAGCGCCAAAATAGAAGCCGACAACGGAGGCTTGGGCTATGTAAAACAATCCTAGCAGGTCGCCTAACGCGTTGACGCGGGTTTCTGGAACATACGGGGTGAACAGGACAATGGTAAACAAAACGACGCTTGCTAAAGCTACCCACGCCATACGTTTTTGTGCTTCTGCTTTTTCTTCGCGCAATTCAAGCTCCAGCATGTCTTGGCTGCGCTTTATCTCTTGGTCGTCTACGATGCCATCGTTATTCAAATCAAATTCCTCGTACTTGTTACGAGCTCTTACCATAGTACACCGTCCCGCAGCCATTTAAGCCATACCACTATGCGGCCATACCGGCAATAACAATTGTTGCCGCAAACGCGTACCCATGTATTCCCACATTTGTTCTTTGCGTTTTTTTTCTTCTAGGGCTTTTTGTCTGCGGTGTTTACGCGCTTCGGCTTGATAACGAATCCAATCGTCATGCAACCCGGGTCGCCCGTAGAGCTTCATCATGGAGGTGAGGTCTTTTTCAATCTGCTTGATCTTCTCAAGCGCCATGAACTCTTCAAAGTCGTTTTCGGTTTTACCACCGAGGATAGATAGAACGCTTTTCTTTTTCTTTTCGCCGCGCTTTTGCAGCTCTTCTTTTGCCCCGACCATTTGGCCGATTGCGCCCATGGCATCGCTTAAGTCTCTGCCATTAGCTACAAATTGTTTAACAACGGCAAAGCCAGCGTTGAAAGCTGCAAGTTCTGCGATCAATTGGTTGCCCCCCATGATACATCTTACGTTTAAAATGTATCACAGGGTTAACTTTTTAAAAAGTTAAATTATCCGCCGCCAGCTAGAGAGCCAATACCTTGCTGGGTTTCAGGGCGCCTAAAAGGATTCGTAGACGGCGCTTGAACAGGTGGGGCACCGGTTAAGCCATACTGCGTAGCCACAGAAGCTTGAGCCGCCTGCGGACTGCGATTGACGTTAAGGTTAGCAATCGGATCAACTCTTGGGCGAGGTGCAGAAGTTGTCCCCCCCACACCCGGGATATTGAAGCTTCCAAAAGGTGTCGTCACAAGACCACCCGGGTTGGCCGCTAAATACGCATCAAGCGCCGCTTGCTGCTCCGGCGTCAACGTCGTAGTCGGGTCTTGGCTGACCACCGTGGAACCCGGCTCACCGCCCATCTCAGCAAGCTGGCCGTCCGTGTAATAGTTACCAGCAGGCTCTGCCCGAACACCGGTAGGAACTGGGAACTCGCCTTGCGCCAACGCTCTATCTATTGCGGCTTGTTGTGCGGGCGTTAAAACACCCGCGGTGGTATCACTACCCGGCTCACCGCCCATTTCGGCAAGTTGCCCATCAGTATAGAAATTACCGGCAGGCTCTGTCAGGAACGTGTCACCCATGGTCAGGCCCGCATCCAGATTGGGCTGAAACGTCGTAGGCGTAGTCGTAGCCGCAGGAGGCGGTGCCAACCCGGCATCGGCCAAAGCATTTTGAATGATTACAGGGTCCACCATTGGGATGCCCTCGGAATCAAACTCCATGCCGCTAAAGTCCATAGAACCTAAATTAAATTGACTGCCGTCGGGCATAGGAATGCTTGATTCGGCAGCCTCTACGCGGTTGTTTACGGAAGGCGTACTCATCGGTCCGGCCACGATACCCCTAGGCATCGTAAAGTCTTCCGGGGCAAGCGTTTCAATACCTACCGAAGGTGCCGGTGCCGGTGTTGCCGTTGGCACAGGTGCTGGCGGCACATTAGGCTGCGCAATAATCGGCGGTGACTCAAACCGCTCCTCCGGAGGTAACCGGTTAAGAATTTCTTCCGGCAACGAAAACTCTGGTTCGAGAGTAGGCGGTGTCGGAGGCGGTGTAATCGGCGTAGGAGCCGGAGCAGGCTCAATTACAGGCGGCGGTGCTACAGGAGTAGGTGGCAACGGAGGCGGAACAATAGGCTCCGGAAGTGGTGCCGGGGCTACCCTTGGTTCAAGAGGAGGTGCCACGGGAGTAGGCGGTGTTGGAGGCGGCGTCACCGGAACAGGTGCTGGCGCAGGCTCTACAACAGGTGTTGGAGGCGGAGGCACAGGTTGTGGGGGTAACGGTGGCGGTGTCACGGGTACGGGAGCCGGAGCAGGCTCAACCGTCATAGGCGGCAAAGCAACCCCAATCTCTCTTAAATCAGCTTGTGTCATTCCCATGTAAGGGTCCGCTGCCGGTAACGGCACGGGGACGGGTGCTGGCGTAGGAGCTGGCGCTGGCGCAGCTACGGGAGCCGGTAAAGGCATCTGCGGCAAGCCGGGCAGGCCAGATAAATCAATGTTAGATAGATCAGGCAAACCGGAAATATTAGGTAAAGGCGCTACCGGAGCAGGCATCGGAGCAGGCTCAACGCTAGGAAGCGGAGCAGGCGGAGGTGCTACTGGAGTGGGGGCCGGTGTGGCAATAGGCATAGGCGCGAACCGCGGCTCTAAATTGCCCCTTCCCATAAATCTAGTAAAGTCCACCATCTAAAATACTCCTTGAAACCGCTGAGGCCGAGCTATCGGGCTAAACCCCTTAACTACACCGCCCCTCGCCATGCGCTTGGCTTTGGTTTCGCCAGCTTTCGACAAAGCAATAGCCACCGCTTGGTTTTGTTCATAACCTTCGTCACGCAGCTTGCTAATGTTGCTGCTAATTGTTTTGCGGCTTTTGCCCCGTTTAAGTGGCATCTTAACAGCCCATGAAATCCGTGCCCTTAATAGCGGCACCGGCTCCACGCATTTTCATCTTGCGCGGCTTATCTCCAGCCATAGGAGCAGGCGCAGTCTTACCATACGGTACTCGGCCCTGTCCCTTAATATCTGCATATTCGACCGCCTTGGGCGCATCCTTGGGTGCAGAACCCATATATTTTACTTTACCCTTCATTGTGGATTACCTCCTTGGTTCTTTAATAGCTCACGCTGCATAGCGGCGTCGATACGAGCCTGTGTCTGACGTTCTTGCGAAGCCAAACGCTGGTTGAATTGATTCGACCGCATTTGCTGATTCTGTGCGTCCAACTGTACTTTGGCTTGGTCGATCTGCTGATCCGCTTGATCGGACTGCGCTCTGATCTGAAGCTCCTGCTCCTTGAGCTGCACAAGTGGGTCCGGGGCCCCTGCACCAGATAGCTGGCCAGAAAGCTCTTTAACCTTCTGCATACCCTCAGCAATAAACTGCGCCGTAAGCTGCTCAATCTGCAACATCTGTTCATCGTCAGCCGGTTGACCCGTTTGCTGAACTTGCTGCAAGTAAGCAACCGCAGCTTGTTCGCGGGCCGCGATCTGTACATGCTCCATCACGTGCTTCTGTAATTCCATCGCAACCGGCGGCAAGTTAGCCACCATCGGAGACGTGCCAAATACCAAATGCGCCGTGATATGCGCATCGTGGTTCTGACCCTCAAAGGCATGTAGCGGAAGCATGTCGAGAGCGTTGATGTTTTCTTGTGCCGGATCAATAGGCGTTGCTTCTTCCGAAGGCACAGACTTCATAATCCGATCTACATCAGTCACGCCCAACGCTTCATACATATCCTTAAACACTTCGTGCAGGTTATGTAGCTCTGGTGCTTGGGTCGCGAGCTGTAGTTTAGTCTGCGCCAGCATGATCCGCTGTGACTGACTAAATGCGTTAGGGTTACTTACAGGAACCACATCCACGCGGTCATCAAAGTCAGATGCCATGATCGTCTGGTCGCCGCCAGCAACCGAATACGGATACTCTTGCGGCAAGCTCTCACTCATCACGCGAGCAAGAATCTTAAACTCCTGCCGCATCGAATAGTGCAAGCGCTTATGTACAGCACTCATGACCCGTGAGCCTTGTTCCATCATCGCAATGGTCGTGCCCACAGCAGCCTGTTGATTACCGTCGCCTACCTTAAGGTCCGTGATCGTCGCAAAACGCTGACCGGCCTCTACAACAAAGCCCAACAGATTAAAGAGCGTTTGGTCGGGGCCCTTGAACGGCAGCGGCATAAGGCTATCGCGAATAGCCCCACCCTGCGCGTCCACGTCTCTGAACTCTCCGGGCTGCAATGGATCGTCATCATCCCTGATCCGTAGTCCGCGGGCCTTGAAACCCGCCGGGAGGTTGGACAACGTACCAGCGTCGATCAACTGTCGCAGTGCCGCCGTGGCGGTTCGTGACAAACCGCCAATGGTGTGGATTAAACCTAAACCATAGAAACCAAAACCCGGTAAAAACTTAAAGTGGGTGAAGTACGCAATCTTTTTCTTTAGCTTGTCATCTTCGCGATAGTTACGACGAATAGACAGTATCTGACCGTTGTCCTCGGAAATCGTAACAATGTAAGGAACCTTAATTCCGGTAGGCTCGCCATCGTCATCCAGCTCTTCATAACCTTCTAGGTCAAGATCGGCGTGTACTTCGAGAATAGTGCAGTCGTAATCAATTTGATTAGGCTCTTGGCCTTCAATTTTGTCGAAAACCCCATCTATCTCAGACAATTCTTTCTGAGCAGGAATAACTTCAACATCCAAATACATGCCTGCAATCTGTCGTTTGCGCAGGTCATTTAGCGACATTCTTACAACTTGCGTGATATTAGGACATGTTTCGAGGTCCGCGGTCTCATATGGAACAACCAAGTTTTCCGCAGGTACAAACTTAGATACTGCTCGCCCTAACGTTTCATCATAGTACGTTTTCTTGAATGTCGAACCGGCCAGAGGCAAATAAAACAGCATCTGGTCCATATCTGGGGTGTATTCCTCCATCACATTCGTGATGTAGTAGTTCATAAAGCCACGAACACGCATGGCTTGCTGTTGCTTCTCAGTCGTTTCCTTACCCATTACAACAGTGCGCACGGGCCCCGAAGAAGGTAACAGCTCGTTAAATGCTTGTGCTTGGAATTGTGTCGCCGCTTCCGCCAGCAACGGATGAGTCACACCGGAGGCTCCACGGAAAGGTTGGGTGCGCTCCTCGTAAGTAAAACCTAAAAGCTCTAAACCATCTTTATAAGCGTCTTCCCATTCCTGACGGCTGGCTCGGTTTGCATCAAACTCGCCCAACAGCTCAGACGAAATCCGCATTAACTCGCGGTCCGGTATCTCTTCTGCTAGGTTTGCATAAAAATCATCGTTCATGCCCCGCTGGTCTTGCGGGTCAAAATCTATTTCAACACCACCGTCTTCGGTGGGCAGGATTTCAATCTCGCCAACGTTTTCTGCTTCGATCATCGCAACAACGTTGTTCTGAGAATCAGGAATTTCTAACTCAAGCTCGGCAGCTAAATCTTCTGGGTCAAGCTGAGAAGGGACATTGTTGTCCATCATTCCCGCATTTGGTTTACCATTTGCCATGGCTACTCCTAATGATCCCCAATGAAGAATCCGTACTCATCACGAGGGAAGTAAACATCTGGACCCGTCGGTGGACTTTTAAACGATCTTTCGTTTGCGGGCCTCATTAATATTGTATTTAACTGGTCAAGTATGGTCTTGTCCACCATTTGTGCAATCTGCGCAGGCGTCGCGTTTATACCGGCTTTCTTAAATAAGGAGATACCGACCGCGTTATTACGTTTATCCATCGCTTGGTGTAACCGATTACCCCCAAACTCATGAATGTCGCCAATTCGTTTCGCGGTCCGTGGTCCGTATTCCATTGCCGCAAGCGCTGAAGCCAACATGTGCTGACGCGTGTCACGTAATTCTTGAGGTGTAGGCAAATCTTGACGAGGACGATCAAAGCGACGTGGACCAGAAAGAGGGTCAACGCCAGCAGGGTAGCCATATTGCTCGGCAAGTTGGTCATAAAACGGCGGAGCGCCTTCAGGGTAGAAGACTTCTTGAAGCTCTGAACCAGCTTCCCCAGAGGCTCCAATAGCACTTTGTTGAGCTGCTCCAATAGGAAGCGGTATATTTTTTTCAGGTTCTGTAAAGAAGGCATCTGATACATATCGCAGCACACCTTTTTCATCATATTCAGGCGCTTCTTGCAATTGCGCCGCACCCTCGTCTACGATTACAGTAGCACCACCGTCCTCCATGTAGGAGACGAAACCACCTGCTCCAAGGTTTACGGCGGTTCTGTTCATGCGCAAGCCTTCC
>LSRR01000168.1_pt1 | contig 10273 bp, 16 predicted proteins | sample 1162981 | NCBI WGS metagenome assembly LSRR01 (sample SAMN03256433, study PRJNA305521) | marine metagenome | biome: Estuarine; feature: Estuary; material: Brackish water; isolation source: iron chloride precipitation of viral particles from surface water samples | place: USA: Chesapeake Bay ... | reverse complement strand
GATAGCATGACGATGGCTTTGATACGGTTTCGGCAAGGCGGGTTCATTGAACTCGAAGGCGAAAATGACAACGACAATTATTGGTATCCTAGAAAGAAGGAGTATTACTAATGGCTAAAGAAGATAAAAACGCAGCATTGCAACAACTTTTGGATGACATCTCAACACGTTCCCCATCAGAAAACAAAAGTGGTCAAAAAGTTTCAGACGCTTCAAAAGGTGAAAAAGCAATGGTGGAAAAGGTAAACCAGATGTCTCCGTCAGAATTTGCGGCTTACATGAGAAAAATGAAGGGCATGGCTGGTGAAGAAAACAAGCCTGATGCTGACGGCTACCGCGCTGGCGGCAGTGTTAACATCTCTAACTTCAAGGGCAGCTTCTAATGAAGGTCAAGAGACGCGGAAAGTTTAGAGGGATATTCTAATGGCAGTACCTCCACGCCCTATGGGCAGCTTAGTAGATTCTGGAATCGAGGCTCCAGAAGGAATGAACGTAGAAATACCGCAGGTGGAAGATTTCGCTGGCGGTGCGGAAGTCATGGAACAGGCTGACGGAACTGCGCTCATTCAGGCTCTGATGGGTGGGGGTGCACCTGACGGAATAGAAGTCGAGACTGAGCAGTATGACCACATGGCTAACTTAGCCGAGGTCATTGACGAAGGCGTTCTGGGCGAGATATCTAGTGAGCTTCGCGGTCTGTATGAAGAAGATATGGAGTCGCGTTCTGATTGGGAAGAAGGATATACAAAAGGCTTGGATCTTTTGGGTATCAAATACACGGAACGCACCCAGCCGTTTGAGGGGGCATCAGGTGTTACTCACCCGTTAATCTCCGAGTCGGTCACGCAGTTTCAGGCGCAAGCGTATAAAGAACTTCTGCCAGCAGGCGGTCCTGTAAAGACGCAGGTGCTAGGGGCAAAGACAGCGGAGAAGGAAGCGCAAGCTAGCCGCGTCAAGAACTTCATGAACTATCAGGTTACTGAGATCATGGAAGAGTTTGATCCTGACACGGATCAGATGCTGTTCTATTTACCGCTATCAGGTTCTACGTTTAAGAAGGTTTATTTTGACCCGACCAAGGGTCGTGCGGTATCGGCATTTGTGCCAGCCGAAGATTTGGTTGTCCCCTACTCTGCTTCCGATCTAGCAACAGCACCTCGCGTGACGCATACCGTTCGTATGGACGGGAATCAAGTTCGTAAGATGCAGGTTGCGGGAATCTACCGTGACGTAGAGATTAGCGAGTACGATGACGAGCAAGACAATCCTGTCAGAGATAAGGTAAGCGAACTGGAGGGAATCTCCAAAGGCTACACCGATGAGATGCATACTCTCTTGGAGATGCATGTTGATTTGGATCTGGAAGGATTTGAAGACATTGGTCCTGATGGTGAGCCAACAGGAATTAAACTACCATATATTGTAACAATGGATTACGGCTCTGGTGAGGTATTATCCATCACCCGTAACTACGATCAAGGCGATCCGTTAAAGCGGAAGCGTCAATACTTTGTTCACTATAAGTTTCTCCCCGGTTTAGGGTTCTATGGGTTCGGTCTTATTCATATGATCGGCGGATTAGGTCGTGCGGCTACGAGTATTCTTAGACAATTGATTGATGCAGGCACGCTGGCCAATCTGCCATCTGGTTTCAAGGCACGCGGCATTCGTATTAGAAACGAAGACGAGCCGCTGGCACCGGGTGAATTTAGAGACTTGGATGCACCTGGCGGTGACATCCGCAACTCAATCATTCCTCTGCCGTTCAAAGAGCCATCAGGAACTCTGGCTCAGTTGCTTGGTTCGCTGATTGAGGGCGGGCGGCGGTTTGTTTCTATTGCCGACCAGCAGATTGGCGAGGGACAAAGAGGCGATATGCCTGTAGGCACGACTGTTGCGCTGTTGGAGCGCGGCATGAAGGTTATGTCTGCTATCCACAAACGCTTGCATTATGCCCAGAAGAATGAGTTTCGTTTGCTGGCGCGGATTCTTGCGGAGAACCTACCGCCCGTATATCCATACGAAGTGGCTGGCGCACCATCTGAAATCAAGGCGCAAGACTTTGATGGTCGCGTGGATGTGATCCCAGTATCGGATCCAAACATCTTCTCGATGTCGCAGCGTGTAACGCTGGCACAAACGCAGTTGCAGTTGGCTCAGTCCAACCCGCAGATCCACAACCTGTACGAAGCATACAAGCGCATGTATCAGGCGTTGGAAGTCCAGAATATTGACGAAATCCTACCTGCAAGGAAAGAGCCACAGCCTACTAGCCCAAGCATCGAGAATGCAAAGGCATTGCAGGGCGAAATCCTGACGGCATTCCAAGAACAGGATCATGACGCACATATCATAACACATGTGACGTTTATGAAACTGCCTATGGTTTCGGCTTCACCAAACATCTACGCTATCTACATGGCGCACCTACAGGATCACATCTCCATGAAAGCGAGACTGATGGTTATGCAACAAGCGCAACAACAGCAGGCGCAAGCACAACAGATGATGTTAGCGGCTCAGATGGGTGCGGTAGATCCGATGATGGCACAGCAGGCTATGCAACAATCCCAGATGCTGACTCCTGATATGATTGAAGCGGAAGTTGCAAGACTTGAAGCACAATTCACACAAGAAGTCTTGCAGATGCTTGTTCCACAGGGTCAGCAGGATCCACTCGTACAAATCCGCCAGCAAGAACTTGCTATCAAGGCGGCAGAATCTCAACGGCGTGCACAACAAGACGCCGCCGAACTAGACCTAGAACGCCAGAAGCTCCAGCAACGAGCTATGACTGACGCAGCCAGAATCGAACTCCAAGAGGAGATCGCGGAGGACAGGGCAGATGTGAATAGGGAACGCATCCAGACCCAGCGTGAGTTGGCGATGCGTAGAGGTTAGTGGATCCAGTAAGTGCGATGGCAACCGCTTCGGCGGCATTTGGAGTTATAAAAAAAGGATTTGCGGTAGGTCGAGACATTGAATCAATGGTCGGCGATTTATCGCGTTGGATGAGTGCGCTTTCTGACCTAGATCAAGCGGAAAAAGAAGCCAAAAACCCCCCGATATTTAAGAAAATGTTTGCTGGCAAAACCGTGGAGCAAGAAGCTCTGGAGATATTTGCCGCCAAAAAGAAAGCCCAGCAACAGCGGGACGAGCTTAAACAGTGGATGGGTTTTGCTATGGGATCCAAGGCTTGGGATGAGTTAATCCGAATGGAAGGTCAAATACGGAAACAAAGGCAAGAAACACTGTATCGTCAGCGCGAAAGGCGGCAGAAATTCATTGAGTGGGTGGTGATTATAACATCTGTTATAACAGGAGTAGCTATTTTAGCTATTTTGGTTTGGCTTTTTAAGTTCAAGGATCAATAGGATGATTACACCAGAAAGATTAGATGCATGGCGCATCGTTCCCAGAGCCTTAATTTTCACCTATATGGTAGTATTTTATCAGTTCTGCCAGTGGTTCATGGCGTTGCCAGAGCCGAATAACGCCCAAGCAGGGGGGTTTTCGATCATCGTTGGCGCGGGAGCGGCTTGGTTTGGCTTATATGTTAACAGTAAACCCGCTCAAGTTAACAAAACGGAAGAATGATTCATGTTTTCCTGCTCATGGTCTATCTTGGAACTGGAGATGATAGACGGTTGGTTAGTAACACTATGTATTTTCGTAGTGTAACGGAGTGTAATTTCTTCGCCTCGCAAATATCCAAAAGATATGGTAATTATACCTATAGGGATTTTATGGATCCCCGCGATAAGGTGACAGCCTATTGCTTACCAAAGCATATTATAGAAGGATCAGTGGAGGTCTATTGATATGATGAGTTTATTGGGAAGCCTTCTTGGCTTCGGCACAAGTTTTCTTCCAGAAGTCCTGAATTATTTCAGAGCTGGGCAAGAACATAAGCATCGTCTCGAAACTATGAAGATGGAAGCGGAGTTGATGGAAAAGCGTTCTGCGCTTAAACTACAGGAACTTGATAAACAAGCAGATATACAGGAGGCAAAGAGTATTTATGAGCATGATAGAAGCATTAACGCTGGAGGATTTGTCAACGCTCTGCGCGGTAGCGTTAGGCCTGTTATTACTTACGCCTTTTTCCTGATGTTTGTAATGGTTGAAGTCGTGATTATGTTAAAAGTGCTAGAATCAGGCGGCGATTGGAAAGATGCGGTGGATTTGATGTGGAGTCCCGAAACGACTGGACTATTTGCTGCAATTATGTCATTCTGGTTCGGCAATAGAGCCGTATCGAAGTATGTTAGGAGCAAGTGATGCCCTTTAGTGAGTACAGTTCAAAGCAAAAGAAATTAGCTCGTATCGCGGAACCTCGTGATGCGATTACTGAAGCCGATTTTAAGGCTCTAAGAAAAAAGGATGGCGGCATGATTAAGTATCAAAATGGCGGCGATGTTGATAGCGGTGATACTCGCACAGCGGAACTTGAAGAAATGCTTAGAACGGCTGAAGAAGCAGGTAACTTTGACTTAGTTGAAGAGTTGAAATCCGATCTCTTCAAAGAAACAGGTCGTTCTTACCGTTATGGCGGAAAAGTTAAAGGCTACAGTAGCGGCATGAGCGTTAGCTCAGACACAGGTCGTGGTTGTGGCGCGGCTGTTAAAGGTAAAGCATTTAGCGGAACATACTAATGCCTACTATTATGATAAGCATTATGCCCGATGGCGGCATTCCAGTAGATAAAATGTCAGATGATGATGACGGGAAGAGATGCCCTCTTCCCACTCAAGACGCTGACCTAAACGCAGAAAACCGTGAAGTTGCGATAGAAGAAGCAAACTATCGTGAGCCTAATTTCTCATCGGCTTTCCGCGCAGATGACGTATGCGGCAGTTGTTCCGCGTATAACCAGACTGAAGACATGCTTGAATGCATAGGTGATGAGTCAGGCAACACTGGCTACTGTCAGATCTGGAAGTTTGTTTGCGAGTCGGATAATACCTGTGATAGTTGGGCAGAAGGTGGTCCAATCACAAGTGACAAACAAGCAAGCTACAAAGATATTCTATAATGGATGTTGCAGACTTCGCAAAATATGTATATAAATTGTTGGAGCAGCGTGAACAGCAAGTTGCTGACATGCTAACATCTGGTAGTGTTCAGAACTTTGAGCAGTACCAGCGGATGGTGGGAGAAGTACAGGGTCTTGTCTACGCCAAGGAAGAAATCAAATCCCTGCTGGAGAAAAATATAGACGATGGCGAAGACTTTATACGTTCCTGATCACATCGCAGCAAAAGTACAAGCTGACAAAAAACCTACCTCAGTTGAAGAGGCTTATATCGAAGAGAACAAAAGAGTTCTAGATCCGAGCCTTCTCAAGAAATCGTTAAAAGAGCGTCTTCCACAGCCGACAGGCTGGAGGATTTTGGTTATGCCTTATCAGGGTAAAGCCAAAACAGAAGGCGGTATCATCATTCCAGACCAAACAAGGGAGCGAGAAGCATTAGCTACAGTTGTGGCATATGTGCTCAAGCTAGGACCTTTGGCTTATCAAGACCCCAACAAGTTCGGTGACAACCCCGAAGCATGGTGTCAAGAAGGTCAGTGGGTTTGCATTGGTCGGTATGCAGGATCTCGGTTCAAGATTGACGGTGGCGAAGTTCGCATCATTAATGATGACGAAGTTATCGCAACTCTTTTAGAACCAGATGACGTGAAACATGTCTGAGGAGGCACAAATGGAACAAGCGCAAGAGCTGGAGAATGACGTTGAAGTAACTTTTGACGAATCTGGCAAAAAAGTTAACATAGATGATGACGATGCGCCACAGGTAGAAGCGGTTGAAGAGGACTCTTCCGAAGAGGAACTGGACAGCTATAGCAAAGGCGTTCAGAAACGCATCAAAAAACTTACTGAGAAGTATCGTTTTGCCGAGCGCGACAAAGAAGAAGCCGCTCGTTTGGCAGAAATGCTGAAAAAAGAAAACGACCAACTTAAAAATAAATTAACCAACCTTGATCAAGGCTACATTACTGAATATGGAACTCGTCTTGAGTCCCAGAAAGCAACGGCAAAACAAGCCTATCGTGACGCTCACGAGCGCGGAGATCCTGATGCTATGTATGAAGCATCACAGGCTCTTTCAAAGATCGCAATCGAAGAAGAGCGTTACCGCATGGCAAAGCAGCGGCAGGAATCACAGTCTGTTCAACAGACAGCTCAACAAGTGCAACAACCTGCCCAACAGGTTCAGCAACCTGCCCAACAGAAGCCTCATCCAAAGGCTGAAAAGTGGGCGGCGAAGCATGAATGGTTTGGTGAAGACGAAATTATGACCAACGCAGCATTCGTTATTGACAAGCAACTTCTTGAAGAAGGGTTTGACGGAACGAGCGATGAGTATTATAGTGAGTTAGACGCCCGTCTTAGGAATCGTTTTCCAAATGAGATGGGTGGCACCAAAAACGGGGGAAGTTCTAGGGTCGCCTCGGCTTCAACTTCCGCATCCCGCAGCAACAAACAGGGGCGCAGGACCGTCAAGTTATCACCTTCACAGGTGGCAATGGCCAAAAAACTTGGTGTTCCTCTTGAAGAATACGCCAAGTATGTAAAGGATTAATGCTATGAGTGATTCAAGACAGCCACGGTCAACAGAAACACGCGAAAAAACTTCGCGCCGCAAACCTTGGGCACCGCCCAGCCGACTAGAGGCTCCAGACGCTCCCGATGGATATAAGCATCGTTGGATCCGTACAGCACTCAGAGGCGATGATGACAAAATGAACGTCCACGCGAAACTTCGTGAGGGATGGGAACCAGTCAGAGCTGATGAGTACCCCGGATTTGATTATGCCGCTATTGACGAAGGGCAACATGCTGGGGTCATTGGTAACGGTGGACTTATGCTAGCCCGTATACCTGAAGAGACAGCGCAGGAAAGAACCGCATATTACCGGGGACGGACCCGCGAACAAATGGTCGCTGTTGACCAGGACTTAATGAAGGAGCAACATCCTTCGATGCCGATCAGTAATGAAAGGCAAAGTCGTGTAACCTTTGGAGGTCGCAAACGCGACTCCTAATTTAGATTGAAGGAGTAAACCTATGGCAAATGCTAACGGTTCTTTTGGCCTTCGTCCTATCGCAAAGTTAGGCTCGAACGCTAATTCAACTGGTGCGTCTGGGTACACACTCTACGAGATTGCCAACGGCAATACCAATGCAATCTACCAAGGTTCCCCGGTCATCCCTCTGTCCACAGGTTTTATTGATATTGTGGGCTCGGCGGCTGGTGGCACTGTAGGTTTGCTTGGTGTTTTCTGGGGCTGTGAGTATGTATCTTCGACCACTGGCGAGAAAGTATTCTCAAACTACTGGCCAGGATCTGGTGCGGATTCAAATCATCCGATCAAGGCTTTCGTATATGACGACCCAATGCAGTTGTTCGCAATTTCATCTGATGCGTCATTAACCAGCAAGGCAACCATGCGTGGTCATGTGTTCGCTAACGCTAACTTCTCCACTGGCGATGCAGGTTCTACCACAACTGGTATTTCCTCTGCTGCTTTGGCTGTTAGCACCATTGCTACCACTAATACGCTCAACTTGCGTATTATGGGCTGGCAAGAAGACCCTGAGAACCAGGACTTCACTGCTGCTGGTATCCCTGTAATCGTGCGTTTGAACAACCACTTCAATAGTGCCAATGGTTCTATTGCTGGTGGCACTGTTTCAACCACTGGCGTATAAGGAGGCTTAGACAATGGCTATTTCACGTCAACAATTGGCGAAAGAGCTGGAACCTGGCCTTAATGCTCTATTTGGTATGGAGTATTCACGCTACGAGAACCAGCACGCCGAAATCTTCACCACCGAATCCTCAGATAGAGCATTCGAGGAGGAGGTCATGTTATCCGGGTTCGGTGCGGCACCTACTAAATCAGAAGGTTCTGCGGTGAATTTTGATGACGCTAACGAAGCATACACTGCTCGTTACAACCACGAAACCATTGCTTTGGCATTCAGCATTACTGAAGAAGCTGTGGAAGATAATCTTTATGATCGTCTCTCCAGCCGCTACACTCGTGCTCTTGCTCGTTCAATGGCTCACACAAAGCAGGTTAAAGCTGCCGCTGTTCTTAACAATGCCTTCGACAGCACCGTAACTGGTGGTGATGGCAAAGAACTTTGCTCTACTCTGCACCCACTAACCAACGGTAGCACCTTCGCTAACGAACCATCAACTGCTGCTGATCTGAACGAAACTTCTCTTGAAGACGCTCTGATCAACATTGCTGGCTTCGTTGACGAACGTGGTCTGAAGGTTGCTCTGCGCGGCATGAAGCTGATCGTTCCTCGTCAGCTTCAGTTCGTTTCAGAACGTCTGATGGTATCCAACCTCCGCGTTGGTACTGCTGACAACGATGTTAACGCAATTCGCTCCATGGGTATGTTGCCTGACGGCTACGCTGTCAACGACTTCCTGACGGATCCTGATGCGTTCTTCATCCTGACAGACGCTCCTCGTGGATTCATCCACTTCGAGCGTGTGCCTCTGTCAACTCAGATGGAAGCAGACTTCGACACTGGTAACATGCGCTTTAAGGCTCGTGAGCGTTATAGCTTCGGCTTCTCCGATCCTCGTTGCGTATTCGGTTCCGAAGGTGCCTAAATAACAGCGTCCTTAGTTTTGTCTTTGGGCTTAAAGGGCGGCTTTATAGTCGCCCTTTTTAATTTTTTATGTTAAGTTATTGTTTCCTCCCCTCGACTAAAGGAGCCGTACTCGTTGCGGCTCCTTCTTTTTAATGCTATACTCTGGTATCCTGACAACCGCATGGGGCGGTTGACACTAGCCACGACAGGAGATTGACATGGCTAATACTACCTTCCAGGGTGTAGTCCGCTCATATGGCGGCGGCGTTAAGGGTACTGTAACCCCTGGCGTTATGACCCAAACTGTTCAGTTTGCTTGTGATCCTACAGCAACTGGCGCAACCAATGTTCGCATTGGCACTTCCTCTTCCACTGGTCAGACATTGACTCTGCCTGCTGGTGCTATCATTCTTAGCGTCCAGACAGTTCAGGCTGCGGCTGGTGGCACAAACCCAACCATTGATCTTGGTACTTCTGCCGACCCTGATGGTATCGCCAACGAGTTGCCAGTTGACGTAAAAGGTGAAATCACTGGTGCGGCTGGTGCTCTGGTCGTTGCTGGTGGTCTTGCTGCAAACGCAACAGTAACTGCAAATGTGGGCGCATCTGCGGCTACTAGCGGTACTTTTGTTGGTGCTCTGACTTACGCGATGGCCAATAACGGCGCAGAATAGAGGAGGCTGATATGTCAGGCTCTGATGTAAAAGCCGTCTTCATTCAGGCGGATACAGATGCGGCGGACGCTGATGGAATTGCAACTTCGCAAACTCCTTCAGGTGCAGGCAATTTAACGATTAATGGAGCCAAGGCTTCAGGTGGTGTCGCAACTTTTAATGCGGCACGACAGGTCACCATTACTTCTGCTGGCGATGACCAAGCTCGTACTTTTACGATTACTGGAACAGACGTCAACGGAAATGCTTTGACCGAAGCCGTAGCTGGTGCAGACACTGCTGCTGCCACTAGCACCAAGCATTTTTTAACCGTAACGCAAATTGCGGTTGACGATGCTACGGCTGGTGCTGTTACGGCAGGTATGAATACAAGCGCGATTGCGGTTGTGTTTGCTGGTCGTAGCCGTCTTAAAGGTGCATTTATCGTAAATTCAGCCGCCGCTGGCAGTGTTTCGTTCAGAGATAGTTCAGATGCAGGGGAAAGTGGCTCTACGCTTCTTCAGTTAGGCACTGTTGCTAGTGCTACTGCGGAGCGTGATGTTACAATCCCAGAACAAGGTATTGCTTTTGTAAACGGTATCTTTATTCCATATACTGCTGGAACTACCGTCTGGACAAACATGACTGTCTTTCACGCATAGGTGCAAAACAATGTCTGTCCACGAGATAAGATCTATATCTCAAGTTGGCACAAGCGAACCGTTTGAGCTACAGGTTGCTCGTGGGCAGATCCCAGGTCATAAAACTATTTTTAAGTTTGGCTACAACGCCGCTGTTGGATCCACTAAGGAAACCATCTGGGAACAGGGCGGTTTATACGCTTATCCCGCATCAGCCACAGTAATGACTATATCAAGCAGTTCAGCTAATGACACTGCCGCAGGTACTGGTGCGAGAACGGTAGAAGTTTTTGGCCTAGACGCCGATTACAACGAAATAAACGAAGTTGTCACATTAAACGGACAAACGGCTGTTAACA
>LSRR01000214.1_pt1 | contig 10281 bp, 13 predicted proteins | sample 1162981 | NCBI WGS metagenome assembly LSRR01 (sample SAMN03256433, study PRJNA305521) | marine metagenome | biome: Estuarine; feature: Estuary; material: Brackish water; isolation source: iron chloride precipitation of viral particles from surface water samples | place: USA: Chesapeake Bay ... | reverse complement strand
TACTTCTTCTTCAAAAGCTCTGTCAGATGATTCAGTAGTAAAGATTTCAGCATGCTGATTATCATATCTACTGTACTCCAGGCCGAATAAGGCATTCAAACCTGGCTCTAACTCTTTAGTTAGCTGTTGTCTTGATATAGCCATTGTCTATTCTCCTTATTAGATACCTGTACCATCACGGTAAAAGTGTTTGTTTATTCTAACTAGAACGTTTGCGTTAGCTGAACCAGTATCACTGTTATTAGGGTCTTGAGAAATGTCAATTGCCTGAATCACGAATGATGCGTTAGTTCCAGAAGCTCCAACATCAAGTTGAGTTTCTGAGATTCCAGTTTTAGTATTCCCTGTTGCGTTAGTAACAGAATAATTTTGGAACAAATCTGCTCTTGCAAAAGTCGCATCAGCATCCATTAAAAAAACTGCGTCTGGATCGTCCACTACAAATGCTGTAATGTCCGAAGCAGCAACACCGCCTGGATAATAGTTGCTAAAAGTCGGCTTTTGAGTAGTCGGATCTGTATAAAAACATCCGTTAAAAACACCCACGACAGATGAACTGTTGTTGTAAACATGTCTTTCGATGTTACCACCAGTTACTGGTATAACCAGGTCACCTTGGTAAATCGCAGTTGCATATGAACTAGCAATTGTATATCTGTTTTGAGCTCCAACTAAGGGAGTACCGTCAAGTTTTCTGTAAGGTCTTAGACCAAACTTTTCTACAACGTTTGCCATAGTATTTTTTACTCCTATTTAGTTTTTGTTTTTAATTATTAGCCAACCTTTAGGTAGGATTAACAAAAAGATTAATTTTTGCGTCCACCGCCAAAGGTAACTCGTCTTTGTCTATCAATATTGATAGGCATTGACGGGTGTTGTTCCTTCATCAGATCGTTATCGACACCTTTTAGTTGATCTGTTGTAAGTCTTGCGAAATACTCAGACCGCTGTCTTAAAATCTCTGTCGGTATCCTTGCCAACACAAGGCCTCCAATTCCTATGCATCCAATATATTTTCCTTCGGTTATCTGAGGGTATTTGTGAATATCAGGGTCATTTTTAATTTCCTCTGCTTTTACAAATTCCCATCCTTCTCTAAGTTTTTTAGTTACGTTAGACGTATCTTCAAAACCTTGCACATTGGTTCTAATCCATCTGTGCTCATAACCATTCGGTGCTTTTGGAGCATCCAAACTAGACGGTAACTGCCAAGTCTTTTTTCTTTGTTCAACTTCTCTCGACTCAGCGTTGCGTGAAGTTCTTTTTATAGTATCGTTCATATTATTGAGCCTCCTTCACATATTTAACGTACTCTTCAAGTGGCACACCTAATCTTTTAGCTATTGCTACCTGTGATTTGGTGAGTGTCACAGTTTTGCGTCCGACTTCTTTTCTACCAGCAGAAGCGACAGTCTGGACAGGTTTCGCTTTCTGCTTAGCTTCAACAGTTTCAGCTGGTTCTTTCAAACCTTGAGCTGTTAAAATAGGATCTAACCTTTTCTCTATTTCATTATAGTATTCATCAGAGTCAACTTCAATACCCTCTTGACGAATTTGGCCATCTAATGCAATAGCATAAGCTGTCATAGCAGGATCTTTATCGTATCCAAACCATTTCTTATGTTTCTCTTTGAAAGACATAGCTCTTTCAGAAGGTGTAGGTAATTCTTGTTCTTTTGGTTGTTTAACTTGTTCTGCTTGTTCCTTTTTAGCTAATTCAGCAGCCTCAATAGCAGCTTTTCTTTCTTCTGCTCTAATTTTTGCTTTTTCTTTTTGAACAGCAAGTTGAGTTAATTGATCATTTGCTTCCATGATCGCATTTGTGTCATTATTCTCAATTGCAAGCTTTAAATTATTTTTAACTTGTTCTCTTTGAGCATCCACTCTTGCTTCAAACTCTTTTAAATAGTTATCAGATTCTACATTGTATCTTTTTTCGATATCTTGTAATTTTTTCTGAACACCTTTAGCATATTCTTCAGCAGCCTTAGCTTGTCTTTCTGCTTCTTCTCTTCTAAAAGTTAATTTATCAATTCTTCTATTTTGTTGTTTGTATTTTTTATAAAGACTTTTAAAATCTTTTTCATCATCGGCTAATTCTTCTTTTTCGCCTTCGATTTCTTGACCTTCAGCTTTTAAATCTTTTTTAAGATCTTCAACTTTATCTTCTTCCTCATCTTTAATTTTGATTTCGGTTTTTTCTTCTTTTTTTTCTTCAGAAGTTCCGTGATCCGTGTACCCTAAATCAACTTCACCAAAATTTAGATTCGGTTTGTCTTTTGTCTCTACGTTATTAGCAGATTCTTTAACCTCAACGGTTAAATCTTCTTGTTTTACATCATCAGTATCGATTTCGATGTCTTTTTTTGATTGTTTTTCTTCAGCCATTTTATTTCTCCTTAAAATAAATGTTTAATATCTTCAGGATTTTTAATAACTCCTATAATCTCATCATCATTTAGGATTCTATGCTCTCCCCATTTATTTTTAAAACGGGATCCAGCATAACGTCCATACATTACGAATTGACCTTCTTTGCACCACGGGCCAAGGGGAAATTTTTCTTTATCTCGATAGCAAAGATTTCCCATTTTGATAACTAAACCAATAACCGTAGTTGCTTGAATAGTTTCAATAGTAGTATCTGCTAAAAGAATTCCTCCTTTAGTTTTTTTCTCGCCAGCAAATGGTCTGATAAGTAATCGATAACCTACAGGATCGGGTAAAGAAGAAAGATATTCTTCTTTCTCTTCTTTTGTTTTAGGAATAACGTAACCAGTATCGTTATTAGCTATGTTTTTATCTTTTTCAGTCATTATCATCTCTGAGCAGTTCACTTAAATCTTGTTTAAGCTGTTCAAGCGAACTAATTTGTCCCCTAGAATACTGTAATTTCTCATAATTGTCTATACTTCCGTAAATAATTTGTTCACCTATGTTTTTAACTCTTTTGTCGATAAGTCTTTTGATTTCTCGAATAGTTTCGATGTCTAAAGATGCCATAAGTTTAGTGATTTACTATGAATTTATGATAATAGCAAGAATTATTTTTTAGAATTAAAATTTTTTAATTCTGTTGCCTTTATTCCGTACACAGCACCAACTACTGCAACCCATAAAGAAATTATCCACCAAGGCATTGATTGAAGTTTATCAAAATATAAATCTAATTTAGCACCAATCTTTTCGTCTTCTGCAAAAACAGAATATGCAAGCAAAAACAGAGGAGATGAGAGTGTTAATAAAATAAATTCGTCCTTCCAATCGTTTTTTTGAGCATTTAATGCTTGTCCTTGATACTCGATTTCTCCCCGTTTCATTTTTTCGGCATGGACAATTGCAGCTTCAGACATAGCTACTTCAGCTTGTTTTTTATTTTTATAAATTGCAAGCCCTGCTTTTAATCCTTGTCCTAATAATCCCCACGGTATCATAATCTTTCCTTAACCTGTTCTAATGATCCCTAATCTTCAAGACCAAAAACACATGGTTTTAATAAACTAATATATTTTTCTTTTCTTCGTTTACACATATAAGGTATCATTTCTTTTAAAGGTTTCCAAGCTCCTTGCCCTGTTATCTTCCAGCGAAAAACATGCTTGTGTTTTATATTTCTTTGTTCCATAACAAAAAAAATTCCTCCATATAATTCATGAAAACGTGCTACCATATCAGCATCAGTAGTTTCTACTTTAACCTGAAGCATTTTTTTCTTACCTTTGCCTCTACTCCAAATACCAAAACTACCTTCGCCATCAAAAACACCAGCGAGAAAGATAATTTTTTCTTTTTGGGTTAATTTATCGTACGCCGATAAATTTTTTTCCAGATATTTGAGCGGATGAGATTCCTTTAATGTCGGATTTGACTCCTCGCTCACGGTGTGGACATCCTCCTTCCCGTAATTTAACGGGCGGGACTTGCGGGTTGGGGCCTTGTAACGGGGGTGGGCCATAACTTTTACCTAAATTATTTTTTCTTTTTTGATTTTTTTTCGACATTTTTAATTTTGCCTTTATTTTTAGATGCATAAAAAACTTTTTTTGCATCTTTACCATATTCTTTCTTCATTGCTTTCATTATTTTTTTACCTTTTTCATTTAATGGCATATTTTCTCCTATGGTTTGATTTTATCTGCAGAAATTTTTCCTGCTTTAAGTAATTTATACAAATCACCTTTAGTTAATTTAGAAAGATCCATTTCTTCTTTTGGTTTTTTTGAACTAAATAATTTTTTAATCCACTTAAACATTTCTTCTACTATTAATTTCCTTTATTCTTGCAAGATCTAATTTCTCTTCAGCTACTCTAATTCTTTCTCTTTGGCCTTGAGCTGCTTGATCTAATCTTGCTTGTTCGATTGAAGTATCAATCATTAATTCGTTTTGTTTTCTTTGCTCTTCTGTTTCAAATTCACCTGTCTTACGTTGTAGATCCATAGCTTTTAAATCAAGTTCTCTATTCTTTAATGCAACTAAAGGATCTTGTTGCTGACCGCCAGACTCTGCATTAATTATAGATGTGGTTAATTCAACGATTCGTTTCGCAGCCATTGCATTAAATTCAACTGTCCACGCTTCAGGATCTACTTGAGATAATTCAACTAGTCTTGGATCTTGTGACATTGCTTCAACAACTTCTTGATTTGCTTTTAAAGAAATATGTTCAGAAATATGAGCTTGTAAAGTTGCATACACTTGTGGATTTATTTGTACCATTCTAGATTTCATAAAAATAGCATGAGCTTCAATGTGTGCTTCATGATCTTGTGTTGCAAATGGTTTTAATTCTTTTAAATTCATAGCATCCATATTTTCAATTGCAGGATCTTTTGGCAACGGCTCTTCAACTGGTTTTAATAAACTATCAATCGCTTGTGTTCCTAAAGCTTCATAGACTCTTCGGTAAGCTTCTCTTGTGTCGTGTAATTGTGGAGCACTTAAAGCAATTTTTAATTGTTCATTTGCTAAAGTAACTCTTTGTGCAACAGAGAATGTGTTTGGATCTGCTATAGGTAATACATCAACTCTTTCATCAAAGTCTGATGCTTTAATCATTTGGTCTGCTCCATAAACCTGATACGGGTAAAAAGGGGGTAAATACGTAGCAAAAATTTTATGGAGCATTCTGAACTCTTGTCTCATAGAGTAATAACATCTTTTATGAATTGCACTCATTACTCGTGAACCTCTTTCTAAGAGAGCAAGGGTTGTTCCTACAGCTCTGTTTTGCGAATCTTCTCCTACTGCCATATCAGCAATATTTGCAAAACGTTGACCTGCATTTACAACAAAACCTAATAAACTGTATAAAGTCTGACTTGGTTCTTTAAAAGGTAATATTTGAAATTGATCTCTAATGTTTCCACCAGGAGCATCTACATCTCTAAACTCACCTGGTTGGAAAGGTTGATCATCATCTCTAATTCTTATTCCTCTTGATTTAAAACCAGCAGGTAAGTTAGCTAAAGTACCTGCATCTAATAATTGTCTTAAAGCTTGTGTAGCAGTTCTTGTTAAACCGCCAATCATATGAACTAAACCAAATCCGTAAAAGCCTAGACCTGGTAAAAACTTGTAGTGTACAAAATACTCTTTTCTTTTAACCATTTTATCACCTGGTTCATAATTTCTGTATATGCTTAAAATTTCACCTGAGCCTTCATCTATAGTAACAATGTAAGGAACTTTTATTTTTTTCTCTTTTGTGTCTTTTTCAAATTTCTCTAAATTTAAATCAACATGCATTTCTAATATTTGATAATTGTAAGCTTGTTGATTAGGTGATTTACCTTCTAACTCATCATACTTCTTTTGAATAGATGTTTGATTTGTAGTTGAAGGTTTAATATCTACATCTCTATAAAATCCAGATTCCATTTTCTTGTATAAATCATTTTCAGACATACGAAGAACATGAGTAATTCTTTCACAATCATATAAACTTGATGCATAATAAGGAACTACAATGTCTTCAGCAGGAACAAACTTTGCAACAGGTCTTTCCATAAGTTCATCGTAGTAAACCTTTTTGAAAGCCGATCCTGCAAGAGGGAGATAAAATAATAATTGATCCATTTCTGGAGTGTACTCTTCCATCTTTTCAGTAATTTGAAAATTCATAAATTCCTTGACCCGTGAAGCTTGTTCCTCGGTTTGTTCATTTTGGACACCGACAATCGCTGCTTTAACAGGGCCAGATGATGGAAGTAATTCTTTATAAGCTTGTGCTTGGAATTGAGTAATCGCCTCGGACAAAAGTGGATGAGTCACGCCTGACGCTCCTCTAAAAGGTTTAGCAGGTTGTGTGTATTTAAATCCTAAAAGATCAAGACCACTTGTATAACCATCTTCCCAATCTTTTCTTGAATCTTTGTCTCTTTGAAATTCAGCTCTTAGCTGTGATGAAATTTTACTTAAAACATTTGAAGATAACTCTTCTGCTAAATTTGCGTAAAAGTTTTCTTCTTCTAATTCAACTTCTTCTTCTACTTCGTCCCCTTCGATTCGAAAAGGTTTTTCTGTAGGAGATTCAACTTCGTCTTCTACTTTTAAAGTTTCATCTTCCTCGAATATTTCAGAACTCATTTTACCCCTTTAAAGCCAAATGACTTGGCATTGATTAATACATCTTAGTTGGTTTTGTTCTTCCTAATTTACAACCTCGAGCCATTACTGAGCCTCCTTTTTTAAATGTGTCTGACATTTGTCCAGGAGCTTTTGCAATTTGTGTATTATCTTTTCTACTTAAAGAATTTAAATAATCTTTCAAATCAGTTTTACCTGCTCTAGATACATCATCTTTAGTAACCGCTGCATACATTTTGTCATTATATGCAAATTTTGTTCCTTCACCTTTTGCTCTAGCTTTTTTAAATGCCTCAGCAAATGAACTTGCTGCTGCAATTCCTTTATCTGTAGTTGAAACTGCTTTTGGTTTAGCCATTGCATCACCTGAAGCAGATGCTGCTCCAATTGTTGCTGCTGTTTTAACTGCTGTGTTTGATGTTCCAGATCTTGCTTCTTTTCTTTTTACAGGATCAATTGGTTTTTGTTTTGATTTAAAACTTGCAACTCTAGCTTTTCTTTCTTCTTCGGCTTTTTTAAATCTTGCTACTGAACCTTGATCTACTCTTGATTCATTAATTTTTTTTACTTTTGCATTAAATTCGTCTCTTGATTTTTGAATTTTTTCTGGAAGTTTATTTCCACTTTTGTTTTTTGTTTTTATTCTTTCTTGTCTTTCAGCTTCAGCTTGTTTAAATGCTTCAACAGAACCTTTTTTAGCAGCCATAAAATTTCTCCTTATCCATAATATGTATATTCTTTAGGTGGTCTATCTTCCTCTTGATAGTCTGAACCAAGTGTTAAAAATCCGCCTTGTCGGTATCTTAACACTGCCTGTGTCGTACTGTCAACATAATCGTCATATTCTCCATGAGGAAAAGCTGCACATTCTTCAATTACTTCTTCAGCAAATTTTTCACCTTCTGGATAAAATATTGACCCTGCTTCAAAAACTACAGCACAGGTATTTACTCTAGTGTATTTATCTCTACCTTTATTAGGAGAATAATCTATTGCAGGAATACCAGCTCTTCTAAATTCCTGTAATAAAGGTTGTCCTGATGCTTTAGCTTCAATAATACACATATCGGGCTCCCAATATTTATATAATTCAAAAGCCGTAGTTTTTAATTCTGGAAAATCCCATTTACCTTTTTCTGCGTCTAACAAAATTAAAGCTTTCTCATAACCTTCATAAGGTCTAAATACTCCCCAGGTTGTAATAGCAGAATAATCAGCGGTTTCTTTTTTTGAAAATGCTGTATCATAACTTTGAATAACATATTCTAATTCTGGTATTTTACCTTCCCAAGGTCTCCACCATTCTCGTTTAATTAATGCACCTTCTTCTGAAGTTGGGTTTTGTTGATATTGAGCTGACCAACCTCTTATTGAAATAGATGCTTTAGTTCTTTCTAAATCTTCTTTACTCCAATACTCAGGCCACAAAGGTTCTCCATCCTCCAGCAATGCGGGAAAAGATATCTTAGCCCATTTGTCTGCTTTTGGTTCCTCTTCAGCTTTTGTTAGGAGACCTGTTAAATCATTAGTGGCCCATCTTGTCATAACTAAAACAATTGATCCGCCAGGTTGCAAACGCTGTCGGGGCCCACTTAAATACCAATCATATGTTCTAGGAAAGGATTGTTTATTATGTGCATCTTGTTCAGTATGAGGATCGTCAATAATTAATAGATCAGCACCCCGTCCTGTAATCGAGCCTCCAACACCAGCAGCAAAATATTCTCCACCATGATTGGTTTCCCATTTAGATTTTGCTTTAGCATCAGGCCGTAAATAAACATCGCCAAATATTTGTTTATAGGCAGGTGTATCCATTAAGTTTCTAATCTTTGCACCGAACCTTGCTGATAATTCTGCGTTGTGTGTCACCTGCATAATTTTCATTTTAGGAAACTTCCCTATCATCCAAGCAGGGTACAAAAAGGAAGCAAACTCAGATTTAGTATGTCGTGGTGGCATATTGATTATGAGCCTCCCTTTTTTCTGTGTAGCAATCTTAGTAAACTCATGAGCCATAATTTGATGATGGCCCCATTTCTCAGGTTCTTTCTCTTGTTTCATAACAATATCAGGCCAGACTTCTTTTACAAAATATAAAAAATTATCTTGGCACAACTTTATGTGTTCTAGCCAAAGCTTCTCTACTTTGAGCCTTAATTTATCAGTTGGTAAATTGTTTTTTTCCATGAACCTTAAAGTTTTAAAATTTCTCAAAAATTTTTTTCACACTTACATTTTAAAGTTTATACCACTAACTGCATGTAAGTAAGTTGCACAAGATGTCATATATAAAAGTATTTTTAATTATTAATCCTGTTTTTTCGCTTTTTTTACCATTTATTATTTCAAAAGTAAATTGAGCCTTTGGGCGTGGTTATGTGGGAATATCCCCCCGCCCCACGTGAATTTATGCGATTATCTTGTGAGCGATAATTTATCACTATCACTTACAATAATTTCACACACTATTTTTAAAGTTTTTTATGGCGTTAAAAATTTCTATGAGCCCGTCCCTAGTCTTTGGTTGCGTGATTATGTGCGAATATCCCCCCGCCCCAAGCCTTAAAAGTTTTAAGGCTCTTTGCTTTTGGGTATTAACCAAGATAAAACAACGCCCGCCCGCTTGATTGTGTTTAATATGGAAAGCCTTTTGATACTTGTTAAGCCCCCAATTTTCTAGCGTATTATTATTGATTTGTTTTAATTCAATTAAGTTAATAACCCCGTCTAAAATGGTTAAACAATCGGGTATTCCAACGCTTAAACTGTGCTCAATCTTAATAATATAAAGCCCTTTTGAATTGTCTTTTATCCAATTATAAAATTGATTTTCTTTTTTCATACGGGGTTAATATCATAAAATTTTATTTAAATTAATAACTAGAAAATTTTAAAAAGAGCATAAAAAAAGGCGGGATATACCCGCCTTTTAATTTAATATATTAATTATTATTAAGCCGTTTTAACCGCTTTATTTTTAACGCTTGTATTATCTTTTAAAAAATTAACCGCTTGCCCGCTTTGAGTTAATGATTTCAAGATAAATAACTCATCATTTTTTAATCTTGATATCCAACTTTTTAAATAGGCTAAACTGTTTTTATTAATATCACTTTGTATTTCAAATTTATTGCATAAAATATTACTTCCTATTTCAGCAATTAATTCCTCAAGGGCGTATTCTAATTGAGCATCATCTTTAAAATAACGCTTATTTTTTTCAAAACGATTTAACCGCTTTTCACCACCCGACCAATGCACTAACTCATGCAAAAGCGTTGAATAATATTCGAGCGTTGCGGTTGTGCCGTTTTTAGTATCATCAAAATTAAACTTATTACTCATATTAATAAAATCTAATTTTGTATTATAAAAACATCTAGGGTTGTTGCTGTATTGTAAATTTAACCCTATTTGATTTTTAACAAAGTTTTCTATTGTATCGTTTTCTTTTACTTTGTTTTCTATTTTTTGGGGCGTTGGATACTTCCACGTTGACTGGCTTAAATCAACTTGATCAGCATTATAAACCCAAGACACTTTTAAAAATCTAAAGTTTTTTTCTGTTTCCTCGCCCTTTTTATTTTCAACTTTTTTATTCATACTACCCCAATAAAAAACTTGAACGCCATTTTTTACTTGATCGGGTTTAATACTTGCCCCCGTATTATTCCAAGCTTTTTTGGTTGC
>LSRR01000237.1_pt1 | contig 10336 bp, 20 predicted proteins | sample 1162981 | NCBI WGS metagenome assembly LSRR01 (sample SAMN03256433, study PRJNA305521) | marine metagenome | biome: Estuarine; feature: Estuary; material: Brackish water; isolation source: iron chloride precipitation of viral particles from surface water samples | place: USA: Chesapeake Bay ... | reverse complement strand
ATGTCCAATAGCAGTATTATTTGTACCTGTTAAACTTCCATCATCTAAAGCACTATCTCCTAAAGCAACGTTTTGGCTACCTACAGGATAATTACCATCTAGTTTGATGGTGCCACCCTCGACACTTAATCCATTAAATTTCGCATTATACAGTCCACCTCTAACTTCATCACTTCCATCGGCATACACATGAGCATCTAATCCTGCAGCGATGGTAAAAGTAGATGCACCCGTTCCTGAAGTTAAGGTGACGGATTGATCGGTGTTATTTTTAATGATGTATTCTTTTTCAACATTGGGAAGGGTGACAGTAACAGCACCTCCTGGTGTTCCTGTGAATTCTACAATTTTACTTCTTCCACTTTCTTCGGTGTAAGTTGTGGAAGCACTATTGGTTGAAAAGGCTAAAGTAACGGTTGTGGTTGAAAGTGCAGTAGAGAAAACGCCTGTAATGGCATTATCCATTTTTTGTAAGTTAACATTTGTTTTTTCACCCCATGTACCGGCATCTTGGCCAGTCTCCATGAGTTCAATACCTAAATTAGAAAAAGTGCTTGCCATTGTGTTAAATTACCATGATCCTTTTTTATTGTCCATATTATATTGGAATCCAATTTTGATCATCCCCTGTATCAATCGCGGTCCACGTTCCACTATCTGTCGGTTCTAGTGGTGTCCACGGCTGATTATCACCTGGAATAATCGGTTGCCAATTGGTGATAATAAGTGTTCCTGAACTTAAAGTCAACTGATTTCCTGATAATAAAACATTAGATTTTGCGGTGACGGTGACATTACCCGTTGCGATATTCAGTTGGGATCCAACTACCGTAAAGTTAGCCTTTGCTGTAATTTCAACTTGGCCAGTGAGTAGTGAAACGCTAGTTCCTGTTGCTACAACATTCGCATCATTACTAATAATCACTTCTCCCGTTGCTAAATCTAAACCATCTCCTGCAGGTAAAACAATGACCGAATTTCCTTCAACTTCAACATCGCCTACCGATAATTGAGTGGATGTTCCTGTGATATCAATATTGGCAGCACCTGCAATAACAGGATCATTAACCGCTAAGGTGAGTTCACTTGCAGCGGCATTGATTTTAGCTTGACCTGAAATCGTGACAATACCCGTTTGAAGATCAAGTGCATTACCCGTGACTTGTAAAAAGGCTTTACCTGAAATAGTAACATTGTCTGTGGCTAAGGTGAGTTCACTACTATTAGGAACGACAATTGCTTTTGCAATAACATTAACATTGTTGGAAGTTAAGGTGAAACCATTTCCAGTAACATCAATATTGGCTTTAGCAATAACAACAGCATTGCCTGATTGAATATTAAGTTGAGAACCTGCAACAGTGGCGTTAGCATCGGAAGCGATACCGCCCCAATTAATACTTCCCCATTCATATTGACCCCAATAAGTATTTGTCGCCATAGTTTTTCCTTATGGCAAAAATACTACGAGATTCTCAAAATTGCGCTAGTTGAATTCGCGTCAGGAAACTGGATAGTAAAATCACCGTTAGTTGAAGCTTTGTCTCCACCAAAATCTAATACCACAACTGCTTTATCCGCTTGAGTGGAATTATAAATTAATGCTGCTGAAGCGGTAATGGTTGCTGTTGTAAATGTTAGATCTGAAAAATCTACAAACGCAACGTTATCTGCAACGGTAAGGGAAGTACTTGTTAAAGCAGCTCCTCCTGCAGAATAACCTGTTCCTGAAGCTTCATTCGTCACAACATAATTTGTTGTTCCTGTTGAACTAAAACCTGCGGTTGTTGTATACAACGCAAGTTTAAACGTATCCCCAGTCGATGGTGTGAAATCATGAGTTCCTGAAAATAGTTCTTGTTTAAAACTATCCGGTATTATATTTGCCATTAAATCCTCCTAATTTATTTTGATGGGTTTACACTTTCCAGTGGAACGCGTACAACTCCATCTACATATTCATCTCTTCTTCTACGACCTGTTTGTTCAACACCAAACGATTCTTTAGCGGTTTGATATGATTGTTCATATAATTGTATCATATCTGTGGGACCTTTCAAGTACTTATAAGTCTCTGTTAAACAACCGTACAATAGCATATCTTCAGCATATGTCGAGACATAACTTGTACTGGTGGTTGTAGAGGTGATCGTGGCCGGTTGAACATAATAAGCAATGGTAACATTATAATTCGTATCAGGCGTTGGTGCAACCACCCAGGTATTTTCATCCCAATTTCCATAATATTTAGGTGTTCCATAACTAGTGAAAGGGGTTGGATCATATTCAGCCATAAAAGAAGTATCTTTTTGTTCTAAGAAATTTTGATTTCCTGATCCATCGGTAATTTGAACATAACGAATATTTCTAAGTCCTGAAGGAGTGGATACATAACGATTACCTGTCGTCATATTTGCAGTTGCATAAGCTCTAAAAGAATCAATATTCAGTTCTCTAAAAATTCTATTTTCAGTATTTTTAGTGATTTGGTCTAAAGTCGAATCGGTTAAACCATTACTATCTACTTCAGTATAATTTCTAATTTGTGTTTTAAGTTCTCCGTAATTCATCTATGGTGTCAGAGTAACCGGTCCTGCCGATATTTCTCCGCCTCCTGTTCTTCCTGTTTCAGTTGCTAATGTTAAAGCATCAAAGCTATAATTGGAATCATTAATAACAGTAATACTATAACCAATGATTCGATTTAAGTCCGATGTAATAATACCAAAATTACCTTCAGCATTTCTAAAACGAACTACTTGACCTGTAGATCTTCCATGATTGTCTTCAAAGACTTGCACAGTACTAGATCCTGATGTGGTAATAAGTGGATTTAAAGTCAATACTCTTGCAACAGTAGGTTCTGTTCTTGCAGGTCTTGCATTTTGTAATGCTTGAGGATCTGCACCTTTTGGTTTTGGTTCTAATTGAGGATGTTTTGCTTCATATTCAGAAATATGAACTAAAGATCCATTCCATTCTTTTACCATTTCTATATAAGGAAAAGCTTGACCTGATCGGTCTGATATTGCTTGTGAATATTTACCTCGTGAAAATCCAGCCATTAGACTCCATCTCCATAAAAAGTTTGTGGTGAAATATATAAAGATGTTCTTTGACCATCTTCTGTAAGTGCTCTTTGTAATTCATCTTCATATAATAATCGTAAACTTTCAATTCTTTCAGGTGAATGTTTAATAGATAAATAATAAGCAAGACCTGAAGTCATACAAGGAATAAAACGATAAGCAACATCTGCTGTATTGGTATAAGCACCTGCATCTTCTATTCTTGCAATATAATAAAATTTAAGTTGATAATTGGATCCAGAAAAACTTGATCCTGCAGTTTGATATAAAAATACACTTGGATTCACCGTTCGTTGTACATAATACTGTGATGGTGTTCCTTGGGATAATTTATTAGGAACATTAGCATAAGTCGATCTATCTATTTTAACTAAACTTTGATCTACAGGTGCTGTTGGAGTTGTATTATTTCTAACGTAAGCTTCTAATACATCATTAATGTCTTGTGGAAAATTAGTACTATCATTAGCATAATTATATTCAGCTTGGCCTAATACTAAAGGAATCGTTGCTTGTTTTACTTTCCATAAATGAACTCCTCTATTACCCCATTCAGAAAATAAAATATTCAAAGATCGTCTGGCACTTTTTAGGTGATACCCTGTACGAGTTCCACCAACACCAGCTCTTTCAAAAGCTTCTTCAATAATTTCGTCGATCTCAAGATCGAATGATGTAGTACCCGAGGTAGCCATCTACCCTCCTATTTATCTATGTATAGAATTAATGTTGCGTTAGCTACTGAAGTTGCTCCAACACCATCTACGTATAAAACTCCATCTTCAGGTAAATTTAAAGTTTCTGTTTGTCCTGGTGGTACTCTAACTGGAATATAAACTCCTGAGGTAGTGGTTGAACTAACAGTTGTTGCATTTGCTAAAAGATTTATATCTGCAGTTCCAGCAGTTCCTCCAGTAGTAGTATTAGATTGTAAAGCATAAGCTCTTAATCTTGTTCTACCAGTAAACGCAACTCCATTTGAAGTTAACACGACCGGTTTTACATCTGATTTCATACTCATAATTTTTTCTCCTTAATTGTGGCTCCCGAAGGAGCCACTAAATTATTATGCTCCTGGTCCGACTTCACCTGGTTTTCCACTATCTTTTACATAGTAGTAAATGATTCCAGTAATTGTCCCACCTGTTGCTGCTGAAGTACCTTTACCACCAACGATTTTAATAATCTCAGTAGAAGGTAAAGCGATGTTTCCTAAAGAAGCACCTGAAGTAGAATCACCACCCCATACAGTTGTAATACCACCATCAGCAACTGCTTCATTTAATAAACCATCAATATCAACAAAGTCTGTTCCACCATCATAATCAGTGTAACCCATATCAATAGTTGGGCTAGAACCACCTGTTGCTGCACCAGTAAAAGTGATTCCAGTGATTACTGCATTTTTTGGAAGAATAACTTTGCTTGTATCAGTTGATGATACTTGTACATCAGTTCCTGCCGTTGCAGTAGGATCAAAATAAAATTGAGCCTGCATAGGTATAGAACCAGCATAAGTTGTTCTTGAATTGTCTCCACCGTTCGATCTAACGAATCCAGTGAAAGTTGTTTTGTTTGCCATGTTATTATCCTCCTAGTTTATAGAATACTGTCTCTAGGCCGTCGACTATACTCGTCAGTATTCTAAATAATTGTATAGTGATTATAATATATAGAAAATTATTGAGAAGTGCAAGGTATCCCTTAGTCTAAACACACTTTTTATTCCATGTTAACTACTAATTAGCCAGCAAATTGATGTATTTCATAATCATTAGAATTAGCATAATTATGAACATCGTCTTCTTGTGCTTTCAGGATAGATCGAATAACCGTTTTGATCTCATCCCCTAATTGTAGCATATCAGTTGTTATCTTGCCATTATTAGAAAGATACATTTCGTTCCATTTGGACTCAAGCTGTATCTTCTTTGCGAAGAGTAACATCGTGTTGTTTGCCATCGTTAACCTCCTCATAGGTTATATAAAATCCGCCAGTAAATTTTAGCCGATTAGGCTCCCATTCTATACCATTTTTTCCTAGATTGTCAATAATGTATTTATGTATGTCTTGTATGTCTGTAATTTCATGATTTGGATAAATAAGAAATTTTGTCTGTAAATGTTTGGTATAAATTTTTATTAGATAGGTTCTCACACTTTCTTCTTTACCTTAAATTGATGGGCGGGTCAATGCCCGCCCATCGAATTTTTGATTACGCGCCTGGCGAACCGAAGATACCTCTAGGGTCAGACCAACCGAAGCTGTATCTTTCTCTAGCTTTATATCTTACGTTACCAGTATCAAAATCACCTTCCATTGAAGTTTTGATAGGTGATCTTACGAACATTTTAAGTCCGTTTGGCACATCAGTTTTGATGAAGAACGCATCTGTGTCAGTTAAGTAGTGGTTTACTACATAACCTTGAGGGATCATTCCCATAGACACGACTGCATTTACATCGTTATCTGCTGTTCCAACTCTACCTGAAGACTTCATTAATCTTTCCGCTGTGAATTGTAATTCACTTGGGATGATTAATTTCATTCCTCTTGCAGCAACTTTCAAACCTCTTTCATCTGTGAATGCAGCAATATCAATTAATGATTGCTCCAAAGATGTTTCGTTTAAGTCAGCAGAAGTTGCTAACTCATTCGAGAAAGTACCAGCAATTGTAGGATGGTTTGTAGCTAAAAGCTCTTTTCCATCTCCACCAGGGTAGTTTGTATTAAACGCGTTGTTCAATACGTTAGCCGCTTTAACTTGCTTAGTATTAGCCATAGATCTAGCTAATGCTTTTGTGTATCTAGACGCAAGTCTATCATACAAGTTGTCTTCGATCGCTTCTTCAGTGATCGCAAACGCTAAAGCGATTGTTTCGTGAGTGTAACGAGAAGTGAAAGTTTCTTGAGCATTGTCATAAGACACTCCAGAACCTTCAGGTTTCACGGCAGCATTCGCGAATCCAGATAACATTACTTCTTCTTCAAAAGCTCTGTCTGAATTTTCTGAATCGAAAATTTCTGCGTGCTCGTTCTCATATCGTTTGTATTCCAGGCCAAATAAAGCATTTAAACCTGGCTCTAGTTCTTTAACTAGCTGTTGTCTTGATATAGCCATAATTTATATCTCCTTATTAACTGTTGACCTGTGATGAACTTCTGTACAAGTGACCTGGGATGTTAACCACAAAGTTAACGTTCGCACTAGCGATATCACTGTTCTCGATATCTTTAGATACGCCCATAATTCTTAATTGTACTGCTGTAGCGGACGCAATTGTCGCTGTAGCAAGTTCAGTTTTTGATACGCCGTTGATCGTGCTTGGTGATCCGTATACGATGTTTGCGTTTGCAAACACATCGCCTTGACCATTAGCCGTACCATCAGCTTGGATTTCGAACCTTGCGAAAGGATCGTCATATACAAATGCTCTGATTTCTTCACCAGAAGCAACGTCAGTCGAACTGTAGTAGTTCGCGAACCTTGGTTTACCAGAAGTTGGATCTTTTGTAATAAAAGTTCCCCAGAATACACCCAAAATGTTAGTTGTGGTTGCATCATCGATTACTTCAACGGTACCGCCGTTCACAGCAGTTACTAGGTCACCTTGGAATATAGAAGTTGCATAAGCATCTGCAATTAAATATTCAGATAGACCTTGGTTGTCTGCATTTTGACCAACTTTGCCTATAGGTCTTAAACCAAAAGCGGCATCTTTATTTGCCATAGTTTTTTTCTCCTATTTTAAGTTGATCGGTAGTCTTAGAAATTACCAAAAGATTATTTCTTTGAACCACCGAAGGTTACACGAGTTTGTCTATCACTATTGATAGGCATACTTGGATGCTGTTCCTTCATGAGATCGTTGTTAACTGCTTCATCTCTATCTTTGGTTTGCTTATTAAAATAAGCTTCCCTAGATTTCGCGATCTCTTCTGGTATCCTAGCCAGCAATAGGCCGCCAACCCCTATGACTCCTGCATATTTGCCTTCTTTCACAGTTGGATAATCCGTTTCAGGATATTGGTCTGCTCTCACGAGTTCCCATCCTGATCTGATCTTGCCTGACATGTTCTTTGTATCATCAAAGCCCATAGTCTCAGCTCTTATCCATCTGTGTCTGAATCCATCAGGCGCAGGTGGTGCATCAAGTGATGACGGGGGAGTCCAAGTTTGAGGTCTATTTGACTTCACTCTTGTCTGACTCGCGCGAGAAGTTTTTATATCATTATCTTTTTCCATTACGCTTGTACCTCCTTCGCGGTTAATTGTTTTGCGTATTCTTCGAGTGGCACACCTAATCTTTTAGCAATTGCTACCTGTGAAGGTGTGAGTTTCACAGTTTTTCTGCGTCCTGTTACGCTTGGACGTTTAGCGGATGCAACAGTTTGAGCAGGTTTTGCTCTTTCTGTTACTTGTTCTTCAATCTTACCAAATTTATGCGGAAATTCAAGTCTTATTCTTTTATCTACTTCTGCATAATATTCGTCTGATTGAGGATCAAATCCTTCTTCATCCACAAGCTTTTTATGTATATCAAAAGCCGTATAAGTCATAGCGGAATCATTACCAAACCATGTATTTTTAGATGCCCAAGCCTCTGCTTTTTGATCTAAAGGTGTATCGTTAGGTAAATCATAACCTTTATAATTATTAACGGTTTGATATTGTTGCGGTGTAATATTAACTTTTTTATCTTCTTGAACAATTCGTTCTTGAGATTTAAAAGCATTTAATCTAGCCGCATCTATAGAAAGATTAGCTATTTGCTGTTGTGCATTTATCTGAGCTTCTACGTCTTGATTTTCAATAGCATTTTTAAGAGCTAATTTAGCTGCTTCCATATTAGTCTTAACTCTATTTTCAAATTCAGAAACGTAATTTTTATCTAAAGTAGAATATCGTTTTTCATATTCTTGTCTTTTATACATTTCAGCTTGTGCATAAGCAATGGCTTCTTCCTTTTGCCTTTCGGCTTCTCTCATCTTACGAGTTAATTTAGCAATACGTTTTTGAACGCCTTCACTATATTTTTCTAACTCGTCTTCTTTCTCATCCTTTTTCTCTTCTTGATTTTCAGTTTTTGTTTCAACAGGTTGTTCATCAACTTGTTCAACTTCCAACTTATCTTCTACAACGGGTTCTTTTATTTGTTCGTTGTTTTCATCAAAATTAATCTCGGCTCCTTGTTCTTCGCCGACATCAATTAAGTCTTGTTTTTTTTCTTCTTGCATAGTGCCTTCCTATGTTAAATATGATGTAATACAGATTCAGGATCTTTAATAGTTCCTAAAACTTCATCATCGTTTAGTATTCGCACTTCTCCACCTTCTATTGGTAATCTTGATCCAGCATATCTAGCAAAGATTACCCAATCTCCTTTTTTGCACCACGGACCGGTTGCAAACTTATCTTTATCTGCATATGCTAGTGGTCCTATTTTTAATACATAACCACAGTTCACTGCAATTCTAAGTTTATCTAATGTCTCTTGTGCAATTAAAATTCCGCCTTTAGTTTTTTCTTTGGGTGTAAATGGTAAAACTAATAATCGATAACCAGATGGTTCTGGTAGTTCATCTACAATAGAGGAAACATTTTCGTGATCAATTCTTTTAGAATCACGTTCTATATTTTTAATTTCTTCTTGTTTATTTTCTTCTTGATATTTTTCTTGAAGTGCTAATTTAATCTTCGGTACTTCCGTCTCCAAATGGGACGACATTGGTTGTGTCTCGTTCTTCATCATTTTGCTCCTTGTCTTGTAGCAGGTTAGAGATTTCCTGTAATGCTATTTGTGTAGCGTGTGCTTGTCCAAGTAAATACTTGTATTTTTCCATATTGTCAATACCTCCACTTATCATAGTATCTCCAATGGATTGTAGTGAACTTTGTAGTCTTTTTTGTAATTTATAGATAACGTTTATTGGATCCATTTAACAATTCCATTTTCTAAGAGACTTATTAATTCTAGAATTTGGATCGTTAGCTGTTTTTGCTGATGTGAGTCTCTTCTTCATACCAGACATTCTAGCACAAAAAGACTTTCGTCTATTCGCTGCTTTAGAACCTTTTTTTAATTTAGAGGGTTTGGTAGTTACAGCCATGGATAATTTAGAACCAGGATTTGCTCTTCTGTAAGATGCAATACCTTTTCTATTTAATCCACCAGATGCAGACTTTCCTTCTTTTCTTTGCCACGCTGCTGTTTTTGCCATTATTTTTTTCTCCTTGTAAATGTTCTAACATTGGTTGGTTTAGGGCCAGTGTTCGACGCTTGGCGCTTTCGTTTGACCGCACTCGCCTTTTGTGAAGCACTCATACTGCGTGCTTTTGCAATAGGGACACATTTTGGATATTTCCTTTTGCTTCCCTTCGATCTCCCGCAAGGTTGATACTTGCCGTTCTTCTTTGGTGCTCCTATGTCTACCCATTTTTCTGCTACCCATTTTCTTAAACCACCTTGTGCCATATTAAGATTTCTTTGTAATTTTTCTTCTATTGTTCATAACACCACCACAACCTTTGGCTATTCCACCTTGATTATAGTTTGATCTTTTTTTTCTAGCTTGTGATTTTTTATTAGCACCGCCTGGTGTTACTTTACCAGAGCAAACGGCAGAAGCATACATATTAGCGTATGCACTTGGATACACTTTAAATTTTCTTTTTGCTGCTGCTTTTCCTCTTGGACAAAGTTTTGCCATTTACTGACACGATAAGCATTCATCAGATCCTTGATCTAATTTTGCTAACGCCTCCTGTTTACATTCATTGCTGCAAATAGTTTGAAACTCACTTTCAGCTTCAAATTCTTTTTTACAAATAGCACATTCTTTTTTCATTACTTTTTCTTTTTCATTTTCATTTTGGATTTTTTAACCATTCCACCTTTTTTCATAAAGCCCATTTTATTTCTAACAGCTGTAGGTAGTTTTGCTAATCCTGGATTTTTCTTTTTATCTACTGGTTTCATATTATTTTTTTTCCTCCTTTTTACAGTTACATTCGTGATTACACAAACATTGTGTAATACCAAATAGTTTACAAACGATTTGCGTTTTATATATTTAAATAAATCTTTCCAAGTTTCCATTTTATTTTCCTTTTTTAGTGTTAATAATATCGGTCGCTTTAATGCCGTACACGGCAGCCACTACGGAAATCCATAGTCCCGTTATCCACCACGGCATATCCTGTAATTTAGAAAAATACAAGTCTAGTTTTTTAGAAATATCTTCG
>LSRR01000297.1_pt1 | contig 10507 bp, 22 predicted proteins | sample 1162981 | NCBI WGS metagenome assembly LSRR01 (sample SAMN03256433, study PRJNA305521) | marine metagenome | biome: Estuarine; feature: Estuary; material: Brackish water; isolation source: iron chloride precipitation of viral particles from surface water samples | place: USA: Chesapeake Bay ... | reverse complement strand
ATAAGCCGTTGCGCCCAAATCTCCGCCGTCAACAAACTCAATCCATTTGTTGCGGCCATCCGAGGTCGCGCCATCGCTGATCGCCAGCGTATTTGGGGAACCAGACGTACCAGCCGAGGCCAGCGTCAGAGAAAGACATCCGTTGATCGCCTGATCCAGAATGTCAAAGTTAATGTTTGTGGTATCACCCCAAGTACCCGACTGTTCACCGGTAGCCGGTTTCTCGATACCGAGGTTAACTGTATAGGTGCTTGGCATCTCTTTATTCCTCTACGCCGCTACTCGCGTCCAATTAGCATTCTGTGCTGGCGACTCCTCAGACCACATTGGACTTTGACTTGGTGTTTCCTCACTATAACCCGGATTTTGGTTTGGAACAATCCGGCCATATACAAGTACCGTACCAGTCTCAGTTGTCGCACTCACTCCTGTTACATTAACGATAGCGTCTGAGTTTACTTCAACGCTACCAACTCTTCCGTTTGCTTGAACGCCCCCAACGTTGACGTTCTGATCCGTGGTAACTGCCACAGACCCAACTGCACCCGTTCCTGAAATTCCAGTAACTGGTACATTTGCCTCGCCGTCAACCTCTGCTTGACCGACTTGGCCTGTTGCCGCAATGCCGATTGGGTAAACGTTAGCTGTTGCAATGATCGAAACAGAACCAACAGAACCCGTGGCCGCAATGCCTGTAACCGGAACATTTGCCTCGGCATCGACACTAACAGTGCCTACCGCGCCAGTTCCAGCAACTCCCGTAACGTCAGCGTTTGCATCTGCGGTAACCGAAACAGAGCCCACGGCTCCTGTCGCAGTCAGTCCGGTTGGATAGACGTTTGCGTCGGCCTCAATGGCGACGGAACCGACTTGGCCAGTACCGGATACACCGGTCACGTCTATATTGGCCTCGCCGATGACGCTGACAGAGCCAACCTGACCCGTGCCAGCAACTCCCGTGACCGATACGTTGGCCTCGGCAACTACCGTTACACTGCCAACATTACCCGTCGCTGCTATCCCAGTAACCGGTGCATTTGCTTCCGCAACAACCGTTACCGAGCCAACAGAACCCGTGAGTAGCGGGAAACCGCTCTGGGACCACGGGCCTTCGCCCCAACCAGAGCGGCCCCAGCCGCCGATTGGAACGACAACATCAGTCATTACGCTATCCGAATAATCGCATTACTTGCGTCTGCGGTCGGAAACACAATGGTGAAGTCGCCAGCGGTGGACGTCTTGTCCCCGCCAAAATCCAAAACAACTACCGCCGGGTTAGATACCGAAAGCGAATCTGTGTTTGGAGTAGTGTTATAGATCAACGCGCCGCGAGCAGTAATGGTTGCAGTCGTGAAAGTCTCGTCTGCAAAATCAGTGAAAGCCGTCGTACCAGAAGTCGTTGGGTTTACGTTGGTCAAAGCCTGACCGCCCGCCGAATAACCGGTGCCACTGGTTTCATTCGTTGCCGAATACGCAGTCGTCGACGCATCTAGCGTCGCGGCACTCGTATAAAGCGCGATGTTAAAAGTGTCGCCCGTCGAGGCATCAAAGTCGTGTACACCATAAAGAAGCTCGTTCTTAAAGGATGTACACATGTAGTTTCCTGAGAAAGCCATGTCACAGTCTCCTTATCAGTTCAGCAAGCTCCTTGTGGCCTGCGTCGGTTAGCGCGTTGTACACAGTGGTTCTATCACTTTTTATCGCTTCGCGCATGTAAATTTCTAAAAGCTTTACAATTTGTTTGCGAAAGGCATGTGCCTGTGCCCGAATAGCAGGGTTCGCATCATCGCTAATAGAAATAATCTTATTAGCCGCACGTTCAGCGATTTCCTCTGGAGTAAACCCACGACCGCTGGTGGTGTGTACCTCCACCGTGAAGCCGGGGTTTATATTCATATCTAATGCCGGAAAACTCATTGTTTCGGCCTCACAACCATACCAGTACGATATTCATCGGTAACTTCTTTGCTCTCACCGAACATTTTCAGACCGGTAATCGCTTCAGCAAACCGCTTTTCGTACTGTTGCATTATATCAGGCTCGCCCTTCATAAAGATGTAAGCTTCGATCAAGCTGCCGTACAAAAGCGCCAATTGAGCGTTTTCACTCAGCCATGTCGTGCCGCTGCCGCCAGATTGCGTCAAACTCAACGGACGGTAGAAGTAATGAAGCTCTACAGCGTAGTTTGCGTCCGGGGTGGGGCCCAAAATGAAGTTATCAATGTCAAAAACAGCGTAATACCGCGGATTTCCCGTCGTAGACGCGTTTGGATTGAAAGTTTGCACGAAATCGGGGTCTTTGAAGTCCAAAAACACCTGATTTGAGCTGGCATCTGTGAAAGAAAGCGAAAACGGAGCCAAAAAGTCGCTCGGACAAGCCAAATACTTGTTTGAAGACGACATTACACCGCTCACATTCTTCCGAAACAGGCTTAACTGAACGTTTTTGAGGATACGCTCCTCTGCCTGCACAATAAAAATAGGAATATTGGCCACAAACGACGTTTCATCGTACTGTGTGTAGTCTTGAATGGCCTGCGTTAGCTGATCGTATGTAAAGCTCATGTCACCACCGTCACTTGGCCCACCTTACCGAACGCTTGGACCGGTCTCAGGTTAGGGGCTTCGACCAGAGGCACACCGACAAACACGTCTAGCGGCTCAACACGGTCAGGTCTTGCGTTCTCAAGGGCTTCGGGGTCCACAACCTTGCGGAACGGCCCCAATTGCGGATGTTTAGGCTCATATTCGTCCGGTCCCACAAGCGCACCAGTCCATTCCCGCTTCATCAAGCGGTATGGATAGCGGAACCCGGAACGATCCGAGATTGCCCATGAGTCTTTACCGGTAGCAAACTTCGCCATTTACCCCGCCCTATAATATTCGTACTTCGGAACGACGTTGAAGGACGACCGATCACGGTCTTCCGTCGCTGCGCGTTCAAATTCCTCCTCATACACCGCCTTTAGCATTTGAACACGGTTAGGTGCCCGCTTCAAAGCAATGTAATAGGCTAGACCCGCTGCTAAACAGGGGTAAAACCGAAACGGCATGTCCATTGTGTTGGTATAGATGTCAGCATCATCCATGCGGGTAAGCGCATCGTAGATGATAACGTCTGTCGTATTCTCAGGAACAGGCCAAATCTTCAAATTCGGGGTCACTTGGCGGTCCAAAAAGAACTGGTTGGGACGCCCTTGTGTGGTTTTGTTCGGAATGTTGAGATAATCGTCACGGCTCAAGCGCAAAAGCGAGTAATCCGTGCCATCCCGACGGCAAACGACCGACAAGATGTCGATTACGTCGTTGCCGAGGTCATATTCACCATCGCCAACAGCCAACGTTACCGTGCGCTGCTTGATTGTCCATTGGTTCAACCCGCGGTTAGCCCAATCCGCCAGCAACAGGTTGAGCGAACGCTTGGCAGTTTTGAGGTCGTAACCAGTACGAACCTCAAGACCACACCGCTCGAAGGCTTCTTCAACGTATTCGGCTACGTCTAGCTCAAAATCTTTGCTACCGGATGTCGTCATGACTTCTTAGTCCCCCGCTTTTTGGCAGTCTTAGCGGATTCCTTGAACGCTTTTGCAGTCGGCGCACCTTTGCTGCCGGGCTTGCGCATCTTTTCGCCAGACCCCGCTGCAATGCGTTTACGCTTTGCATGAATATTTGCGTACAAGCCCCGCTTTGCCATTACGCGTTCCTTACCGCACAGCTTTTTTTGCTGCCGCTCTTGCTAGAAGTGCGAACGGCACCGCCGTACTCCATCTTCTTGACCATGCCGCCGCCGCGCATTTTCTTAACCATGCCGCCGCCGCGCATTTTCTTAATCATGCCGCCGCCACGCATCTTTTTAGGTTTCATTGCCATCTTTCAATCTCCTGTAAAGGCGCTCCCGCTTTTCGAATATTTCACGGGCGTTATACTGGCCATTATATGTATCATAATAGCCTTTTTTGTCGAGCTTGTCTGCCGCTTCCTGCAACTTAGACAAACGCTGAACAAAAATCATTGCGTATTCAGCATCAATTTGAGGTTCAAAGCCATGTTCGACTTCGTTCACGAACTCGCTTTCCTCGTCGTGCGGATGGAAACCCATAACCCAAATATCACGATCAATGAACATTCCGTCAGCAATAACGTCGTTCATCTCGTCTAAGTAGGTATGGAATAAATCAGGGTCTTCGTCGAACTTAAAATCGACAATAATTGCGACATCAAAGTTGTCGTCGAACTGAGAAACCGTGTTGTACAGCGTTTGCTTGTTGGTTTCGTACTTGAACAGTACCGCTACACGGCCATCGGCCCAAGCTTGTCGTGCGTATGGGCAAGGAGGAAGGTTGTTAAAGTAAGGGTTTACCTTTTCCAAGACCGTGGAAGACCAGTCTACCAGCTCGTGATAAACTGCTTTTTCTACTTCGAGGGATGGTCTTAGGAAAGCAAGGCTCATTAAACTCCCCAGAATTTATGTACAAGCGGGGCAACTATAATGAGGACAGCCAAACCCCAAATTTTAATATCTAGGCGGTCTAGCGCAGATTTCTGCTCGCCAAGCTTTTCTTCAATGCGTTGATAACGCAAATTGCACTCAGCTTCGTGCTTTTCTAATTTCGCCAAGACGTCTTCTACTCGCATTTCTTCCTCACCAAGCTTTGCATGACCAGTAACGGGCGCTGAACTTGTCTTTAGCGGTGCCGCACGAATGACGCGCTCTAAAGTTTTTTCTACGTCCCGGTTGATCTTTTTTAATTGCCATGTTCGGATCGCCGAAACGAACCAACTTAACGTCACTGCCCTTTTTCGCCAGAACAGCACTTTTCTTTGACTTACCGGGTGTTCGCTTTGGTTTGTTGTATCCTGCAAAAGTTTCCCCCCGATAACTTAATCTGCCAGAAGGCAACCGCTTTACATCTTTGGTGGTCGCCATAACGTCGCCCTCTAGCTGTAAAAGATCGTCATCGCAGTGATGTTTGTGAGCGTAGCCACGTACAAATCATTCGTGAACAAACATCCGTCATCCGGAATGTTCACAGAGTGCGAGTCTGATGCCAAAAAGTCGATGTCGAGAACCGTCGCTCCGCCGTTGCCATCTGTCAACGTTAAACGACCCGCGCCCGCGCCTGTCAAAACCTGAATCTGACGAAGACGGTTGCGGCCTATACTGGCCGCTCCTGTCCCAGTCAGACGTTTAGTTTTTACGTCTGAATTAGCCATTATTTGCTCTCCGCTTTCTTCGTTGTTTTCTTAGCAACTTTTTTGGGAGCGGCTTTTTTAACAGGTTTTTCTTCCCACGCCTCATTAACGTCAGGCGTCGAAGGATCATCAGCCTTCAACGTGCCGTCGTCATTACGTGCGCGAACTTTTTCGACCTTAATGCCGCGAGCTGCTAGTTCTTCTTCAGAAGGTGGCTGAAACCGATTGCTCATGTTTCAACTCCTTATGATGCCGCGATTGTGCCGCCAGTGTCAGAACGCTTCCAGTTGGTGCCGTCAGAGAACGCAAGAATTGCAGAACCTGCCGCGCCGTCAGAAACATACACAAGCGTACCCGCGCCTGCCGAAGAAGCAGAAGGTGCAGTCGCAACTGTATAGGTGGGAACTTTGATGTCACCAACAAAACCGTTGGTGGAGGTCACTGGACCAGAGAAAGTAGTCGAAGCCATTTTAATACCCCTTGCACAAGGTTTCGCTTCGCAGTCCGTGCAATGTCAGGTGGGCCGACCCCTGTCTGCAAAGCTAATATTGAGCCCTATCGTGACTATAACTTAGCTTGAGACAAAAAGAAAGGGGCCTCGTAAGAGGCCCCAAGTGCAGTCATCAGGGAGGTGGGCAATGAACAGCCCTAACCCCTTATACCACAGATTACGCCGCGCCGGGAGTACCAAATACGCAGCGCCAGTCGGAAACGCCAAAGCTGTAACGCTCACGCGCTTTGAAGCGCATGTTACCGGTGTCAAAATCCCCTTCCATTGCCGTTTTGATTGGCGAACGGTTGAAGTATTTGAAGCCGTTAGGAGCGTCAGTCTTAATGAAGAACGCATCAGTATCCGTCAGGAAGTGGTTAACCACTGCACCTTCAGGAAGCATACCCATGCTCTTCATGGCGTTCAGATCGTTGTCCGCAGTAGCAGAACGCAGGTTCGAGTTGATAACTCGCTCTGCGATGAACTGAAGCTCTTTTGGAATGATAAGCTTCATGCCGCGGACAGCAATCTTTAGACCGCGTTCGTCAGTCAGACCAGCGATGTCGATCAGCATTTGCTCAAGCGAAGTTTCGTTGAGGTCTGCTGCGACAGACAACTGGTTGCGCTGGTTACCCGACAAAGACGGGTGAGCGGACGAACAAAGCGCTGCACCGTCGCCTACAGGGCTGCTTGTCGAGAACGCGTTGTTCAAGATTGAAGCTGCCTTGATTTGCTTGGTCTGCGCCATAGAGCGAGCCAATGCTTTGGTGTAACGCGATGCGAGACGATCATAAAGGTTATCTTCGATAGCCTCTTCAGTGATCGAGAACGCAAGCGCGATGGTTTCGTGAGTGTAACGAGCAGTGTAGGTTTCTTGTGCGTCATCAAAGCTGATAGCGCCGCCTTCACTCTTCACAGGAGCTGTGGAAAAGCCCCCCAACATAACTTCTTCTTCAAATGCGCGGTCAGACGACTCCTCATCGAAGATTTCGGCATGTTCATTCTCGTAACGGTTATATTCGAGCCCGAACAAGGCATTAAGGCCGGGTTCCAGCTCTTTCGCTAGTTGTGCGCGAGAGATAGCCATTTATTAAGCCCTCCTTAAATGCCGGTGGAGTCCGCAGTGGTTTGAGAGTCAAACCGGCGGGTTCCAGCGTTGAAGTGTGCGTTCAGACGAACGATCAGCGGGATACCAGCTGCGGTATAGTCGCTGTTTGCTTCGTCGTCCATGATGCCGACAATGCGCAACGGCAAAGTTGCCGTAGTTGCAATCGACGAGACACTCAGAGCAGAGTCAGACGAGCCTGTATTGGTCGAACCAGTACGAGCCGACGTGCCGAGAGATGCGTTTGCGAACACAGCCGCAAGTGCAGTCGCACGGTTTGTCAACGATGCGTCAGACGCTACTTTAAAGAGTTGGTTTGGGTTGTCAGCCACAAACGCCTTTACAGGATAGTTTGTGTCTACGCTAACAGAACCTGAACCGGGCCAGTAGTTTAGCCATACAGGTTTTTTCTGTACGGAATCTTGGTACTCAACACCCATCAGGACACCTAGCGCCTGCGTAGTGCCACCGTTTGTGGCACCAGCATAGTCGATAACGCCGTCCGCAGTCGGAACAACGATACCATACTGGTAGATCGCGTTGGTGTTGCTGGAAGAGATTTCATACTGAGTTACCCCAGTAGAGTTAGCACCGCTTCCAACTAGCCCGATAGGACGTAGACCATAGGCAGTAGATTGGTTTGCCATTTTAGGTTTCTCCTATTGGGGTAGCCCTCATCTTTTGGGGCCACCGAAGGTTACACGAGATTGCCGATCAGCATTGCCGATCCGCATGGTGGAATGTGCATTCTCACGCATCATATCAGAATCCACAGCTTGCATTTGGTCCCGATTACGTTGTGCAAAGTAATCGCTACGTTCCTGCACTGTCTCTTCCGGTATCCGAGCGAGAAGCAAGCCGCCTACTCCAAACACACCTTCATATTTACCTGATTCCACTATGGGAGCTTCAAAATCGGGGTATTCGTCCTTACGAACCAATTCCCAACCCTCACGAAGCTTGGCACTGATGTTCTTCGTATCGTCAAAACCACGCGTTTCGGCGCGAATCCAACGATGCTTGAAGCCATCTGGCGCAGGCGGTGCATCTAACATTGACGGGGGAGCCCAAGGCTTTCTTACGGCCTGTTTGTCCCTAGTTTGGTTAGCGCGAGAAGTACGGTTGATGGTTGAACCACCAGTTTGGTTGTCTTGTTCACTCATCTTCTTACTCCTTCACGTATTTCGCATATTCTTCTAGCGGCACACCCAATTTTTTCGCAATTGCGACTTGGCTAGGGGTGAGTCTAACCTTTTTCCCACTGCGCCCAGAAGTTGGTGTTCTCGAAGCCCCAACAACCGTCTGAGCGGCACGTTTATTGGTGCTTTTTCCGCCTGTATTAAACTTGTCAGCAATACGACGGTCGAGTTCAGTATAGTAGTCATCGCTCTGCGGGTCAAACCCTTCGTCTTCGACTAGCTTTTTGTGTATGCCAAAAGCCGCATAAGTCATCGCTTCGTCTTGGCCAAACCAAGAGTTTCGAAGCGCCCACTGCTCGGCTTTCGGGTCAGGACGGCGCGGCTGCTGGGCAGGCATGGGTTGCTGCACTTGCTGCTGTTGAGCGGCTTCCTGCTGTTTTAAATAACGAGCCTGCTGGATTTTAGCTTGCTCGGCGCGGTCTGCCTGAATAGCCAAATTTGTCAGCTTACGCTGCGCTTCAACAGTTTTCTTGGAATCCCCTACCTCGATAGCACGAGCTAGTTCGTTTTCCGCCTGCTGAATTTCGCTATTAACGCGATTGGTGTATTCAGTGACATAATTGTTATCCATGCTGTTCATACGCTGTTTCAGCGTTTGAGCCTCGCTTTGGATAGCTTGTGCGTAACGTAGAGCTTCTTGCTCGCGGCGTTCCGCCTCCCGCATTTTCTTTGTCAGACGGTCGATACGTTTTTGCGTAGCGGACTCCGCCTTCTGGAAATTCTCATCAGAACCGTCATCGTCAAAGTCAGAGGATTTTGCCTCCAGCTCAACTTCAGTGTCCTGTTCTTCCAAATCAAGTTCGATCTGGTCTTCGTCTCTTTCTGCCATGATGCACCTTTATAAATGATGAATGTCTTCAGGGTCCAAAATAGTCGCGAGTATCTCGTCATCGTTGAGAATACGGACTTCTCCGCCATCGATCTGGAACCGAGAACCAGCATAACGGGCAAACATTACCCAGCTTTTTTCCTCGCACCATGGACCGGACGGAAACTTTTCGGTGTCCTTGTACGCCAAGGGACCGACTTTTAGGACATAGCCTACCTGTGTTGAAATCTGGCTTTTCTCCTGAACTTCGCTGGGTAGGAAAATTCCACCCGCGGTCTTGGATTTGCCTTGATAAGGTAGGATTAGAATGCGCCAGCCTGTAGGCTCTGGCATTCTTTCGAGAAGACTCGCACCAATCGCATCTGGATTAAGGCGAGGTTTTTCTACATACGCATCGGCTAAGTTGGGCTTCTTAGCGCCCGGTGCCTCTGTCGTTTTACTTGTGATCTCTTCAATGCCTTTTTTGGCGGCTTCGAGATCGATCTTTGCTGCTTCAGTCATCAGATCGCTCCTGTTTATCTAGCAGGCTCTTGAGTTCCTGTTCCACGTGATTAAGGCACTCTAAGTTGCCCATAAGCTCACGATAATGCTCCATCGACTTTACGTTTCCGTTTTGCATATAGTCGACGCAACCTTGGCGACGTTCACGAAGAATCCTAAACACCGCTTCGGCTATTTTAATCTCATTCATTAAGTCCCCGCATATTATCGCACAACATGTAGTAGCATCCTAGCACACCTAATATAAGATATGCTAGGAGAAACTATAATTTTATACGATAAGCTCAAAATGGGGCCCGTCAATAAATGCTCGTTTACCCGCGTCACTCTTCTTTTTGACGTAGGCTTTCATAGCTTCTTCCATCGTGCCTTCCCAAGCACATATGTCTAACGGATAAGGGTGGTCTATTGTAGACCACGCTGCGCCCCAGCAAATAGCTATGCCCAAATCCTTGGCAGCTTCCTTCATAGCATCCGCAATGTCGTCGTACAAAGCGAGTTCCCAACTTGCCCTCGAACCCACATAGGCCATGAGGTCGACGGCAACTCCGTCAAGATGCTTAGACTTCATAGTTTGACTAGCGCCTTTAGCGACAAGCTCGCGCTGTTCTTCGATAGTACGAAGGCCGCAGACTACTCCGAAATCAACTTTGGTGCGGTGAATAGCCGACTTAACAACAGCAACCATGCGTTCATCAACGCCCTCTAAGCGCTCAAGACTGCGCTGTCCTAGCTTGTAACTCATTTCTTTCCTCCAAAAAATTTAGTAGCAGACCTCACAGCAAAGCTACTAGCTACGATTACACCCAACGTATATTGATACCACTCGGGCATCTGCTCCAAAGCGGCGAAGCCTTCAGCAACTGTGGTGCGCCCCCAATCCCCTGTAAAACAGAGAATTAACGGGATTGAGAAGAGAAGAACAAGATACTCGTCTTTCCACGAGTTCATGGTGCCTTGCGCCATGATGCGTTCCCACTCCGCCTCAGACGTAGCTGCCGATTTCATTATGGTTGCCTTGGCCTCGGCCTCGACCAACTTTAGATTAGCAGCCGCAGCTTGTGCGTCAGCCTTTCCTTTTAGCCAGCCTCCAGCCAGCTCGGTCAGTGGACCTATTAATGCTTGTAACATTACTTGTTACCTCCCATAGCAGTAAAACCAAAATACGCAGAAGTAATACCCGCAACGGCC
>LSRR01000344.1_pt1 | contig 10739 bp, 15 predicted proteins | sample 1162981 | NCBI WGS metagenome assembly LSRR01 (sample SAMN03256433, study PRJNA305521) | marine metagenome | biome: Estuarine; feature: Estuary; material: Brackish water; isolation source: iron chloride precipitation of viral particles from surface water samples | place: USA: Chesapeake Bay ... | reverse complement strand
GCTAATAGAACTGACTACACTTGTATTTGCCATAATTTTTTACTCAGCAATTCCACGCTTTTAGCGACAGGGCTTTGCGTGTTGGTTTACCTTTTTCGTCTTTCATAGGACCGGGCATACCGCTCATCCTCGCACAAAAAGACTTTCTACGTCCTGCATCCTTCTTGGTTTTTGGATGAGGAGCAGGGGGCTTTAGGTTCATTCCCTGTGCTTTGGCGCTAGCGCGACCTTTCGCATTAAGCCCCCCTTTGGGGTCTTTCCCTTCCTTTCTCTGCCAAGCTGGAGACTTAGCCATTTTTTACCCCATCATACTGCGCCTAGGAGAGCGCTGCACAGGCATAGCATTAGGATTACCCTGCACTTGTGGTCTTCCCTGTGGCATCGGGCGCGGCATTGGGCGAGGAGTCATACTAGGATTCTGCTGGAATCTAGCGTCGTTCGCCATAGGCATTGGCCTAGAAACCTGAGGAGCTTGTGGAGGCATAACAGCCGGTCTAGCCATACCCTGACCCTGCTGTGCCATAGCTTGCTGATATAGAGCCTGTACTGTAGCCGGATCGGGATTTATCGGCCCTTGGCCTTGTGGTGAAGTAGGGTTATATTGAGGAGGCAGTTGAGGGGCCGGAGCAGGCATAGTTTGTCCACCCTGCGGAGCCATTGGGAACGGCTGAGAGAGTTGAGGTGGAGCTTGTGGAGCTTGTGGAGCAGGAGCCTGAGGCATAACCTGAGACATTTGTGGCCCCTGAGGCATAACCGCCGGAGCAGCCATACCACCACCGGGAGCAGCTAGATTAGCACCGGGAACCTGAGAAGGCATGTTTGCCTGCGCCTGCCTATAACCCTGCAGTGCAGTCTGGAACTGTTGTGCTCCCTGAGGATTTACTGCGGGTCTTCCCCCGCTGCCTTGTGCTCCGCCAGCCATGTTACACCATCCGCCCTTTTGTATGACCTTTCACTGCGCAGCCATCAATTTTGCCACCCTTCTTGTATCCGGGCATAGCTGCTTTAGACTGAGCCACACCTACGTTCATTTTGCTGGACTCTGTGTTGTTCAGCATGCCTTTACGAGCGTCGGCCTTACCGCCTTTCTTCATACCACATGATTTCATATCGTCACCTGTACCTTTAAGTTGAATACCTGAAACACCACGGGATGGTAGGGTCATTTGTCTGCCTTTCCGTCCAGTTTGTCCATAATACGCTGAAACATGGCTTCTATCTTAGCCATCTCTATATGGTAGTCCTCTTTTCGGACGTACTTTTCGTGGATCAACAATGTAGTTTCTTTAAGATCATACTTTAGCTCTTTGATAGCATCCCATACAATCTTAAAAAACCACCCGAAAAGGGCGCTTATTACGGCAACACCCACATCCAAAAAGTCTTGCCATCCCATAGCCTAGCTCCTATTACGGAGTAGCGGGGTTTTCAGAGCCGTCAGAGGCTTTCTGAGCGTACATGATCGTGACGTTACCAGCACCAGTAGTAGCACTGCCAGCAGTCGTAGCAATCACAGCAACGTCAGAAGAACCTACGTTAATAAACTGCAGGGGCTGGAAGGTAGAAGACAGATCAGCGCGGCCAGCGGAAGTGATCGTCGTAGTAGTGACGTACTTGTTATCGTCAGCAGCAGTTCCAATAATCAGGGTGGTAGCTGAGTCAAACAGAGTGGTGGTATCAACAATGATATCCAGAATCTGAGAGCCTGCTGGAAGAACAGCAACGGTGGTAGCACCGGCAGTAGAAGGAAGCGTAGCAGACTGCATCAATACAGCAACGCCACAGTTAGCACCAGAACCATAACGGACGGTGCCAGAACGAATAGGACCGGAGAACGAGCTGAAACTCATTGAAATATCCTCATGCACTTGCGCCTATCGTTTTGTGCGAATCTGCTGGGGCAGTCGGTAGGCAATTAAAGAAATCCCAGATTTGAGTGACTTATAGCGTGTTTTTTACGGGGTGTCAAGCGCGGTTTGACGACTTAGATACAGGTAATGCACGTTATAAAGCTAGGGAAAGAACACTGATACTTTCGCGCATTAAAAAAGGGGCCGAAGTCCCTTTCAAACCCTTGATTTTACGGGTTTAGCCTTGGCTACCGAAGATAGCCAATGGGTCGCTCCAACCGTATGAATACCGCTCTCTTGCCTTATACCGAGCATTGCCGGTGTCGAAGTCTGCGTCCATTGAGGTGCTCAGCGGAGCACGAACGAAGTGCTTCAGACCATTCGGAATGTCAGTCTGCAGGAACCAAGCGTTGCTGTCGGTCAGGAAGTGGTTAACAGTCCAGCCACCCGGAATGGAACCGTTGTTGACGATAGCGTTTACATCGTTGTCGGTGGTGCCAACACGAAGCTGGGTTTCCAACAGACGAGTAGCAACGAACTGAAGGGCCGGAGGAATAACCAGCTTCTTCGGCTTAGCTGCAATCAGCAGGCCGCGTTCGTCAGTCCACAAGCTGATCTGGATAACGGCATTCTCAAGAGAGGTTTCGTTAAGATCAGTCGGAGTAGACGGTACGTTAGAGATGGTTGAACCGTTAATCAACGGGTGAGCATTGGAGAAAAGCTCCTTGCCGTCGCCGCCAGCGTAGTTGCTGTTGAAGCCATTGTTCAGGATAGCAGCACCCTTGACTTCCTTGGTGTAAGCCATAGCACGAGCCAGAGCCTTGGTATAACGAGCAGACAGAGAGTCATACAGGTTATCTTCAATAGCTTCTTCGGTCAGGGAGAAGCCAAGAGCAATGGTTTCGTGGGTATAGCGAGTGGACCAAGCTTCCTGCGCGGTGTCATAGGTGATGGCAGAACCTTCGTTCTTAACCACTGCAGCACCGAAGCCAGACAGCTTCTGTTCCTCTTCAAAAGAACGGTCGGAGCTTTCAATCTCAAACAGTTCTTTCCATTCCTCACCGTAACGGTCGTATTCCAGACCGAAGAGGGCATTAAGCCCCGGCAAGAGTTCTTTAAGTAATTGAGCGCGTGAAATAGCAGCCATTGATTATTACTCCTTAAATACCAGTAGCCTGACGATAGAAGTGCAGGGCAGCGTTATAGATGACCTGAACACGAGTGAAAGTACCATCAGACAGAGCGCTTTCAGGTACAACAGCCACAATACGCAGAGGTAGAGTGCTGGTCGTGTTAGCAGAAGCCAGATTGCCAGAAACAGTACTGTTGCCACCAGCATTTACAAAAGTAGCAGGCTGATAGTAACCAATGTTGTTGCCAACATTAGACTGAGTAGCTGCACTGGCGGTGTACTGAGTGCCCGAACCATTGGTCAGGGTGATTTCAAATACAGCATCCGGGTCATCAACGACAACTGCAACAGCGTCAGAAGCGACGGTACCGGAAGTCCAGTTCTGATCGAACAGTTTGTACTTCAGAGTCGGATCGGTGTAGCTGCAGCCAACAAAGATACCAACCGGAGCAGCAGCAAAAGCTACCTTAGCCCCAGAAGAGGTATCAACGCGGGTGATAACACCATCGCTGCTAACAGTGACAAGATCACCAAAACCAATGTTCTGAGCATAGCCAGAAGCAATCGGAATGGAGCGAGTCGCGCCAGAATATACACGCCCACCTAGAAGGTTTACCGGCAGGAAGCCAGTAGGGCCGGGATTAAAAACACTAGCCATAGTTAACTCCTAAAAGTTTTTAATGCGGCCCTTTTTGGATCAGGAACCGCGACCAAAAGATACTTTAGACTGCTTCTCGGCAAAGAGAGGCATTCTAGGATCACTTTCACGCAGGAAGTTGTTGTCAACCGACTGCATACTGGCTTGAGACTGCTTTTCGTAGTACTGCTTACGTGCATTAGCATTTTCTGCAGTAGTCTTACACAGCACCAAACCACCAATCTCTATCAGCCCAGTAGGCTGAAGCCCGAAAGCTACAAGGTCATTCGCAAATTCAGGATGATCTGAGGCTTTACAAGGTTCCCAACCTTCGCGTCTGGCTTGCGCCATATTGCGGTGATCGGCTTCTCCCATCATGGATGCGCGTTTCCAGTGGAATACATAGCCATCTTGCGGCTCTGGAATAGGTAGATCAGAAGCAGGACGCCAAGAGTTCTGGCGTACTTCCTTTTCACGTGTTTCCATTGCGCGGGGCGGTCTACCAACTTGTACATTAGCCATTGTTCATCTCCTTTGCAGCGTACTTAGCATAAGCTTCTAGCGGAACACCAAGACGTTTTGCGATTGCGACTTGACTCGCGGTTAGCGTCACTTTTCTACTTCCAGTACTTCTGGAGGCAGGAGCCACGGTTGACGATTTACGTGACTGCTTAAAGTTTTGCGGGAAAACTTCCCTAATGCGGCTGTCTATCTTCTGATAATACTCATCAGAAGTAGGATCATAACCGTTATTTACCAGCTTTTGATGCAGGCCGTAGGCGAATGAAGTCATTTCCTCATCCTTTCCAAACCAAGGGTTGCGTGACGCCCAATCTTCTGCGCGGTGGTCACGAGGCTGTTGTACGGGCTGTTCTCTATACTGTTGTTCAGGTGCACTATATACAGGAACTTCTTCTCTTTGTAAAGAGTTTTGTTGTACAGCGGCAGCTACCTGCTGCTGAAGCTGGGCTTTCTGTATCGCCGCCTGATTCAACTCGCGCTGAGCTTCCAATACTCCATCAGTATCACCTGTCTCATAGGCTCTACGATACTTATCTTCCGCCAGCTTCTGCGCATAATCAATCTTGGCTTCTGCTTCACGGGTGTACTCCTGCTGTCCCCAGCTGAGAGTCTGCTTCAGTCGCTCATTTTCCTGATATACCGTCTGTGCCAGACGGAGCGCCTCTTCATTCTGTCTAGCCAGCGCCTCCTTGGCGCGTCGCTCATCATGGATTCTATGGTTAAGCTGATTGATTCGCTTCTTGACCTTTTCCGAGTAGTTTTCAATCTCGTCTTCGTGGTCAGATTCAGCTTCTGCTTTTAGGGGCGCTCGACCTCGGTCTTCTTCGGGAGTATCGTCTACTACCTCAATTTCAACTTCTGGAAGTTCTGCACCGACTTCAATATCTTCGCCAACTTGTTCTGATTGCATGAGTACACCTCAAGATTAGTAAGCGCGGTTAATACCACGTGGGTCTTCGACAACACCTTCGATCATGTCATCATTTATCATGGTAAATTCCTTACCATTTACGCTAAATCGTGAGCCACGATAAGCACCGATCAGCACAAAATCACCTTCCTTACACCACGGACCTGTAGGAAAACGCTCTTTGTCTGCGTAAGCTAAATCGCCTACTTTCAGTACGAACCCTACGACGGCTCCCGCTTCTTCCCGGCGAAGAAACTCTTTAGGTTTGATAATACCCCCATCGGTTTTTTCTTCGATTTCTGGTTTAACAACGAGGATTTTGTACCCCACAGGATTTGGTAGTTGCGCTGCCAGATGTTCACTTGTCTCCTTTGTCTTTTCGACATCAATGTTAGCTGCAGAAAGGGCTGCTGTGCTCATTACATTTCCTCTTCATATTTAAGCAGGTCTTTCAGTCGTTCCTTAGCAGAGGCTAGACCCGTAATCACCCCTACCACATGCTGATACTCAGCAAAGTCCTTGATATGCCCTTTTGCAAGGGCATTTTTACGCGCTTCAATAGCTTCTTCCAGTTCCTTAATAGCTATGTCTACGATGTTCATTTTTTACCTTTGGGTTGCGGCTGTGGCCGATTTTCGTTCTGTACCGTGTTAAATGCCCTTTCCCTTTCCTTTTCACTGGCGGCATGCTCTCTGTCATCCATCTTCTCACCAGCGCCATAGAGCTTTTCAGCGATTTTCATTCCAACGTCGATGTTCTTGTGCTGCGTAGCGGTCTTATCCTTTTCTCCCTGCAGCATCAGCTTGTTCTCGTTGTTCATCATGGCTATTTGCATTTCGTTCTGCAGCTTGGCCATTTCGATCTGATACTTCTGCTGTAGCTCTTGCTGTTTAAGCTGCAGTTCCTGCATCTGCATCTGAACGATGGGGTCTTGCTGTTGCTGTTGAGCAATCTGAGCCTGACTCTCTGCCTGATTTCTCTGCAACGCCTGTGTCGCTGCCTGTGCGGATATGACGCTAAGCTGCCTTTCCATTTCCGGGTCCATCTTCTGTTCTGGATCAGGGAGAGGCACACCCAACTGCGCTTCAACTTCACGACGATACTGGAATGCCATATGCTCCATAATATGAGCCTGCGCTGCCTGCATGATGGCTTGCGCTTGTGGATTCTGGCCGATTGCTTGCGCAATCTTCGGGTCTTGCATTGCCGCCTGATGTACAGCCAAATGCGCTGCGTGATCCTGCTCAATGAACGCCTTTACCGGCTCCTGATTCATGACTGCCATGTTTTCAGTGACAGGATCAGTAGGAACCAAGTCATCTTCAGTCTTAACAATCTTATCTGCATCCTTAATACCCATAACCTCCAGCATCTGCCTATGCAAGACTGGAAGATCGTAGATTTGAGGAGACTGCTGAGCCAGCTGAATCGCTGCCTGATACTGAATGATCCGCTGTGCCATAGTGGCTGCGTTGGGATCGGAAACCGGAAGGACTTCAACTTTCTCATAATCGGACTTTTTTGCCTCCGGCCCTACACCATAGTCTGGCATGTACTCATATTCAGGAGCGGTGTACTCTTTAATAAGGTGAGCAATAAGCTTGAACTCCTGAGCCATCGCGTAGTGCACACGTGCCTGCACTGCAGACATAACCTTCAACGTGCGCTCAAGAATCGCCAGTGTTGTGCCTACCGGAGCCTCGCCATTCATGGCATCGAACTTCACATCGGCTACCGCCGCCAGCCTACGGCCTTCATCTACGACATTCTGAAGAAGCTGGAACAGCGTAGCACTCGGCTCTTTATACGGTAGCGGCATGATGTTGTCGCGAATAGTCGCGCTAGGAACATCAACATCTCTCCACTCTCCCGGCATAATGGGCGTATCGTCGCCTTTAACGCGCAAGCCCTTGGTCTTGAGTCCACCCGGAAGATTAGATAGCGTGCCTGCATCAACAAGCTGCCTGACAATAGAAGTTGCAGACTTCGCAAACCCACCAACTAGGTGAATCAACCCGTAGCCATATGCACCAAACCCCGGTATGTAGGTGTATTGCACGAAGTGCTGCTTGGCTCGCTTAAGCGGATCGTACTCATCCCAGTTTCTACGGACAGCCAGTACTTCCTGTGTGCTTTTCTCAATAGTTACCACATAAGGAAGAGCGATGCCTGTCGGTTCACCTGTCTCTTCGTCTATGTCTTCATAACCTTTAAGGTCTAGCTCCGTATGGATTTCTAAAATTCTGAATCTATCGTCTTTGATAGCGCTGAACCCATCTGCCTCGTCCTTACGCTTCTGAATATCATCAAAATCCTTGCTCGGCTCTCCGAGCTTTACATCCTTATAGAACCCTGCGTACTGCAATTTCTTTAGCTCGTTCTCTGTCTTACGCATCAAATGCGTTACCCTATAGGCAGTGCGAGCATCCGACGCACCATAGGGGATGTACAAGTCTTCTGCTGGAACGAACATACTGACTTGTCTATTGAGGGAGGGGTCAAAGTAGACCTTTTTGAACGCAGCACCAGCTAAAGAGAGACTCCACAGCATCTTCTCGTGCTCTGGACGAAACTCCTGCATCTTTTCAGTCAGCTGGTAGTTCATATCTTCTGCAACACGTGCAGCAGCCTCCTCATTCTCGCGAGTTTCCTTCCCTATGATCCTGCTTTTGACCGGACCTTGCGCGGGGAAGGTTTCTGCAATCATCTCAGACTGGAACTTGATTGCCGCTTCGGCCAGCATCGGGTGATACACTCCACATGCACCGTTCCACGGCTCCGTTCTCTCCTCAATCTTGAGGCCAAGAAGATCAAGTCCATCTATATAAGTCTGCTCCCACTCTTTACGAGCGTTCTTGTCGTTGTCAAAGTCATCCAGCAAATCAGACGCCAGCGACTCCAACTCATCACCGTCCATATACTCGGCAAGGTTGGCATCAAACGATGGCTCCTCATCCATTTCAAAGTTGAGTTCGTCAATAATCTCCCCTTCTGGATCACCAATAATAATCTCAATGGGACTATCGTCTTCTTCCTGAAGCAGTGGGGATTGCGGCATCAATGCCTTGTCTACATTTGAAAGAGGGAGGATTGCCATTGTTGATGCCTGCGCTAGTGTGTTAGAGAATTTCTAGGAGCTTCTGGAGGTAGTGAACGGCCTTTTCGTAATCTTCACGTGCTGGGCCTTTGTCTCCTGCTCTCATTATATACTTGATTGCATTGCCTCTGTAGAACCCGATAGCCTCTGCATGCGTGAACGTGTCGATAACATCCCACGGCTGTACGAGCTTGTCCTTGTAGTGGTTGCCTCCAACCTGACGGCTCATTGCTTCACTCTTCTTCACCATCTCATTCTCTGCCTGTGCATGCTCATTCTGTATGAATGCGTCCCATAGCCGTCCTTTGCTGACTGTATAGGCTAAGGTGTTCCATCTATTTACTACATCTTCGTCTTTGTCTCCGTACTCTTCATTGATGTACTTCACCCAGTCGTTGTAGTCCTTAGCGGCTATCTTCATTTTATTGTGCTCTTCTAATTGTCTGTGCATTGCTTGCATTTCTTCTGTTCTCATTTACTTCTCCTAGTAATAAGCGGCGCGTTTAACCTTAAAAGACCATTCCTCTCCGTCACCTTCATCGTGCTGTGTCCGTACCATCCCTCCTTTACGTATCCTATTGATTGCTTGACTCAGTGTGTCAACGTAGTCGTCGTGCCGCCCCGCAGGGAAACTGGCCACTTCCTCAATCACCTCATCTGCCCAACGCCTCTCCGGTGCCCACACTCTATTAGAAGCAAAAACATCCGCTATCGCGTTCAATCGGGCAATCTTGTCATTCTTCATACCGGCTGCACCTCTGGAGGGTGTGAACTCCTGCACGGGGATACCCATCGCTCTGAACTCATAAATCAGAGGTCCGCCTGAGGCTTTCTTCTCAATAATCACACTGTCGGGTTCATGCTCCCTATAGAGTTCTAGCGCTTTCGCCTTCAGATCAGGAAACTCCAGCTTGCCTCGCCACGCATCAAGAAGAATGATGTGCTGGTTGTAATTATCTTCCGGGTTCTCCCATACACCCCAGAGGGTCATAGCCGAGTAGTCAGCACTCTGCTTCGCTTCAAACGCACAGTCAAAGCTCATCAATGTGTAATCTACAGGAGGAGGCTTGTCCTTTTTCCACATCTGCCAGTACTCTCTCTTTATAATAGCGGTTTCGTCGCTTGTGGGATTCTGCTGGTACTGGGCGTTCCACTTGTTTGCCGGAATTTCTGCACGTATGGCTTCAAGCTCTTCTTTGCTCCAGAACTCATGCCAGAGCGGATTGCCAGACGGCAGGATGGCAGGAAACTCAAACACCTCCCACGCATCGGCCCCTTTATTAGTGGCATTCTCCAGAATCTGACCCGTCAAGTCTCTCATTGACCAACGTGTCTGTACGATAATTATGGCCCCACCCGGCTGAAGACGCTGACGTACACCTGAGGTGTACCAATCAAAAATCTTGTCGTAGACCCCCGGATTGAATGCTGCCTGCAACGCCTCTGCTTCGGTATGAGGGTCGTCAATAATAGCTAACGTAGCTCCTCGTCCTGCCAGAGCCGCACCGACACCCGTCGCGTAGTACTCACCGTTATGGTTGGTGTTCCATCGTCCTGCCGCCTTGGAGTCGGCACGTAGCTCGACATTGGGAAAAATCTTTCGGTACTCTTCCGTCTCCAGCAGATTTCGCACCTGCCTACCAAAACCTTCCGCAAGTTCAGCGGTATTGGATACCTGCAGTATCTTCTCCTTGGGCTTTTTGCCTAGGAACCATGCCGGAAACAGATAGGAAGCAAACAGTGACTTGGAGTGACGCGGAGCCAGATTGATGATGACCCTTTTCTTCTTGCCTGCGGCAATGTCTTCAAACAACTTGGCAATTCTTCTATGGTGAGAGCCGCTGATGAAATCGGGGTACTTGAGAGCGCACAAATTCCAAAAAGTCACTCTGGCAAAGCTCGCGCTTCTTTCTAAGGTCAAGCTCCTCCAACAGCCGCTGCAGCTTCTTTTTCTCTGTATCGGAAGCCTTGGATAGCGCTTCCTGCAGCATTTCTGTGGTTATGCCTTCCATTTTTAGCTGACTACTTCGCCCTCTATCACCTTCTCGTTCTGCCTGCGCAGCACTCCGCTTATCATCTGCATCAATTCGCTTTCCAGTTCTACCGTACTCTTTGTATTGATGTTGATTTCCTGCACCTCGTTGTGCAGTCCGACTACGTTTGTCTTGGCTATGGCATCCAGTGCTGGCTTGCTGATCTTCGGGTCGGGGTCTAGCGTTAGCTCAAAATACTTGTACATAACATAGGACTGCCACTGGTCCTTGTTACCGGGAACGGCAAAATCAAATCTTGCGAGATGCTTTTCGAGAGCCGCCTGCGCTGCAGGGGTGGGGGGTGCTTTGGCTACTGCTGGATCACGTATGGCTTCGACAACCCAAGTACGCTCGTCTGCCGTAAATGTTGGCAGTTCGCCCGCTATAAATGTAGGACACTCAAACACTTCTGCCACTTCGGCAGTGCAAATACCGTCCAGCGGTATCGAAAAATGGGGCGCGGCCCCATCCCAATCATCCAATATGTCGAACATAAGCAGGCTACATAGAACCAGAAGCGGAGAAAATAGCAGTAAAAAATAAAAAAATCAAGAGCCT
>LSRR01000076.1_pt1 | contig 10795 bp, 14 predicted proteins | sample 1162981 | NCBI WGS metagenome assembly LSRR01 (sample SAMN03256433, study PRJNA305521) | marine metagenome | biome: Estuarine; feature: Estuary; material: Brackish water; isolation source: iron chloride precipitation of viral particles from surface water samples | place: USA: Chesapeake Bay ... | reverse complement strand
TCCTGTATAGAATACAGTACAAGAACAGTTAGTAACTGTCACGTTAAGATTTGAAGCAAATCTCACTCCCTGTTCAGGGATACCTAAAGAGAAATCTGAACCTCCGCCTTGTACGTTAACAGTGAATACAGTTGTACCACCATTTTTAAAAACAATACTACCAGCATCAGTAGCGTCAGGACTAATCAAGACACCTTTTAATCTAGAGTTATTGTTATTTACATTTTGCGCACTAGCATTTGCTGTAAAGCTTTTTGCTAATACATCACTATCGAAGGCCATGATTTACCTCCTTAACTAGACTGTGTGCCGTCGTCTTGAATGTGATAGTAAATCACACCACTTAAAGTTCCACCTGTTGGAGCTGAAGCGCCAACAGTTGCTGTTACTTTTGCTTTTTCGGTTAGTTTAGTTTGGTTTGCTACAAGTGTACCTGCTTGACCAGAAGCTACATCTTGTCTTGCATTAATGTCACTTCTAGCTTTATTAGCTAAACCATCAGTATCCACGATATCGGTTCCACCATCATAATCTACAACACCTAAATCGATTGTTGGGCTTGAGCCACCTGTAGCTGCACCTACTGTTAGAACCATATCTACAATAGCACCTTCAGGAAGAATCACAGGATCTGTGTTAGTTGATGAAATTTGAACATCTGCTGTAGATGCCGCTGCGTTTGCAACATAGAACTGAGCTACCATTGGGATTGAACCCGCATAGGTAATTCTATCTTGATCTCCACCGTTACTTCTTACGAAGCCAGTGAAAGTTGTTTTGTTTGCCATAATAAAACCTCCATGGTTGTATAGACCTCGCCACACAATCTCTATACCGTCTGCTAGCTCAGTTTGTGCGACTTGTTATGCTAGAACTTCAATATGCCATAAAAAAAGGGCGGAGTCAAAGACAACCGCCCTTTCTTGAGTTATATAGGAGGGAACGTTCGATTAAGAACCTTGTGAACCGTATACAGCTCTAGGATCTGAGAAACCGAAAGAATATCTCTCTCTGGCTTTGTATCTCATGTTACCTGTGTCGAAATCACCTTCCATAGCAGTTCTGATAGGTGTTCTTTCAAAGTACTTGAAGCCGTTTGGAGCATCAGTCTTGATAAAGAATGCATCAGTATCTGTTAAGAAGTGGTTGACTACGTAACCCTGAGGAATCATACCTTTGTTTCTCATAGCGTTCACATCATTGTCGCTGTGCCTGGTCTTAGCTGAGACTGTAATAGTCTTTCAGCTGTGAACTGCAAGTTAGAAGGCACGATTAGTTTCATACCTTGTAATGCAATCTTTAAACCACGCTCGTCAACAAAAGCAGCAATATCAATTAATGCTTGCTCAAGTGATGTTTCGTTTAAGTCCGCATCAGTGGAACTTCTGTTTGAGAAAGTACCTGCCTGAATTGGGTGGCCTGTGTTACATAGTGTTACCCCGTCACCACCAAGCTGTGATGTGCTGAATGCGTTGTTAAGAACAGCAGCAGCTTTTACTTGCTTAGTGTTTGACATTGATCTTGCAAGAGCTCTTGTGTATCTAGCAGCTAGCTTATCGTAGAGGTTATCTTCGATTGCTTCTTCTGTGATTGAGAAAGCTAATGCAATTGTTTCGTGTGTGTAACGAGCTGTGAAAGTTTCGGTCGCTGTATCATAAGAGATACCTGAACCTTCTGTTTTCACTGGTGCTGATCCGAAACCGGATAACATTACCTCTTCTTCAAATGCTCTGTCAGATGACTCAGTATCGAAGATTTCAGCATGTTCGTTTTCGTATCGATCGTATTCCAAACCAAACAGTGCGTTTAGGCCTGGCTCTAACTCTTTAACGAGTTGGGATCTTGAAATAGCCATGGATTATACCCCTGCCTTTCCACCTGTGTAGTAGTGAAGGTTAGGTTTCACTATTAGGTTTACGTTGTTAGATGATGTATCACTATTGTCAGGATCTTTAGACACACCTACAACAATCCATGTTGAAGATGCGTTAGAAGCGAAAGTATCCACTTCTGCTTTTGATGTTCCTGCAATATTGCTACCTGTAGCATATGATGTTTCTGCGTTTTCACCAGTGTTCGCTACGTTAAATGCACCATTTACTTGAACTTCAAATAATTGGTTTGGATCGTCAATTACTTGTGCAACGATATCTGCAGCTGCAACGCCACCTGGATAATAGTTTGCAAAAGTTGGCTTTGAAGTAGTTGGATCTGTGTAGAAACAACCATTAAAAATACCAACAATCGTATCACCAGCAGCATTAGCAACATCAATGTTACCATTAGCTACAAGCTTGACAGGATCACCTTGGTAGATAGCAGATGCTTCACCGTTGGCAATTGTGTACTCAGTTTGCCCACCGTTGGATACTCCACCACCTACTTTGCCTACGGGTCTGAATCCGAAAGCTGCGTCTTGGTTAGCCATAATAATACTCCTTTTGAGTTTATTGTTATTAATTTATGACATCAGTAGCTAACCCAGGAAATTTTACTTAGGTTACTCTTTACTGGACTTACCACCAAATGTCACTCTACTTTGCCTGTCGGGTTTACTGATCGGCATCCTTGGATCGCTAGCTTTCAAGAGATCGTTGTCCACAGCTTCTTGAGCAGCTCTTGTTTGCTCCTCAAAATGTTCGTTTCTGCTTTCAGCGATTTCAATCGGCACACGAGCCAACAGTAATCCCCCTATTCCTATCACCCCAGCGTGTTTACCGTCATCGATTGTGGGAAGATTCCAGTCAGGATATTCTTCAGCTCTCACTAATTCATATCCTTCCCGAAGACGCTTGTAGACATTAGCTTTGTCATCATAGCCTCTTACAGATTCCCTGATCCAACGGTGTTTAAATCCAGTGGGTGCAGGCGGTGCGTCCAAAGAAGAAGGGTTAACCCAAACTTTTTTACGTTCTGCTTTAACTCTGCTCTCTGTTGCCCTTGGAGTCTTGTTTACCATAATTTACTCCTTTACGTGTTTAGCGTACTCATTTAGAGGTACACCTAAGTTTTTAGCCGTTTGAATTTGTCGAGGTGTCAAACGAACCACCTTCCGTGCATTTCCAGTACCTCGTTTTACAGAAGCCACAGGTTGCACGACTCTGGGCTTACTGGAGGTATTCTCCTCAACAGTTCCACCTTGGTTGAACTTATGAGGGAATTCAGTTTTAATCCTACGATCAATCTCAGTATAGTACTCATCTGAGTTCGGGTCAAACCCTTCTTCTTCAATTAATTTTTTATGAATTGAAAAAGCTGTATAGGTCATTGCCTCATCGCTTCCAAACCACGGATTGTTTTCTGCCCAACTCTTTGCTCGAGGATCGGGGGCAGGATTTTGTTCTTGTTGAACTTGTCTCTGTGGTTGAGGATTAGAAATTTCTTGTTCTCTAGACTGAGCTCTTCGCTCACGATCAACAGTTGCAAGTGCTAATCTTTCTTTGTCTAAAGTTGCTTTTGATAATAGTTCTTGAGCTGCAATAATCTGATCAGGATCATTATTCTCATATGCCTTTTTCAAGCTATCTTTAGCTAAAGCATATTGAGTTTCTACACGAGTTTTAAACTCGTTATAGTAACCATCCTGCATCGTATTGTATTGAGATTGAGTTTGAGAAGTTTGTTGCTCAACTTGCCTTAATCGATTAGCAAGAGCAGCTTCTCTTTCCTCAGCTTCTTTTGCTCGACGAACTAATGTGTTAATTCGTTTTTGAACATCTTTACTGTAATTTTGATATTTATCTTTTTTATCTTCGGAAGATTCCTCAGAAGATTCTTGAGATACTTCGACTTCAGGTTCTTCAGTCGCTTCGACTTCGACTTTTCCTGTTTCGCCTTTTAGTTTTGAGATTTCTTGATCTATTAAATCTTTGCCTCTCGGCTCTGATACATCTATTTCAATTTCCTGCATGTTATCAGTTTCGTTTTGTAGTGCTTCAGCCATAACTTACTCCTCAGACATGAACGATGTCACTTGGCTCTTTGATCGTGCCAATGATTTCATCGTCGTTAATAATACGGCATTCGCCGTCTTCAAGCTTAAATCTTGCGCCTGCATATCGACCAAATAAAATCCAATCGCCTTCTTTACACCAAGGACCATTTGGAAATTTTTCTTTATCTTTATATGCATCAGGACCAACCTTTAAAACATAAGCACAAACAGTTGCATAATGTTCACGCTCTCTTGCTTCTTCTGGAAGGATAATACCGCCTTTTGTTTTAGCTTGTCCCATGTAGGGTAGTATCAAGATTCTCCAACCTGTTGGTTGAGGAAGTCTTTCAATTAGTTTGCTCGGAAGTTTAGAAGGATCTAAGAATTGTTCGTCTCTTTTTCTATAAGCCTTCTCCAAAGCAAAAACTTTGTCAGGTAGTTCCTGACTTTTGTTTTCCTTAGTTGTCATCATTTACCTTTGCTTTTTCCAGGATATCTTTTGTATCCCGCTGTATTGTTAATAACATATTATACTGACCTGTCAAATACTGATACTTCTCCCAATTGTCAATACTACCTGTTAAGATAGCATCTTCGAGGTTAAGTCTCTGATTCCTCAGATTGTCTAATATCTTTTTGATGATTTGTAGTTCCATTATTTTCTCCATGTTTATTTAAACAAGCTATGCACTCACAAATAGCGCATTCACAATTACAAGTAGTTTCTGCATGACAGATGCAGTCACATTTTCGACAACGATCTAACATTTTACTTTTGTTTGGACAGTCATTATCACAATCACATCCCTGGCACATTATTTGGTAATTTTCTTAAATTTTTCAAAGCTGCGCAATCCGGCCATGCCTAGGAGAGCCATGACAAGCGGCATGAGTTGTTCCATATCCATTTGAGGAAGAGGCCCAACATCAACTTGAAAAATTCCTAAAAAGAACACGATAAAAGGTTTAAGAACAAATTCGAAAAATATGGCCAATGCTGCACTAAATCCAATGAGGGGTCTCCAAGAACGTTGCAATAGACCTGAAATATCGGTAGCTGTAGACTGAGCATCCGCTAAATTAATATCCATTTGTTTAGAGTTAATTTCATTTTCAAGCTCTTGAAGTTTAATTCTAATTTGACCTTTTTCTTCTTCTGAAGTGTGGACACTGTCGATCACTTTGCCGACAGTGTCTACGAGAGATCCGCCTAATATCTTAGATAGCATCTATGCAATCCACCAATTGTAAACCACAGCGGCAACTACGATACCAATGATCCATTTGCCGTGAGGGCTAAGTTTATTCCACTTATCCCAAATCCAATTCCATGCTTTCATCTCTGCACTCCTTTCAAAGTCCTCGCTTTTTTGCCCTGAGGATCAGGCCCTTTTTTAGGTGGCGGTCCGAACTTCTTTCCACCACTTAAACCTTTACGTTTATTTTTAGAAGACACCTTTGAACTTGCCGCCTTTAGTTGCAGCACCCATGCCACGCATAGTGCTCGGTCCTGAAGGACCAGGCATAGAGGTTTCTACAACTTTTCCGCCAATTGATTTCATTGCAGGTTTGCCCATAAGCTTTTCTGCAGCATCACCTAACAGTCTACCTGTTCCTGGATCCATCGCTTTACCGACATACTTAGCCATTCTTGATTTTATTTTTTCTTTTTTAAGAGCTTCCATGCTCTCGTCTTCTGCTTTACGTTTTTTGTTACTCATATTAAGCCATCCCTTTTATTTTTTGTAATCTTCCAACCCCTGATCGTGCGCCAGCGGTCATCGTTTGATTATATCGATTTTTACCTGTTTGTGGAGTTTTTTTCTTAGTGGTTTTCTTTGCCGTTGTTTTTGACTTTTTTAAACCAGGAATATTAACACTCTTAGGTTTAATTAATTTATTAGGTTTATAAAGAGTTGTTCTCGATAACAGTTTTTTAACATCAACAGACATTATCTAACCTTTGATTTTTCAATATTAACTCGAGCACGAAGTTCAGCAATATCTTCAGAAGAGTTAATCTTCTTTTGGATATTTTGATCATTACGTTTAATACGCTCTTGTTCGAGTGCAATACGCTGTGCATCGATCTGAGCATCCGCTTGATCTTTCTGTGCTCTTAATTGTAACTCTTGTTGTTTGAGTTGGACAAGAGGATCAGGACCACCTTGACCAGATAGTTCAGCAGAAGCTTGTTTTAACTCACCCATAAACTGAGCAATCAATTGTGCCATACGAGCATTCAATTGAACTTGTAACTGCTCTTCATTCATGCCTGGTGGGTATCCTTCGAGTTCTGCGGTTGCAATCTCTTTTGCTTTAATTGAGATATGTTCCAAGATATGTTTTTGTAATTCTGTTGCAGCTTGTGGCTGTGCCATTACCATTGGAGAAGAACCGAAAATTAAATGAGCTTGGATATGAGCATCATGATCTTGACCAGGGAAAGCTTTCAATTCAGCTAAGGCTAAAGCTTGAGCATTTTCCATAGCGGGATCCATTGCCATTGGCTCTTGTTGTGGAATTAATAAATTATCGATCTCTCGGACTCCTAAAGCTTCGTACATTCGACGATATGCTTCTCGGATATTGTGTATCTGAGGAGCTGCCATTGCCAATTGTAGTTCTTGTTGAGCGATTGCAATTCGTTGTGCTGAAGAATGAATATTAGGGTTTGATACCGGGATAATATCGACATCATCATTAAAATCTTCTGTTTTAATTTCTCTTTCACCACCCACAACCTTGTAAGGATAGCTTGGGGGTAAGAAATCTCTGAATACCTCAGCTAAAAGTCTAAATTCAATCTTTTGTGCGTAGTGTAAGCGCTTATGAATCGCTGACATGACCTGTGTGCCTCTTTCTAAGAGTGCCACAGTCGTTCCGACAGCTGCATTTTGATTTCCTTCTCCAATTTGAAGGTCAGCAATCGCTGCAAAGCGTCTTCCTGCGTCTACACAGAAGCCCATCAACGCAAATAGTGTCTGAGAAGGCTCTTTATAGGGTAAATTCATGATTGATTCACGGATCATGCCTCCTGGAGAGTCTACATCTCTAAATTCTCCTGGCTGTAAAGGTTGATCGTCGTCTCGAATACGCAATCCACGAGTTTTAAAGCCCGCAGGGAGGTTTGCAAGAGTTCCTGCATCCAATAATTGACGTAAAGCTTGAGTTGCAGTTCTTGATAAACCACCAATCATGTGAATTAAACCAAAACCATAGAATCCTAAGCCTGGTAAAAACTTGTAATGAACAAAATATTGTTTTTTCTCTTTTAAAGGATCTTCTTCGCTGTAATTTCGATAGATTGAAAGCACTTTTCCTGAGCCTTCGTCGATGGTCACGATGTAAGGCAGCTTAATTCCTGTCTCTTCACCGTTTTCATCCTTGTCTTCGTAACCAATGAGGTCTAAATCACAGTGAACTTCGAGTAAAGTCATCTCTTCATCGTTACCCATACCCTTAACACCGTCTAATTTGTCGTAAGTTTCTTGAATTGAGTTCTGTTCTTTATCTGTTGGGAACACTTCGACGTCTCGATAGAAGCCCATAACCTGTTTTTTACGTAAATCGTTCTCGGACATACGAATCATTTGTGTAATTCTTTCACAAGACTCAAGATCCGAGGCTCCATAAGGTACTACTAGGTCTTCCGCAGGGACAAATTTAGCAACTGCTCTGTTCATTTGAGCATCAAAATAGATTTTTTTGAAAGCAGAACCTGCAAGAGCAAGATAAAATAACATTTGATCCATCTCAGGAGTGTAATCTTCCATGATGTTTGTAATTTGATAGTTCATAAAATCTTGAACACGCTGTGCTTGAGAGTTTACTTCAGGACTTGTAGCTCCCACCACCTGTGCACGAACAGGACCGCCTGCTGGAAGCAGCTCTTTGATTGCTTGTGCTTGAAACTGTGTAACCGATTCTGCTAAAAGAGGATGAGTCACACCACTTGCACCTTTGAATGGTCGAGTTTGTTCGGTGTAATTAAAACCTAAAAGCTCTAAACCATCGGTGTAAGACTTTGCCCAATCTTCTCTTGTGGATTTATCTTCTTTATATTTTTGAGAAAGCTTATCAGCTAGTCTCATTAACTCTTGTTCGTCAATCTCTTCGGCAAGGTTAGAATAAAAATTATCCTCCCCCATTTCCTCTTCAAATAATCCTTCGACTTCTCCCACAAAAGCGGAGCCGTCGTCCATTTCTAAAACATTATCTTCTAATGCTTCGACTTTATCTAATTCAACTTCACGAGCATTAGGCTCGACAGTTTCAGTTTGCATCTCAACGATACGTTCAATATTATTTACGGGATTTTGTTCTTCAGCCATTATTAGTTATTACCATTTTATTGGTAGACTTACAATACCGCCTGAGCGTTTATATAACATAAAAGGTCGATCAAAACGATCATCAATCTCTAAAGCTAATACCTTTTGAGGGCCATCAGGTGTATTGATAGTAATTGTTGTTATCTTTGCAGGATCTCTCTTTGGATCAATTTTTGAAAGATTCTTTAAAATTTTTGGTAAAACCATTTCCCCTGATTTAATTGTTTTATAATCTTCATCTCGAGGACGATAGCTTTGTTTCTCTCCTGGATATCTTGGATCATAACGAGGAGCAGCATCAACAGATTTTAAATCACTTGTTCCATAGAAACGAGCATTCCCTTCCGATATAAAGTTTGTATCTCTTGTAGACACAACATCCGCAGGAGCAATAGCTAGCCATTTCTTTCCGCCTTGATATGCTTTGTTTGCCATAAACTTAATCACATAATCAGCCCAAGCTTCTTCTCCCTGTAACGGAGCAAATGGCATCTTATTCCCTTGCGGTCCAGAAGAAGGTGTGATGTTTTCTAATAATTTAATATTTTCAGATTCCTGTTTAATTAATTTTTGAAGTTGGTTGAGTTCTTCAGGAGTAATATCATAACCTTGTGCAGCTAATGCTTTAATTGTTTTATCAATATCTTTGTTTGATGCTTGGAATTGTTTCACTACTTTTTCACTCAAGATATTATCAATCTCAGGGTTCGGCATCATATCTGTATCTCTTGCTCTTTGATGAATGTCGGATTGTAGTTCTTGAATAAATAAAACTTCATCTCCTTCGTTCATATCAATCGCATCGTCCCCACGGTTGACAATCTTTCGTGTATCAAAGCGAACGTGAGCAATGGGATTTTCTTCATCAGGGAAGTGCTGATTAAATGTTACATCTTTCTGTCCCTCCGGTACTTTGGCTTTGAAAACAAATTCACCATAATCATCTCCACCAGGTAACGTATAACTTGAATCTTCAAACTTCGCTGCTCTTGGGAATCTTGTTGTTCCTGCTAAAGCCTCTTCACTAAATCTTCCTGTTAATAATTCTGCTTTTGCTGTATCAAAAAGTTCTTTGAGTTCTGGAAACTCTCCAAACAATCTTTCATATTTTTCTTCTAGTAAAGGTATTCGCTCTCGTTGATTTGTAAATCCTCGCAGAGACATTGAACGGTTGTCTTCAAAAACATTAACCGATGATCTAGTTCCTGCTCGAAGAGCTCCGATGTCATCTTCAAAAGCATCAAGATCATCTAGTATTCTTTGACTATATTCCGCTCCCCCTGTTGCTAGTTCTCCATCAACTCGAGCTGCTGTTGCTGCTGTTTCATTAAATAATTTATTTAAAGGGGCAAGAACCTTAGCTACCTCAGGACCACCATATTCCGCAACGGTGACATTACGAATTGGATTTTGAATAAAGAGTTGTCGAACTGTATTGACATCTACTCTTTCTCCTGAAGCTTTTGCTGTATCTAATAATGTTTGAACTCCGGTTTCATTTAACTCTTGTTGAGGGACTCGATTCTTTTTAAAGATTGCTGACCATTCCGCTGCGGTTAAACTTTCATCTTTCGTGCTGAGAGTAGGACGAATACGTTCCACGGTTCCTGATTTAGCAAACGTCTTGTAATCTAAATTGTCCAAGACTTCTAAACCTCGAGAGTAGAACGGAACATCCTCTTGCATAAACCCTGTAGGAATATCAGTATCGCCGATAGGTACCGCTGATGGTTTTTCTTTGAGCGTACTCACGGTCCGTGATTCTTGAATCACGGGTAGCATACTTGTGGTGAGTTCTTCGATCTCGTTTGCTTCGGGCATCGCTAAATCTTCGATGCCTTTATTCGCTCGACTTGTTCTAAAGGCATTGTATAAATCTTTCCCGCCTTTATATACACCTTTGATGATTCGCGGCCCGTAACCAATGATCGGTAGCGTTCCAACTCCTGCTAAGAAGCCCATGATCCCCGCTCCGGTCATTCCTTTGACGTCGCCCTTCTTTTGAGCTTCTTGAAACTTATCAACTTCTTTAAAATAATCTTCAGCAGCAATCGCTTCTCCTGAGCCAGGTAAAAAAGATAACGCAAGCTTTGCTGCGCCTGCGCCTAATGTTGCGGGATCAATCGACTTTTGATTTGTCTTAACAGACATTTCTTTCCCTCGAACTTTAATCGTCTTGGGGGTGTCGATCCCTGCGTTTTCAATACCTACTGCCATTAATAATATTTATATGTTTTTTTAATTCGAGTGTCTTCCACCCAATCTGAGTCTAATCTAAGAAAGTCGCCTTGTCTAAACCTAATTATCGCTTGAGACATACTATCGACCAAGTCATCATGATCGCCGTACGGAAACGCTGCAACCTCTTCAATAACTTCTTCGGCAAATTGTCGTTCAGGCGCCCAAACCATACCGCTTGCAAAGACAGGGGCACAGGTATGAACACGAGTATGTTTATCGGCTCCTCGGCCAGGAGTAAATGCCATGACAGGTATACCCATTCTTCTCAGTTCTTGAGCCAAGGGCA
>LSRR01000019.1_pt1 | contig 10873 bp, 17 predicted proteins | sample 1162981 | NCBI WGS metagenome assembly LSRR01 (sample SAMN03256433, study PRJNA305521) | marine metagenome | biome: Estuarine; feature: Estuary; material: Brackish water; isolation source: iron chloride precipitation of viral particles from surface water samples | place: USA: Chesapeake Bay ... | reverse complement strand
AAAAAGGTTACGATGCTAACGAACTTGCCGCTTACAACAAGCGTGGCGGTAAAGCTAGAGGTCCTTTAAATAGACTTGGTCAAGGCGTAAAGAAAGTTCTTTTAGGTAAAGATAAGAAGTTCGGTGGTGACAAAGGCGCGATTGACTTTATTAGAAAGCCTGAGAAAAAAGCTGCTGGCGGCATGATGAAAGCTAAAGGCTATAAAGCTGGTGGATCTGTTAAAACCAAAGCATGTGGAGCTGCTAAAAGAGGTTTTGGTAAAGCTTATATGAAAGGCAAGAGATAGATTATGTCTAGAAAAGCAATAGGAAATCTTATCAAGGAAGGTCTTAGAAAAGCTTATAGGTCAAAAACAGCTCCTTTGCAAACTGCTTCAAAAATTGCGAGCAGAGTTTCTCCGAGAAGCAAGATAGCAGCTGGATTAGCAGCTATAGCATCTCCAGCAGTTCTAAATCCAGGCTCTGGTAAAAAAGCTGCGCCAAAAGCAACTGAACAAAAAGCCCCACCTAAATCTCCCAAAAGAACAATTAAAGGTCAATCAAGGCTTAAAGGAGGAACTTATACCCAAGGCAAAAGAACTGGATCGAAAGCTGGCGGTGGAAAAGTTGGAAGTCCTTTTGGTTTAGGTATGCCTGGAGATGATATGTCTTTAGACTCTCCAGTAAGAACAAACAGATTGAAAAAAATGAAAGCTGGTGGATTAGCTATAAAAGGACACGGTAAGGCATTTTTAAAATCTAAAAGATAAGCCATGGCTAAAAAGATTATTAAAAAAGCAGTTAAAAAATCTGCTAAAGAGATAGAAACTTTTATCAAGGGAATGGACAATGTTTCAAAAGAAACAGCTGATAGAATTAGGACAGGCAAGATTAAAATAAAATCAAGCAATCCAAAGATTCAAGAATCTCTTGATGAAAAGTTTCCATCTTTAAGACCAGTCAAAAAAACTGGCTTGGTTTGGTGGGCCATTGCCATCAAGAACACGGTAAGGCACTTTACAGGTAACAAGTAATGGCTAAAAAGATTGCCAAAGAATTACTAAAGAAAAAACTTAAGGACAAACTTTACAATAAAGAAAGAAGGCTTGAAGCTGACTCTGGTTATATTTCACCAAAATCTTATGCAAAAGATTCCAAAGAGATTGAAAAAATAAAAAAGGAACTTAGAGACCTAGATAAAGATAATCCAATAAAGATGAAGAAAGGTGGTATTATTGGCGGTGGAAGACAAGCTAGACAAGACAGGCAGAGATAAATGGCAGATGTAGATAAAGCAATTACCATCGAAGAGCAGATGGAACTTAAGGTTCGTGATAGATCCAAGGGCATGGAGATTGAGGTTGATGTTGAAGAAGATCAGCCTGAGTTCGATGACTTTGAACAGCTAGATGATGGTAGCATTGCTTTTGGTATGCCAACTCCTCTTGTAGAAGAAACAGACTTCTACGCTAACCTTGCTGAAATCATTGATGATGGAGATTTAAACTCAGTCAAAAATGATTTGATGGCCAACATCGATGCTGACAAAGAGTCACGCAGCGAGTGGGAGAAAACTTATCGTGAAGGTCTAGAGTATCTTGGTATGAACTACGAAGAAAGAACTCAACCTTTTGAAGGAGCTTCTGGTGTCATGCACCCACTCCTTGCTGAGTCAGTCACTCAGTTCCAAGCTCAAGCGTACAATGAGCTGTTACCTTCTCAAGGTCCAGTTAAGACACAGGTGATTGGTATGGCCACACCTGAAACAGAACAACAAGCATCACGCGTACAAGAGTTTATGAACTATCAGTTGATGCAAGTCATGCGTGAGTATGACTCTGAGACAGATCAAATGTTGTTCTATCTACCACTCAGTGGTTCAGCTTTTAGAAAAGTATATTACGATCAAAACTTAGGCAGAGCAGTTTCTAAGTTCATTCCAAGTGAAGACTTGATTGTTCCTTACGGAGCAACTGACTTGCACAGTGCGACAAGAATCACTCATGTGATTAACATGTCGATGAATGAAATACGCAAGCTGCAACAAATCGGTTTTTATCGTGATGTAGATCTAAACTATGGCACAGTCAATCCAAATGAAACTGACGAGATCCAAGAAGAGATCGATAAGTTACAGGGCGTTGAGCCTAGCTATTCAGACGATGACACCTGTCAAGTCTTTGAGTCCCATGTCGAGTTAGACATACCGGGCTTTGAGGATATGAATGCTGAAGGTGAAGAGACTGGCATCAAGTTGCCATACATCGTCACCATGGCTAATGGCAAAGTATTGTCCATTAGAAGAAACTACAAAGAGAATGATCCGTTAAAAGAACGCATCAATTACTTTGTGCATTACAAATTTTTACCAGGCCTAGGATTCTATGGCTTTGGTTTAACCCACATGATCGGAGGCTTGTCAAAAGCCTCGACTTCTATTCTGCGTCAGCTTATTGACGCTGGTACTTTATCTAATTTACCAGCTGGCTTTAAGGCTCGTGGAATCCGTATTCGCAATGACGATCAACCTTTACAACCAGGTGAGTTCAGAGACATGGACGCTCCGGGTGGAAGTTTGCGAGACGCCTTTGTACCGTTACCGTTCAAGGAACCTTCTCAAACTCTCCTCTCTCTCCTGGGAATCCTTGTTGATAGTGGTCGGCGTTTCGCATCTATTGCTGATATGCAAATCGGTGATGCGAATCAAAATGCGCCAGTCGGTACAACGGTTGCTCTACTTGAGCGTGGCACAAGAGTTATGTCTGCAATCCACAAAAGATTGCATGCATCACAAAGAATTGAGTTTGAAATCTTATCTAAGGTTTTTGCTGAATACTTGCCACCATCTTATCCGTACAACACAGCTAATGGTAATCAAACCATCAAAGCTTTGGACTTCGATGAGCGTGTAGACGTCTTACCAATTTCAGATCCAAATACTTTCTCTATGTCTCAAAGAGTCATGATGGCTCAAGAGTTATTGAGAACAGTACAAAGCAATCCAGAGATTCATGGACCCAATGGTATTTATGAAGCTTATAGAAGAATGTACGCGGCCATGGGAGTGCAAAACATAGAACAGTTATTGCCACCTCCTCCACAACCGCAACCTATGGATCCAGCAAGTGAGAACGCAGGGCTGATTACAGGACTGCCTCAACAAGCTTTTGCTGGACAAGATCATGATGCACACATTAATTCACACATGTCTTTGTATAGCACTGTGACTGCTCAATCAAACCCAGCAGTTTTATCTCTCATTCAAGCACATGTTTATCAGCATGTTTCATTTAGAGCTTCTGAAATTGTAGATCAACAAAATGCTCAGAACCCTGAGTTCCAAATGATGATGCAACAAATACAACAGTTGCCACCAGAGATCTCTATGGGTTATCAGCAACAACTACAAGACTCTGTGTCTCGTGATGTAGCAGCGGTGGTTGCTCAATTAATGCAACAGATCAATCAAATGTTTATGCCACCTCCTCCAATGCCAGATCCATTGGTTGAGTTGAGAGGCAAAGAGTTAGACATTAAAGCTGATGACGTACAACGCAAGCGTGAAGAGTTTGTACAACGTCAACAGTTTGATGCAATGAAAGCAATGCAAGGCAATGAACTTGCAGAGCAAAGGTTACAAATTCAAAAAGAAATTGCTATGATGAAAGATGCAATTGCTCGTGAAAGAATCGAACAACAAAATCAATTTAAAGCAATGGATATCATGCGAGGTAACAAATGAGTTCAGTTAGACAAAAAATGACAGTAGTTAATAAAGCTGCTATGAAAGAAGAAGAGGCAAAACAAAATGGCAATCAACCGATCATCAATGAGAATGCAAATATCGACATCGACAAGATCGCCAAAAAGATCGACAAAGATGCGGACAAAGTCCTTGCTGAAGCGACCAAAGAAGTTAAAGCTAAATCCAAAAAGTCTAAGTCTGTCTTTAAGACTAAGACCAAGGTAGTTAAGAAAAAGTAATGCCCTTAAAAAAAGGTAGCAGTCGGAAGACAATTTCTGCTAACATAAAGGAATTAATGGGCAGTGGCAAAAAACAAAAGACTGCCATTGCAATAGCTTTGCAACAAGCAAAGAAAAACAAAGGTAAGAAAAATGGAAAAAGTAAAAAACGTTAAGACAAGCGTAAGCATTAAAGACCAAGGCACTGTTAACTACAAGCAAGTAGAAAGCGTTCCTAATCCTGGTGGACCCAAGCCATATGGCGCTGGTAAATCTCGTGGTGGCGGAGCTGCTTTGAGAGGCACTAAGTTTAGCGGAGTTTCCTAAATGTCAATTCGTGATGCTTTAGCTGCACCAACAGGCGTGCAGAATCAGATGGTTGGTCAACCTTCTAGAGTACCTGGCTACTCTCAAGGCTTAAGCCAAGCACCTGGCCAAATGGCATTACCACCAGAGCCTATGCCTATAGGCAGACCTACAGCAGTTGTAGGTGGTCCAGCATATTTTACTCCTCAAGGCTACAATGCCCCACCTCAACCTACAGAAGCTTTCATGCCAACTGATAGAGCGCCTGATCCAATTGGGCAACAGTTTATGCGTCAAATGCAATCTCCTATGGGTCAACAATTTCAAGCTCAGTACGAAGCAACACAAGCTCCAATGAGAGAAGCTGAGATGGCAAGACGTGCTGAAGAACAAGCAGCTCAAGATGCAAGGTTCCAAGAAATGATGGATCGTATTGCAGAGCTTGAAGGTCAACTGGCTCAACCTGAGCCTATGCCTGAACCTTCTCCTTATATACCAGGCCAAACTCCTTTTCCGGGAATACAAGATTATTTAAGAAACTTAGATTTCAGCAACATCCCTGGTTTATCAAACTTTGACTACGATGACATCATGCGTCAATACAATGACAGAATGGAAATGGGTGAACCAGAGCCAATTGAAAGTTTCTTGCCTGATCTTAGAGATGCTCCTCCAGTTTACGCAGGCGGAACACCTGGTTTTTATGGTGGTGGTTTTGAAGGTCCTTTGCTTGGTCCTAAAAGAGATGCTGGAGCAATGCCTCCAGAAAATAATTTCTTTGTAGACGGAGATGGAAATTTAAATGTTAGCGATGGAATTATAAGGCCAATGGGAATGCCTCCAGCTCCAACACCAGCTTCAAGTTTTATGCCTAAAGGCATGACTGAAGATTTTGCTAAACGAGTAACAGATGCAGGAATAGATTTATCAGATACAGGTTCTTATTTGTATTCACCCCCGGTAAGCGGAGGTGGAGAATTATTATTTCCTCTGCCAAAACCAGTTGGGCCAAACCCTGATTATATACCTCCAGCAGTTCCACCTGCAAACATACCAAACATTGGTGCAATTAAACCTGTAAGCATGGAAAACATTGATAACAATCGACCTATGATTCCAAACTTTGGAAACATTAATTTTAGATAAACATTACATAGGCAGGAGAGAGCCATGGATAGCGTAAAACTTGCGGAGTATTTTTTTAAGACTCTGCGTAAAAGAGAACAAGATTTAGTTGACAGTCTTTCAGCAGGGAATGTACAATCCATGGAAGATTACAAATATCATATGGGTGCGTTATCGGCGGTTCGCTCACTCATAGACGATTTAAAAGAAACGCTGCATATGGATGATATCGATGAATGACAAAGTCGCAGAAAAAATAGAAAAAAAAGAAGAAGCCTCATCAGAACTTGACAAAGCTTTTGTAAGACAAGAATCAAGAGTTCTAGATCCCAACCTACTAAAAAAATCATTGTTAGACAGAATGCCAAATCCAAGCGGATGGCGTATTCTTGTGCTACCTTATAGAGGTAAGGGCGTTACTGAAGGCGGTATTCAACTTGTTAAAGAAACCGTAGATAGAGAATCTTTATCTACAGTGGTTGCTTACGTTCTAAAGGTTGGACCTTTAGCTTATAAAGAAACAGAAAAATATGGGAACAAACCTTGGTGCAAAGAAAAAGACTGGGTGTTAATCGGCAGATACGCTGGTTCTCGTTTTAAATTAGAAGATGACCACGAAGTTAGAATCATTAATGACGATGACATCATTGGAACAATTCTAGATCCTGATGATATTAAATCTTTATAAGAGAGGTAAAGCATGGCAAGTGAAGCGGAAAATTTAGACATAGAAATTACAGACGAGAAGATTGAAAAGGCAGCAGTGCCTGAGAAAAGACGCGTTGAAGAAGATGTTAGCGATCAACCTGTTGAAATTTCTTTAGATGATAGCTTTGAAGAAGTTGCTCCTGCAACTGAAGACGAAGTTAAAGAAGACTTTGAAGTTTCTCCCAAAGTGGAAGAACAAGCAAAAGATTTATCTGAGGTAGAGAAAAGAGCATCTCTAGCTCAAAACAGAATTAACAAAGCAGTTGCTCAAGCTAAAGAGTTTCAAAGAAGAGAGCTGATGGCTATTCAATATGCCAAAGATCTTAAAGACCAAAATGAAAAATTAAGACAACAACAAAAGTCTTTCTCTCATAGTTACAGTGATGAGTTCACCAACAGGGTTGAATCTCAAATGACTTTAGCAAAGCAAGCTTTAAGACAAGCAACAGAAGCTGGAGATGCAGATGCAATAGCCGCTGCTACTGAAGCTTTAACTTTAGCTACCACTGATAAGGCTAGGCTTCAACAATATTCTCAAGCGCAAAAGCAGTATGAAGAACAAGAAGCTGCTTATCAGCAACAGCTATTAAATCAACAACAATATCAAGCTCCGCAACAATATGCTCAAACAACTGAAGAGTATAATGAGCCATCACCTAAAGCTCGTGAATGGGCAAAAAAGAATACTTGGTTTGGACAAGATCAAGTTGCAACATCAGTTGCTTTTGCAGTTCACAAGCAATTAGAGAATGAAGGCTTTGACACTGACTCAGATGAGTATTATAGTGAGATTGATAAAAGAGTGCGACAAGAGTTGCCTCACAAGTTTAACGTGGAAGCGAAGAAAAACGTCCAAACAGTCGCTTCAGCCACACGCAACACATCGACAGGACGCAAACAGAATCGTATTCAATTGACGCCAAGTGAGCAGGCATTAGCCAAAAAACTTGGAGTGTCATTTAAAGATTACGCAATACAAAAAGCGAGGCTACAAAAATCATGAGCAAGAAAGAGATAAAAGTAACGAGAGCAAATAGTAACGATGACAGAGCTCCTAGAGACTCAGAAGCTAGAAGCAAATCTCAAAGGCCAAAAGCCTGGAAGATGCCTTCAGCTCTTGAGCTTCCAGAAGAGGCTGTTGAAATTGCAAAATCTCAAGGGATTGTTTATCGATGGGTAAGAGAATCTATAGCTGGACAAGATGACAAAACGAATGTCTCAAAAAGATTTCGTGAAGGATTCGAACCAGTTAGACCAGAGGAACTTCCCGGATTCCATGATTTGCCTATAGTCGATGATGGTCGACATGCTGGAATTATTGGTGTAGGTGGGTTAATACTGTGCAAGATACCGAAAGAAATCGCAGATCAGCGTAATGAATATTTCGCTAGCCAAACCGAAAACCAAATGAGTGCAGTAGAAAACGACCTGATGCGTGAAGAAAATCCTGCGATGCCAATCTCAAGAGAGTTGAAATCAAGGGTAACATTTGGCGGAGGAAGCAAAAGATAATTTTGTTTGCTCTTTAACAATTTTAATTTAGGAAATAACTATGGCAAACCAAGATGCTGCTTTCGGCTTAAAGCCTGTAGGCAAATTGGGTAGTAATGTAAACTCTGAAGGAACTACAGAATACTCAATTGCTTCTGGCGCAAGCGGAAACATATTTTCAGGCGATCCAGTTAAGATGGCTAACACAGGTACTATTTTAGTAGCTGCTGCTGGTGATCAATTACTGGGAGTCTTTAGGGGATGCAGATATACCAACTCAAGCGGTGAGGTGATTTATTCAGCTTACTGGCCAGATGGTACTGTCTCATCAGACGCGGTGGCTTTCGTTGTTGACGATCCTAATGCATTATTTGAAGTACAAAGTGCTGCTACAGGTTCAGTTGTGCAAACAGCTGTTGGTAACAATGCCGACATCGTTTACGCTTCTGGCTCAACAGCGGATGGACAATCCGGTGTTGAAATATCTGGAACAACTGCTGCTACTTCAGCTCAACTAAGAATTGTTGGGTTTTCAGGAGATCCTGAGAATAATACTTTAGGTACTGGTTCTCAATCAGCAAACGTTAACATGATAGTCAAAATTAACGAGCACTTCTATGCTCAAACAACTGGAGTATAATCAATGGCTATTAATCGTTCACAATTAGCTAAAGAGCTAGAACCCGGTCTAAACGCCTTGTTTGGGATGGAGTATAATCGTTATGAAAACGAGCATGCTGAAATCTACGACACTGAGTCATCAGACAGAGCATTTGAAGAAGAAACCTTAATCGTAGGTTTCGGTAACGCACAAGTAAAAGCTGAAGGAAACGGAGTCGCATTCGACAACGCTTCAGAAGGCTATACTGCAAGATACTCTCACGAGACTGTTGCGTTAGCATTTGCACTAACTGAAGAAGCTATCGAAGATAACCTCTACGACAGATTAGGCGCTAGATACACTAAGGCTCTAGCAAGATCTATGGCACATACTAAGCAAGTTAAAGCTGCTTCTGTGTTGAATAATGCTTTCTCATCCAGCTATACAGGCGGCGATGGAGTTTCACTTGTAAACTCTTCTCACCCATTAGTTGGCGGTGGAACATTTGCAAACAGACCAAGCACTTACACTGACTTGAATGAAACTTCATTAGAAGATGCAATCATTTCTATCTCAACTTTTGTTGATGACAGAAACATGATTCTTGCTTTACAAGGAAGAAAATTAATCGTTCCACCACAACTTCAGTTCGTGGCTGATAGATTAATCAACACTCCTGGTAGAGTTGGTACATCTGACAATGACATCAATGCTATTAAGAACATGGGAATGGTCCCAGATGGTTACGCTGTTAACCATTTCTTAACAGACAACGATGCTTGGTATCTGTTAACAGACTGCCCTGATGGATTTAAACATTTCGAAAGATCTCCTCTTTCAACTTCTATGGAAGGTGACTTTGATACTGGCAACGTCAGATTCAAAGCTAGAGAAAGATATTCTTTCGGTTGGTCAAACCCAAGAGCTGTCTTTGCATCACAAGGTGCATAAACCCAATTTTATTGGTAAAGGGAGCTTCGGCTCCCTTTTTTTTGTTTAATAAAAAAGTTTGTTTATTTTTAGTTAATGAGTGTATAATTCAAGAAAAGCCCGTGAGGTTTTATGAATACAGGATTACATGAATCTATAAGCTTGGCTAACTCTCCATGCAACGGAGTATGCTCAACTTCCATGGCTCCCTTTGATGATATATGTCAAGGCTGTGGTAGAAACGTTGAGCAAATAAGAGATTGGGAAACATTCCCAGAGGTTCAAAAAAAATTAATTAACGTTACAAATTGGTTGAAAGGATATGATATCCGCCAAAAAAAAGATAAAATAAATGTTATGTCTGCAGATTCAAAACAAAAAATAAAAGATATTCAAGGTAGATTAATCACCATTCAATCTCTTATAGAGATGGTTGGCAAAGATATGTTAGATGAGTTTGGTCAAGATCCAGCAATAAAAGAATCATATCAAGCTTTGTTTAGCTCTAGAGAATCCATTTTAAAATCTAAAGAAAACTTCCCTCAAGACCTCTAAAGTAGTATAGTTATCTAAACCGAGATAACTCGTTGCACCAACTGACTCGGCAGACTTACTCCAAGATGGGGCAACATATTTAGTTAGGAGACAATAATGGCTAAATCAACTTTTTCAGGTCCAGTCAAATCTTTGGCAGGATTTATTTCAGCAGGTACAAATTCAGTTGTTAGTTTAACAGCAGATACAACCTTAACAGTAGACGATCACGCAGGAAAAATCTTGTTGTGTAATGATGCAGACGGTAAATTTACTTTACCTTCAATTGTTACAACAACACCTAGCGATCCTACAGATCCAAATCAATTAAATAATTTAGGAGCATCTTTTACATTTGTAATCGTAACAGCTGCTACTGATCTTGATATTAAAACTGATGGAACAGATAAGTTTGTTGGTGGTTTGTATACTGGCGTAAATAATGCAACTGGTAAAACTTTTATTTCAGGAGCTACCAATGACGTTATTACCCTAAATGGTACGACTACAGGTGGATTAGCAGGAAGCATTATTACAGTAACTGCAATTGCAAGCGCTAAATATGCTGTAGAAGGTATTACGCTTGGATCAGGAACTTTAGTAACTCCATTTGCTGACGCTTAATAACAGGAGATAATTATGGCAGGTAGAATTGTAGGCTCAGATGTAAAGACAGCAACAACAACCTCAGCTGCTACTGGCGGTGTAGTATTGCAAAGCGGTAGATCAAGGTTAAGAGGTTATATTATTGCTGGTGGAACTTCTGACGGTACTGTTACTTTTAGAGACGGTTCTGTTACAGGCTCTACCTTATTAATTGCTCCCTGCAACGCAAACGATACCGAAACTTTAAATATTCCAGATTCTGGTGTTTTGTTTCAAGACGGTATTCACGTTGTATTAAGCAATATAGATAGAGTAACTGTCTTTCATTCGTAAGTTATGGCTCAGGAAGTATCATCAATTTCAAGGGTTGGTACTTCTGAGCCTTTTGAACTACAAGTAGCAAGAGGACAAATTGGTTTTCACGAAAGCGTACACAAGTTTGGCTTTAATTCTGCTGTCGGCACCAGTTTAACAACCGTATGGCTTCAAGGTGGTTTATATCCATATTTAAGTTCAGCTTCAACTCTTTATATATCTAGCTCTTCTGCTAATGATACAGCAGCAGGTACTGGTGCAAGAACTGTAACCGTTAGTGGGCTAGACAATAATTTTGATGTAAAAGTAGAAACT
>LSRR01000620.1_pt1 | contig 10906 bp, 18 predicted proteins | sample 1162981 | NCBI WGS metagenome assembly LSRR01 (sample SAMN03256433, study PRJNA305521) | marine metagenome | biome: Estuarine; feature: Estuary; material: Brackish water; isolation source: iron chloride precipitation of viral particles from surface water samples | place: USA: Chesapeake Bay ... | reverse complement strand
AATGCTAATCCAGAAATCATGCATGGTATAAATCGAAAAGGTAAATCAGCATTATTGGTATAAGCACCAGCGTCCTGTATTCTTTTTAAAGTATAATATTTTAAATAAGTGTAAGTAGTTGCATCGGGAGTTAAGTATAAAGTAATCGTAGGTGTTTTTTGACGATCTACATAATACTGAGAAGGTGTACCTTGCGATCCTTTGTTAGGAAGAGCTGCATAAGTAGATCTATCTATTTTAGCTAATGTTTGATCCGTGGTAGAAGTTCCAGAAGCAGATGCTGTAGAGATATACGCCTCTAGCACATCGTTCGTGGACGACGGTGTAGTGTACGTTGCAGTTCCTGCAGTTAATGCTTGAGTTTGTAATTCAGTTTTCCAAAGATGGATACCTCTATTACCCCATTCCGAAAATAAAATATTAAGCGAAGTTCTAGCTTTTCTTAAATCGTAACCAGCATTAGTTTGAATACCACATCTTTCGTAAGCCTCTTCTACGATATCATCAATCGATAAATCAAACGATGTAGTTCCAGATGTAGCCATATTACCATACCCTCAAATTTCTAGAATACTCCTTTAAACTTAGTTCCTTTGATAGCGCATCCGCCACCTTTCATTTTATTTTGTTTTCCTCTTAGTATTCTAAAATCTTCACCCGAAATTTTACCGTCTTTATTAACGTCAAGTTTTCTTTGACCTCCGGTAAGACCGCCTTTCTTCATACCTTGTGTTTTTTGATCTTCTTTCTTTTGGTATTTCTCAGCAATCATTCTTGGTGCAATTCCCATATTGGAAGCAACATCTCTAGCTGTTTGAGAATTTTCCATTAAATTTTTAGCAGCGTAAATTCCTAAAGCTGCTTTAATTGGTTTCTTTTTCATAGCTCCTCCATATTTTTTTTGATCTGGTTTAGGTTTTGGAGCAGGGGGAGTAATAGGTACAACAGACTTGTAATCTTTTGCTTTACCTTTGTAAATTTTTCCAAAAGCTCCTCCGACATCTCCATGTGACAAACCGCCTTTTTTCATACCCATGTGCTGTGGTTTTTTTCCTTGTTTTATATCTTTTTTATCTTCCTCATAATCAGGGTACATATCAGGTGAACCTTTATATCCTTCCCCTTCATAAAAGTCTTTTGGTTTTTGTTTTTCTTTAGGCTTATCTTTAGGCATTACTGTTCCACCATATTTCATACCTGGTAATCTATCCTGTTTTAAAAACTCATCTTCTCCAAATGTACCAAAGTCTTTGTATTTTTTTTTATTTTTATCCCAGACTTTTTTTCTTATTTTTTTCATTTCTTCTTTTAAATCTTTAGGCATTATTTTTTCCCCTGGCTTTTTTTAATCGCTTTAGCGGTTGGTGCGCCTTTGCTTCCAGGTTTTCTCATTTTTTCTCCACTACCTGCTGCAATTCTTTTTTTCTTTTGTTGAATGTTGTACCAAAGCCCTTTTTTAGCCATGGTTCCTTTTTTTGTTTTATGATAGCCTTTCATTATTTATTCTCCTTCTTACAATTGCAGTCATGGCTACATTTGCAAGGAATAATTTTAAATAATTTACAAACTGCCCATTTAACTGCACCAAGTAATGCGCAAGCTATTTTTTATCCTTTTTACGATTATAAATCTTTTTTGAAGATACCACTTTTGGTCTAAATCGTCTAGTCCGTAGTGTTTTTGCTATTGGATTGCTTTTTTTGTTCAACTCTTCCATCTTTACTTCTCCTTTTATCTGGCCATATACATTGTATAGTAGTTTTACCTGTATCTGACCAGATTACTATATCATGACCATAAGGTCTGGTATGCACCCAATGTTTTTGATAAGTGGATAATGTAATTAGGTGGTCTGTTTCTCTAGGCATATTTTATTATTTCCGCATTGAACTATTTTAAATCCATAATGAGCTAATGCATTAGAAATTAAATCCATGTTATATTTAGTATAATCATCAAATACAAATCTAGATTTTAGTCTAGATCTGTTAGCAAACCATACTGCTTCGGTTATTACATCTTTAGTCATATGAGGACCGTCAAAATGTACAAAATCATATACATCAGGCATCGTTGCAAAACAGTTCATATAGTCTGTGTCTTTCATATGGAATAATGTGAAATTATTATATTCGGCCATATCTTTTAATAATTGAGTTCTCATTTCCTCTGTATAGTCACAGGTGTACGCGCCTGTATGGTCGTAATGCTGATAGTTTAAATTACCATAAGGATCGATGCCTATATGTTTATTAGGTTTTAAATTATCTAAAATAATTTTAGAACCGAGTCCTTCTCTGACTCCTATTTCACAACTTAGTATGTATTCTTTATTGTCCTTGGGTAACTCTTTTGCCCATTTTTCTAGTAGATCGTAATCGGAGCTGTCTCCTCTTATCATTGTTCCCTTTTCTAGCACCCCTTAGTTTGCCTTCAATTTCTTTCGGAAGTTGTGCTCTTGATATTACCATGGTTTATACTTTGTTTTATCATTTTCTTTAAATGCATGCAAGGATTGATTTCTATTATCGCTACCATTCCATGAAACATGAACCCAGCCACTATCAGGCTCTCCATTTTTATAAAATTCTAAAATTAATTGATCATACTCTAAATTATCTTTAATCCATTGTGCTAGTTCTTTATTATCAACACCTACTACTTCTATATCTGCCGCTTTACCTTCAATATGCTGTGAATGAATACTAGAACCAATAGCAAGACACAGTTCTGCAGATCGATATCCAGAGGATATAAGAACAGGAGAATCAAAATGAGAACGAATGGGTTGTAATATATTTATGCACAACGCTTTAAGATTATCGATTTGAGTAGGAGAAGGATTATTAGGTATACCTTTTCTTTCAGCTGTTTGTGATTTAACTAGTTCACTTAACTGAAAGTTTGCTGATAGTTTCATTATGGTTTAGCTTATTACATTTACAATCTTTTAACAATAGGCAAAAGCCTTTACATACCCAGTAAATGCAGTTTCTCATAGTTTTAATTTAGATAATTGTTCTGCAATATTATCAAAATAGTTAGGACGTTTTTCTTCTTTAGTAACACAACTAGTTAGTAGTAATACGCAAAAAATAATAATAATCCAGATAATGGGTATACTGTATTTTGGATTTACATTCATTAGTGTTTTTGAATTTCCTGTATTCTTTTAATTCCATGTTGATCCACATATACTTTTGCTTTAACTACAGAACATTGTACATATGAATTACCACTATCGTTGTTTCGTTCTATTTTTCTTTTAGTCTCTAAACAATCAGATAATGATTCTTTGTGCGAATATTCTATCATGGTATCGTTTAAAAATAAACATAAAGCTACAACCATTTCTATCATTAATGCTTACCATTTCCGTTTCCGTTTGCAAATTTAATATCTCGTGTAGCATCTTTTAATCGCTCTACATCTTTTTTTAATCTTTCAATTTCTTTATCAAATTGTTTTAGCATCACACCTGTGTGAATATTTTCTTCTAATAATTTAGCGTGTTTCTCTACTTGTTTCGTTAAGTATTCGATTAACATAAACTGCTCTTGGTCAATAGGTTTTTGTTTAGATGCTTCTAATAAGTCTTGTTCAAATAATTTATTTTTAGTTTCAAGATTATTGAGTCTTTCAATAACTCCAAAATAAGCCCACACCCCTAAAGCTACCGCTGCTACAATAGCTACTAAATTTCTTATAGGCAATGCTATATTGGTATTTTCGTTTAGTTTCATTTTGGTTTCTTTTTGTTACATACATAAAGTTTACGCCAGATTTTATTTTCCATGCGACTAAAAAATGTTAAAAGTTTTCTTAAGATCCATTTTTTCATGGTGTCTTCCTTTAAATGTTTTTAGTAGGTATCTGTATATGAGCTAATGTTTTTCCAGCATTGACCCCTGTTTTAATAGTATATCCAGAACCATTTTTATTAATGTCTACTTCTTTTCTTGTCTTTAATAATAATTTTTCTTTAGATTCTTTTTCTTTTTGTTCGTAATTTTTTGCCACTAGATCTTTTAATCTATTTTCATAAACATGATATCCGCCCGAAACATCTCTTAATCCAGTTTCTCTGTCTAAAAATTTATAATCTATTTTTACAACATTAAAATCTTTTTGTATTTTTTTACAAATAGTTTCAGCATCAAATTCACCGCAACTATATACATCAAATTGCATTAATGCTGGAGAAGGCTCATCCCAAACATGCATAACAATATGGGATGTTTCTATAATAGCCGCTCCTGTAATACCTCTATTACCCGGTACGTCATGGTATACAACATAAGGACCCATTAATACTTTCATATTAATAAAGTCGATAAAATTATGTAACCAATCTGTTAAATGAGGGACTTCCATAGGAGGATTAACTGCCTCCGCTCTAACAATTAAATGTTTATGTACTAAAATTTGCTGATTCATTCTGCACTAACATTTCCAACGTCTACGAGCTTGTCGTAGTCTAGAATTAGGGTCTTTTGCAGCTTTAGGAAACATCTTCATTTGACCAGCGCTTCTAGCACAAAATGATTTTCTTCTCGCTGCCCGTTTAGGACCAGGATTACTTTCGGTTACTGCAGTTTTAAGTTTAGATCCTGGGTTCATTCTTCTGTAAGCTTGGACGCCAGCTTGTGTCATACCGGCGCCAGCTTTAGTAGAACGAAAATTTTTTTTATTTCGAGGAGGCATACCGCCTTTTGACATTTTAAGTAATTCAGCAGTATACTTATCCATGTTTATTCTCCGCTAGTATTGTGGTCCAGGACCAGAATATTTATCAGTCAATAAAGTTACTGCGGTAATGTTAGATATAGAGGAAACATAAATTCCTTTTGGAAATAAAATTCCATCTTCAGGAAAATTTAAATTAATTACATCTCCACTTGGAACATCACCTGTAAATAAATTAGTTCCACCAGATTTTGAAAAAGTGTTTAGAACCACTTGTCCAACTCCACCACTATCCGAGGCAATAATAATTCCTCTTAATCTGACAGGAGGAGAAACCACAGCATTTGAACTAGAATAATTTCCAGCAATCCTTGTTGATTGTATATCGCTTTTCATTTTAACTCCTTAGTTAGGAGCTCCCGAAGGAGCTCCATAAATTATTTATTAAGATACAACTGCGCCACTGTTAGAAACAATAACCCAACCAATTGTACTAGCCCAAACTAAACATACTGTGTCATTCACATCAGCAAAAGCTAAACTAGTTCCGTTAGCAAAAGTAGTTGGAGTAACTGTTGCAGTTCCACCGCCGTCAACAACCATAGTAATGATTTTCATTTGACCAACAGTTGTACCGTTTGCTAAAGTTACTGCAGCAGCACCTGCGGCTGTAGTTAATTCTGTTACTAAATTAGTTACATCAGCAGCACCCGCACCAGATAAAGCTTGTACTCCACCTGTGATAGTTTTTCCGTAAGATGCATTTGTTGTAATAGCACCTGTTGTTGTATTTTTTGTAATTGATTCAAAACCATTCTCCGATCGGACTGGTCCTGAGAAAGTAGTATTTGCCATAAATATATTCTCCTAGTTTGTATGATACAGTCTCTAGGCCGTCGACTATACGCGTCTGTATCAAATTTGTTTTTGTATAGTTTTGGTATCTTACATAAAAAAAGGGGCGAAGTAAACTCCGCCCCTTAATTGGTGAGGTGTAATTAAATATTACGCAGCACCTGGTGAACCGAAGATTCCTCTAGGGTCAGAGAAGCCGAAGCTATATCTTTCTCTAGCTTTAAATCTTACGTTACCAGTGTCAAAATCACCTTCCATCGCAGTTCTTAATGGAGCTCTCACGAAGTGTTTAAGACCATTAGGTGCGTCAGTCATGATGAAGAAAGCATCAGTGTCAGTCAAGAAATGATTAACTCTGTATCCTTCTGGAATCATGCCCATGTTTTGGATTGCGTTGATATCGTTATCAGCAGTACCAACTCTTAAAGGTGACTTTAAGATTCTCTCAGCAGTAAATTGTAATTCTTTTGGAATAATCAATTTTCTACCTTGAGTAGCGATTTTTAGTCCTCTTTCATCAACGAAAGCCGCAATATCAATTAACGACTGTTCTAATGATGTTTCAGATAAGTCCGCAGGTGTTGCTAACTCGTTTCTAAATGTTCCACCGCTTACTAATGGGTGATCCGTAGCTAATAAAGCTTTACCGTCTCCTCCGTTTGCAACGTCGAAACCATTGTTCAAGACTGCAGCAGCTTTCACTTGTTTAGTGTTAGCCATTGATCTTGCCAATGCTCTAGTGTAACGAGCAGCTAATCTGTCATACAGGTTATCTTCGATCGCTTCTTCAGTAACTGCAAATGCTAATGCAATAGTTTCATGCGTATATCTTGCAGTGAAAGCTTCTTTTGCATCATCAAAAGTTACCGCAGCACCTTCGTTTTTAGTTGGTGCGCTACCGAAACCTGATAACATTACTTCCTCTTCGAAAGCTCTGTCTGAGTTTTCTTGAGTAAAGATTTCTGCGTGTTCGTTTTCGTATCTGTCATACTCCAGGCCGAATAAAGCATTCAAACCCGGCTCTAGTTCTTTAACTAGTTGTGCTCTTGAAATAGCCATAGTTATACTCCTTTATTCTATACCGTTAGTCCTTCAACTCCACCTTTGTATTGGTGAGCGTTGATTCGGACAAGTACGTTTACGTTTGATGTTGTTTGATCACTGTTGTCAGGGTCTTGAGAGATGTCAATAGCCTGTAATACAAAAGTAGACGAAGAGTCTCCAGTTGATACATCTAAAACTTCTCTAGATTGTCCTGATGCAGTGTCGCCAGCTGTAGCAACGATTGAAAAGTTTGCGAAAAGGCTAGCAGTTGGAAAAGATTCATCTGCTTTAATTTCGTAAACAACATTCGGATCGTCGATTACGTTAGCGATAATGTCATTAGCACTAACGGTACCTGGATAATAGTTTTTCCAAGTAGGCTTTTGAGTTGTCGGGTCTGTATAGAATACTCCGTTAAAAACTCCAACAACAGGGTTGGTAGTAGCAGTAGCTCTAACGATTGTTCCGTTAGTAGAAGCAGCAACTAGGTCGCCTTGGAATATTGCAGTGTTATAATTCTTCAATATTCTGTATCTGTTTTGTGAGTTATTAAACGGTGTTCCTCCTAACATTCGAGCAGGTCTCAAGCCAAAGTTACCACTTTGATTTGCCATAGTTTTTACTCCTTGTTATAAGTTTAAGTTTAATAACCCGATGGCTTTTACTAAAAAATTATTTCTTAGTGCTACCACCGAAGGTTACTCGAGATTGCCTTTCAATATTGATTGGCATCTCAGGTCGTTGTTCCTTCATAAGATCCTGGTCAACCGCATCCATTTGTCCTTTAGTTTTTGTTCTAAAGTAATCCTTTCGCGATTCCACAATCTCTTCCGGTATCCTTGCCAACACAAGGCCTCCTACGCCTACTATACCCGCATTTTTTCCTTCTGAGACGACTGGATAATCATTAGGACCGATTTGTTTTTCTAACTCATCTGCTCTAACAAGTTCCCAACCTTCTCTAAGTTTTTTTGACATGTTCCCAGTATCCTGGAATCCCATTGTCTCTGCTCTCAGCCATCGGTGTTTAAACCCTGCTGGAGGTGGCGGTGCATCTAAGCTGCTTGGAGGAGTCCACGGTTTTTTCCTAATTTCCTTGGATCTAACCTCTGACTCGCGCGATGTAGTTTTTAGTTCTTTGTTCATATTATCTCCTTATTTAACGTACTTCGCGTAATCCTCTGGTGACACCCCTAATCTTCTAGCAACAGCCAGCTGTGACTTGGTGAGTTTCACAGTTTTGCGTCCAGATTGATTGCGCTGTGCGGAAGCAACGGTTTGGACGGGTTTCCTTTGCTCCGTAGGTTTATTTTCCTCAACAGAAAACTTACCCGGGAAATACTCTTTCAAGCGTCTATTAAGTTCATTATAGTACATTTCTGAGTCTCCCACAATACCCTCACTCTTGATTTTTTTATCTAGTGCGAATGCAGCATCCGTCATGACTTCATCGTCACCAAACCAAGGGTTTTCTTCAGCCCAAGCCTGTGCTTTTGCCGAAGGTTGTAAAGGTTGTGTGTTCTGCGGTTGATTTCCTACTGGTTGAGAAATTTGTTGTGCTTTATAAGATTCTTCCTTTTCCTGTCTAAGAATCTTAGCGTTATTGACTTTTTCTCTATCAATAGCGACACGAATTAGTTTTTGATTTGCTTTTGCAATTGCAGATCCATCTTGTTCTTGAATAGCTCTATCTAGTTCTTGTTGAGCAGACAGTTCATCTGCAGTTACTCTTGCTTCGTATTCTTTTAAATAGTCAGCTTCCACTTTTGGAAATTTAGATCTAATTTCATCTAGTTCTCTTTTTGCTGCTCTTGCAAAATCTAAAGCTGCATCACGATCTCGTTCTGCAAACTTTCTTTTTTTTGTAAGTTCTGTAATTCTTTCTTGAACTCCTTTAGAATATTTATCTAAATCGTCTTTTGGTTTTTTTATTTCTTCTGTAGTTTCCTCTGCTAGTTCAACTTGAATTTTATCGTCTTTGTGTTGATTAACAGCTGTACCTTCAGGTTCTACTTCACCAGAATATATTTTAGGTTCTGTAGATTCTTCTTGTTTTTGTTCTATCGTTACTTCTTGGTCTTGTAGACCATCTGTATCTAATTCAACTTCTTGTTGATTTAGCGCTCCTGTTTCTAACATATCTTAACTCCTTAATACGTATGCAGTATATCCTCTGGATTACTGATTGTTGCGATGATTTCATCATCGTTTAAAATACGCACTTCGCCACCATCAATTTTAAAACGGCTTCCTGCATATCTGCCAAAGATGATCCAATCGTTAACTTTACACCATGGACCTTCCGGGTAACGGTCTTTGTCTTTGTAGCAAAGATCACCCATCTTCAAGACTAAACCACAAACGGTTGTCATCTGAATTCTTTCTGAGGTAACATCTGAATAAATAATTCCTCCTTTAGTTTTTTTAGGTCCCGTATAAGGCAGCACTAAAATTCTCCATCCGGTTGGAGACGGTAATTTATCTAGTCCAGATTTATCTAATGAATTTTTATCGAGATAAAGTTTTTCAATCTCTTCTTTTGATTTGTAAGCGTTAAGTAGTCCTTCTTTTCTTGCGGGTACTTCTTCGTTTCTATTCTCCTGCGCCTCTGGCGTTGTCGTCATTGTCTAGCTCCTGTTTCTTCAGCAAGTCCTTAAGATCTTGTTGCAGATCATTTAATGATCTGATTTGTCCAATTATATACTTATAGGTATCCCAATTGTCAACACCGAATGTGACTTTATCGGTTAGTATTTCTTTTCGTTTATCTAAACGTTTGCTTATTGCTTTTAAAGTATCGTAATCCACTACTTACGCTTTATCAGATCTGTTGCCTTAAGTCCATAAACAGATGCAATCACTCCTACAAAAATAGTCTGGTACCAGAAAGGAAGATCGGAGAAATATTGGAAGAAAAGCTGCATTTTGTTCATAATCTGAGGATCGTCGCTGAAAACAGCCCAAGCTAATAAAACAATCCGCCGCCCGCTGCGGGACGTCTCTTCGGACCCGTGGACAGGCCACTCCGGGCCCTGCAATGCGCATCAGCGCCGCGGCGGGTGACTGACTTCCCGGCCCGCTCCCGCGGCCTCGGCGCCGTATCCCAGCGAACGCCTTCAGCCCGGGTCCCACCGGCCGCGCCGCAGTCATCCCGGCATCGTTGTAATAAGACACGCCGCCAGCGTTCTTTCCATAAACACCGAAACCCTTTGGCAGTGCGTCGATTTTCAGATTGGCTTCATCTTTTTTCTGCATGTAATCAAAAGCGCCGCCAGACTGCGCCTTCATGCTTTCTATCGCTGTCTTTCTGGCAATTCTTTTTTGCTCTATCGTGGCCGCGCTTTCTCCGGGCTGCGGAAAATATTTTAAATCTTCATTTGCAAATTCTGTTTCGGAAATGGCGGCACCTGATTCCTTACGCAAAACAGCGGTAATAAAGTTAAGTTTTGCGGCAAGGTATTGCTGACCGCTATCAGAGAGCGCTGATGCCCTGAGCGCAAGAGGTAAGTTGCTTGCGGCGAAGTCTCTCATGTTAGCTGGGTCATAGCCTCCGGCGGTAACATTTTCAAAGGTTGCGGTGGCTTCGAGCATCCTGTTGGTGAAGGCTCCGGCCAGTTTTTCGTCGTTATTAAACGTAGGCGCTTTTTCCCCAATTACCTTCTCTCCCGCTTTAAGCCCTTTTGGGACATGAAAACCTGACAAATCCATACCCGGAACGGTCACCGTTGTAATGGTTCCATCTGGGGCAGTTCTGGTCTCTGGCTTTGGCTGTGAAAGCCTTTGCCAAGACATGTTGTATGTCGCTTCTTCAGTTTTTGTGGCTGTGCCGTCAGCAACCTTTTGGCCTAACGTTAAAACGTTGTTGCTGTCTTGTGCTGTTAAGCTGGTGCCGCTAAAGGCTTGCCCACCTTTGGCACGCTCAGTCTGTATTTTAGCCTGCGTCAAAAGCTCGTCTAACTTTGCCTTTTGCTGGGCCGCAATGCGATCCTCAGCGGCTTGATAGCTTCCCATAGCGCCAGCGCCCATACGCCCCAGAACCTGACTGAGCGACACCGGACGGTCTTGCCAGCCTGAAGCCTCAGCGCCTGCTATAGCACCCCCAAGAAGCGCCTGTGTCTGAGGCTGGGCAAACCGCTGACCAAATGTAGTCGCCGCTGGTGCGCCGCCGCCCTGAGGCATTGTGGGCGCACTAGGCTGAGACATCCCACCTGCGCCACCAGTTGGCAGGCCGACCTGACCAGCACCCGGCGTCAGCTTTGACATAGCCACGCGGTTTGCTATTGCTTGCATCTGAGTGGATAGCTTAGGCATAGTCGGCATA
>LSRR01000494.1_pt1 | contig 10913 bp, 20 predicted proteins | sample 1162981 | NCBI WGS metagenome assembly LSRR01 (sample SAMN03256433, study PRJNA305521) | marine metagenome | biome: Estuarine; feature: Estuary; material: Brackish water; isolation source: iron chloride precipitation of viral particles from surface water samples | place: USA: Chesapeake Bay ... | reverse complement strand
AAGATAATACTTATACACTACCAGCTCCAGAAGCAGGAGTTTTTTATAAATTTATTTATGGTGGTGGTGCTGCTGATGCAACTGATGCAATATTTGTAACACCAGGTAATAGTAATTTTTATAAAGGTAATATTGTGCATTTAGATACTAATGCTGATAATGCTGTAGTATATTCAGATGGAAACTCAAATAGTAGTTTACAATTAAATGTACCTGGAGCTTTTGAAGTTACTTTCTTAGGTTTAGATGGTACAAACTATCAAGTATTTGGAAATGTAACAGGAGCAACTGCACCTGCTTTTGCAGACCAGTGATAATAAATAAGGAGTAAAATATGTGGAATAAACCAATTATAAAAGAAGTACAAGTAGGACTAGAAATTAACTGTTATGCGTGTGCTGAACTATAGTGGAAATATTTGACAAAGTATTAAAAGCCTATGATGAGGAACTATCTCAGTTAAAAGAAACATTAGGAAATGGTTCTGCTGAAGACTATCCTCATTATAGGCAATTAGTTGGTTCTATCGCAAGTATAGAATGGGCTAAACAAACATTAAAAAATGTATTAAAGAAAACAATGGAGGATGATTAATGCAACAAGTCGCTTTAGGAAAAGCAATGAAGAACAGTTCATGGATATCTGATGATGATAAAATAGACCCAGATATATTACCAGAACTACCAGGATATCATGTTTTAGTTAGACCAATAAGTGTCAAAGAAAAAACTAAAGGTGGTATATTGTTACCAGATGCAGTTAAAGATGATATGTCTTATTTAACTACAGTTGGTAGAGTAATAAAAGTAGGAGATTTAGCCTATCAAGATATAGATAAGTTTCCAAATGGAGCTTGGTGTAAGGTAGATGATTACATTTGTTATGGAAAACATGCCGGACAAAAGCTATTTTATAAAGGTGTTAAACTATTATTATTATTTGATGACCAAGTAATAATGAAAGTAGAAGACCCAACACATTTAGACCCTACATTTAATTTAACAAAAATGTAAATAATACTTGCATTTTCTAGTAAAATGTGATATAATAATAATAAGAAGTACGTAATGCGTTTGTTTCGTACACAACGGAGGATAATATGGAAGACAATTGGAGTGAGATAGATACATCTCAAAAGAAAGAAGAAAAAGTAGAATACGAAGTAGAAAAAGAACCAGAAAAAGTTGAGGCAAAACCTGAACCGGTTCAAGAAACAAAAGAGGCACCAAAAGAAGAAAAGCCTGAAGAACTAGATGGTATTCAAACTAAAGGTGCAGAAAAAAGAATTAGACAATTAATACGTCAAAGAAAAGAACGAGATGAACAAATAGCTCAACTCATTCAACAAAATGAAAAATTAAAAAATTCATATAGCACAAAAGAAAACGAGTTTAATAAAGTCAGTAGATTAAACTTAGATGCAACAGAAAAACAATTAAAAGATAAATTAGATTTAGCAAGAAGTGCATATGCTGATGCTTTTGAGGCACAAGATAAAGAAAAATTATTAAAAGCTCAAGAAGCATTAAATGAAGCACAAACAGATTTAAAAAATGTTGCAGTAACAAAAAGTAAATTTACTGAGCAGCCAGAACAAAAAGAACAAGTTCAACAACAACCAGTACAACAACAACAAACTACTCAACCAGACCCAAGAGCTGTAAATTGGCAAGCAAATAATGAGTGGTTTGGTAAAGATAACATCATGACTGCATCAGCTTTAGCAATAGATGCTGAATTAAAAAATGAAGGATATAGTCCTACTGATGAAGATTTTTATGATGAGATTGATAAAAGAATGCAAGCAGCTTTTCCAAATAAATTTAAGGAACAGTCTGCTACAACAGAACGAAATGATGGTTCGTCATCACCATCTCAAGTAGTTGCTGGAGGGTCACGTTCCTCTCCAAACCCAAAGAAGGTTAAATTATCACAAGAAGATGTGAGATTAGCTAACAAATGGGGAATACCACTTGAACAGTATGCTGCCGAAAAGATGAAGGTAACTAAGTCTGAAGGTGACTATACAACAATAAATATGCAACGTGGAGGTAAATAATGACACGAACAAACACACGTAGTTCTCAAGCAAGGGAAACTAACGAAAGAGCACAAACAGAGTATGTATTTGAAGAACCTAATCAAACTCAAATACCAAAAGAGGTTGAAGAGAAGTTCAAAAATTCAGGCATGACCTTGGGCTGGCTTCGTATTGATTTAAAAGATAAAGAAGATTATCAAAATATCGGTAGGAAACAACAACAAGGCTGGGAGTTTGTAACTCCAGAGGAGGTACCGGAGATGGGAGCAACTTCTGTCGTGAGGAAGGAAGGTCGCTATACAGGAGTGGTCTGTCGTGGAGACTTAGCGTTAGGTAAAATACCTACGTTTAAACTGGAAGCGAAAAAAGAACATTACTTAAACAAGTCAAAGGAAATGATGAATGCTGTTAATTATCAATTAATGGGCGATAAACAGAATCCTTTACCTGTAAGTAATACAAGTAAGAGTTCTGTAACGAAGGGAAGAGCACCTAAATTTCAGGACTAATTTTTTAACCCTTTTTTTCTTAGGAGAATTATTATGGCTACAAGTCTTAATCCATTTGGTTTTCTCCCTGCTCGAAAAAGAGATGGTCAGCCAAACACTGAAGGTTATGGACAGATAGTACAACCTGTTTCAAATTCAGCTATTGGTATCGTATCACTTCTTCCAAACGACATTTATGCTGGAGATTTGATTGTTATTGATACTGCTGGAACTATTACACCTTTAGCTTCAACTTCATTGAAGCCTTCTGGTGTTTTCCAAGGATGTCAATATGTAGAAAATGGAGAACCAAAATTTTCTAGATATTTCCCTGGTGGAACATGTGTTACTGATGTTAAACTTCATGTCATTACAGACCCTGCACAAACTTATTTTGTACAAGCAGATTCTACTTTATCAGACGGCGAGATTGGTATCGTAAACAGTTATACTGCAACTGTATCAGCAGCAGATGCTGGTAGCAGAATTACTGGTCAATCTAACTATAGATTAGTAGGAGCTCCAGTTGGAGTTGCTGTTGAAATAGGTGCACATGCAAGAATTGTTGGTAGAAAAGACATTGATGGCGATTCTGTCAACGGAAACGTAACTGACACTGACCAATATCCAATCGTTGAAGTATACTTAAGTGGACACAGAAGTAATTTTGTGAAAGCTCAAGTTTCAACATCTGTATAATAACTAGGAAAGGAAATATAATATGGCAATAAATAGAGCTAGTATTAGCAAAGAACTCCTTCCTGGATTGAATGCAGTCTTTGGAATGGAGTATGGAGAAGTTAATAACGAACACGAGCCTTTATATGATATAGAGAACTCAGACAGGTCTTTTGAAGAGGAAGTGCTCTTCACAGGATTTGGTACTGCACCAACTAAACTAGAAGGTGCTGCTGTCACTTTTGACAATGCGAGTGAAAGTTATGTCGCAAGATATAACAATGAAACTGTCGCACTAGCTTTTGCTATTACTGAAGAAGCAATGGAGGATAACCTCTATGACACTTTTTCAAAGTTAAGAGCAAAAGGTTTAGCTAGAGCAATGGCAAATACAAAGCAACAGAAAGCTGCTGAAGTTTTCAATAATGCTTTTACTGCTGGTGCTTCTGCTATTGGTGATGGACAAGCATTCATTAGTACAGCTCACCCTGTAGTAATAGGTGGTGGTCAGAGCAACTACGCAAACAATGGTACAAATGCTGACTTATCACAAACTGTACTTGAAACATCTTTAATACAGATTCAAAAAACTAAAGATGATAGAGGCATTTTGATAGGAGCAGGAGCAGTTTCACTGCATATACCTAACGATTTAATCTTCGTTGCTGATGTAATTTTAAACACCCCAGGTACAACTGGAAGTGCAGACAATGACATCAACAGTTTAAGAAACATGGGCATGGTGCCTAATGGTTTCTTTGTGAACAGAAGATTTAATGACCCAGATGCGTATTTCATTAAAACTGACGTACCTAATGGTAATAAAATGTTCGTTAGAACACCTTTACAAACTAAAATGGAACCTGATTTCGATACCGGAAACATCAGATTTAAAGCAAGAGAAAGATATTCTTTTGGTGTATCTGATTGGAGAGGGTACTTCGGAAACCCAGGAGTCTAATACAAATTATGGGAAGGTATGAGTTACTCTGCCTTCCTATACTAATATCAAGGAATTAATATGTCAACAAATATTACATCAAAATTTAAATCAGGTACTGGAGTTATCGTAACAACTCAAGGTGATACACGTATATTAGCAATACATGCGTATTCTACTATAGCAGGCACATTTGATATTGAAGACTCTGAAGGAAGTAAAATTAAGTTTCAAGTTCCAGCAAGTGGTCAAGCAGATATTTATATAGGAGAATTAGGTATTAGATGTAAAGGCACAGTTAGTGTTTCTACACCTAATGCAGGTGGTGTAACTTTAATAGTAGGATAATCATGCCTTCATTTTCATTTTTAAAAACAGATTTAATTAATACTACTGAAAATGATTCTTCTGAATATGAAAGTCAGATACCTAATATTGTAGAAAGAGCAGAAGGTAGATTAATGAAAGAACTAGATGATTCTGGTTTAGATAATTATTCTACATTTACTTTTACTGCAGGAGACCCAATAGTTACTGTTCCTGAGGGAACATTAGTTGTTCGTAATGTAAATTATAAAACAAGTGCTTCTTCTAATATAACAACACTTTTACAAAGACCTTACGAATATGCAATAGATTATTTTCCACATGCTAGTACATCAACAGGAACACCAAGATACTACGCAAGGAAAAACAATACAGAGATTTATGTTGTACCTACACCAGCTTCAGCTTTGACTGGTGAGATACAAGTTACAAAAAGACCTTTAGCACTAGCAAGTGCAACAGGCACAAGTGCTACCACATCAAACTATTTTAGTGAGTTTTGTTACAATGCTTTGTTTGATGCATGTATGGTAGAGTCAATGATATTTATGAAAAACTATTCTTTAGTTCCAACTATGGAACAAAAGTTTCAAGGTTCTATTAATGCATTGAGAAATCAAGCTAGAAGAACTAGAAGAGATGATATGCAAAGTCCTGCTAATCCTTTAGGTGGACCAACACCAGTTATTAAGAATGCAGACTAATGACTATCAATAGAAGTAATATAAAACTACAAATAATAAGAGGCAATAAAATGAAAAATTTAAAAGACATACCTGAAGGAAATAAAGGTAAAGGTTTATCTCAATTACCTACACCAGTAAGAAATAAAATGGGATTTAAAAAACAAGGTGGTAAAGTTATGAAAAGAAAAGGTGGAGGTATGACATATCAACTATATGGTGGTAGCACTAAAGACTTTTCTGATGGTAATAAATTTATACAATCTTTTTATGATAAAGGAGGAAAGTAATGGGACAGTTTATAGGTAAAACAATTATAGAAGGTGGACAAGGTAGAACCATCAAGAAGTATGATTTAAATGATATTGTAGGTAGACCAACTGGACAAGGTTATGGTAAAGCAAGAACTGGACCTCAAACAAAAGGACCAATCGAAGCTGTATCAGATGTTGAATATCCACAAGGTGAATCATTTACTACTAATACTAAAGATGTAAAAAATCTAAAAGGTTAAAATGCCTAGGGAGAAAAAGAAAAAAGGCAAAGGCATGAAGGGCATGTCTATTAAGAGTGGTGATAAGAGACCCACTAAACAAGGAGCCGGTCTTACAGCTAAAGGTGTAGCTAAATATAGAAGACAAAATCCAGGAAGTAAATTACAAACTGCTGTTACTGAAAAAAATCCAAAAGGTAAAAGAGCAGCAAGAAGAAAGAGTTTTTGTGCTAGGTCTGCAGGACAAATGAAAAAGTTTCCAAAGGCAGCGAAGAATCCTAACTCAAGATTAAGACAAGCAAGACGTAGATGGAGATGCTAACTGTCATATTTAATTAGTAATATCCCACATTTTAAATGTTGGGTTAGAAAAGAGTTTACACATAATCATCTAGATTATCATGGTGAATTGTTACATGGAATTGCTTTTGCAGTTAATACAATACCAGATAGATGTTTAAGTTTTCAAGTGATGTTCACTGGAATAGAAGATGAACCTAATATTCATGGTGGTGCAATGTGGGCAAGAATGCCAATCACAGCATTAATAGCAGATGAAATATTAGATGAAGTACCAGAAAGAATGGACACACATTTAGCACAACCTTGGGACTGCTCATCAAGAACACATAGTGTAGTTAAACTAGATTTATTAACAGCAAGTCCTTGGTATTGTAAAATAGATAACGAATTTTATAAAGGTCGTTACATGTTTACTGTTGATTTTACTGATAGTGATATTAGTGATTGTCCTGCACAACATAAACAAAATCATGTAATACAATTAATTGATGCAGGAAAATGGACAGGTAATATAGTAGCTTTACCTAATAATAGAGTTAGAGTAACAAGTCCTGCTTTATGGGTAACTGGTGAAGGTGCACCTGATTTTAGACCAAGTCAGCATATACATGCAGCAGAGATACATGATAGTTATACTGACCCTGAAATAACATTTAACAACTTATATAAGGAGAATAATAATGGCAGGAATGAAAAGTAAATATGGAGCTAAAATGGGTGGTACACCTATGAAGACTAAATATGCAGCTAAAGGTACTATGGGAATGAAAACTAAGTATGGTGCTAAAGCTGGTGGTTTAGTTAAAAAGAAAGCTGGTAAGGTAGTATTATCTGGTATGGCTGCACGTAGAAATGCAAGAAGACCATAATGGCTGTTAAAAGAAAAACTACAAAAAAGAAGAGTGGTGCTAAACCTACTAACCCTTCTTTATACGCTAGAGTAAAAGCTGAAGCTAAAAGAAAGTTTGACGTTTATCCAAGTGCATATGCTAATGCATGGTTAGTGCGTACTTATAAAAAACGTGGTGGTGGATATAGGAGTTAATCATGGCTAAACCTAAAGGTGGACTTACAGCATGGTTTGGCAAAGGACCAAAAGGTGATTGGGTAGATATAGGAGCACCAAAAAAGAAAGGTAAGTTTCAATCTTGTGGTAGAGCATCTACAAAAGGTAGTAAAAGAAAATATCCTAAATGTGTACCAAGAGCTACAGCTAGAAAGATGACTAAGTCACAAATAACAAGTGCTGTTAAAAGAAAAAGAGCAAAGGCACAAGGAGTAGGTGGTAAACCTACAAATGTAAGAACATTTAAGAAGAAAAAGAAATCATGAACATAACACCTGAGTTAATTAATACAATACATAATATATCTTGGTTTGATGGTATACTTTATATTATACTTGGTTTAGGTGTTTATGCTGCATATAGATTAATAAAAAAAATATAATTCGTTTGACTCATTGAGTTGGAAGTAGGGTAACCGAAGAAACGCACTAACTTTAATTAGGAGGTGTGTTATGAATAATCAAACATTATTTGTATTTAAAAAACAACAACAAGAATATAATATGGTAAGAAAATTAAAAAAAGTATCTAAACAATTAGAAAAGGCTTCTCGACTACATAAGAGGCAGTCAGAGATTGTAAAAAAATATGTCAAGCAAAACGAAAAAAAGAGACCCAAAAGTAGGAACAGGAAAAAAGCCTAAAGGTTCTGGTCGTAGATTATATACAGATGAGAATCCAAAGGATACAGTTAGTATTAAATATGCTACTGTAGCAGATGCTAAAAAAACTATAGCAAAAGTAAAAAGAATTAAAAAACCATATGCTAGAAAGATACAGATATTAACTGTATTAGAACAAAGAGCAAAGTTTGGTGGTAAACCAGAACAATCAAGATTAGCAAAAGCAGCTAAGAAACAATTAAAGGAATCAAGAAAAGTATAATGGCACAATCAGGAACATATAATTTTAATTTAGACATAGATGAAGTAATTCAAGAAGCAATGGAAATGATTGGTAGTGAAGAAACACTAGGTCATGAGCCACAATCTGCTAGACGTTCTATTAACTTAATGTTAAATGATTGGCAGAACAGAGGTGTATTGTTATGGAATACAGATACAACAACAGTAACAGTATCATCTAGTGTTACTACATATGATTTAGCTTCATCAGCTATAGATGCTTTAGTTGTAACCTTTCAACCAAATAGCACATCAGCAGAAACTAAATTAGAAAGAAAGTCTTTTGAAGAATATCATATCATACCTAATAAATTTCAAACAGGTAGACCTACACAATATACTGTAAAAAGAAATTTAGCTAATCCCAAAATATTTTTATATCCTGTGCCAGATGCAACTGGTCTTCTACAGGTAGAATTAATACGTCAAGTACAAGATACCAATAAATCATTTGAACAAAACGCAGATGCTCCAGTAAGATTTTTACCTTGCCTTACTGCAGGTCTTGCATATTATATGGGATTAAAAAGACCAGGTATACCTAGTGAAAGATTAGCATTGTTAAAAGGTAATTATGAAGAATTACTACAAAGAGCAATGGAAGAAGATAAAGAGAGAGCAAGTATATTTTTTAAACCTAAACTAAGAATTATTTAATGGCTACTGAAAAAAGAGCAAAGGCAATGTGTGATGAATGTAGTTTTGTTTATCCATTACGAGTAATGCGATTAACTAGCTATAACACATTAAGATGTCCACAATGTTTTGATGGTCGATATGATTTACATAATCATCCACAAAATAGAGTTCCAGATGTTAGAGAAGACCCAGCAATAAGAAATGCTAGACCTGATGATGGTGGTAGAAATGCTATATGGAATACAACAGACATAACATGGAATGATGACTCAACACAAATTGGTAGAGATTGGGATACAATATGACAACACTAACAGGAAGATTAATAAATAATACGTATAAGCAACTATTAAAAATAGGTGTTTCTACTAATACTGGTATTACAGGTTCTTTAGTAACTATACAAGATGGTGATGGTAGTGCTACAGCTTTACAGTTAGCTACCAGTGCTGCACAAGTAAATGGTACACTATTTGTAGGACAAACCTTTGGAGTATCAGGTGATGCTTCTGTAGCTGGTGGATTAGCAGTAGCAAATAAAGTTTGTGCTAGTTCTTTTCATGGAGATGGTTCTAACTTAACAGGATTAGTATTTACTGGTGATGTATCTGTATCTAGTTTAATAGTTACTAATAATGTAACTGTAGGTGGTAATGTTACTATTGGTGGTAATATTATGGTCTCTGGTGGTGAGATACAAGTTAAAAATACAGGCACACAATCTAATATAAAACTATATTGTGAATCTGGTAACGCACACTATGCAGCTTTACAAGCTCCACCACATTCTTCTTTTAGTGGTAATATAACAATTACACTGCCAACAAGTGCAGCGACATTAGTTGGTACATCTACTACTGATACACTAACAAATAAAACATTTGGTGATGCAGTAACTTTTGATGATGATATATCAGTTAGTGGTAATTCAAACTTTGGTGGCACTGTAACAGTTGCCGGTGCTGTATCACTAGCATCTACAGTATCTATAGGTGGTGCTGTAAATATGTTAAGTACAGCAACTGTATCAGGAGCTGCAGGTTTCTTAGGAGATATAAGAGTTTCAGGTAACACCTCTGTAGGTGGTACGTTAGATGTAGCAGGCAATGTAAGTCTTGGAGGTAATGTAACTGTAAAAGGTGATGTGCATGTTAGCTCTAAAGTTTGTGCATCTGCATTTTATGGTGATGGTACAAATATTACAGGTATACCTATTACAGGTAATATATCAGTTTCAAATGCACAAGTTGGTGGTACATTAAATGTATCTTCAACTGCAACTATACAAGGTGCTACACATTTACAAAGCACATTAAGTGTAAACGGAGCAGCAGGATTTAATTCAACTGTAACAGTAGCTGGAGCAGGAACATTTAAAGATAGTGTATCTGTTTCTGGTAATGTTAATATAGGTGGTACAACTACTATTGCAGGTAATGCAAGTATTGGTGGCACACTTGATGTAGCAGGTAACGTATCACTAGGTGGTAATGTTACAGTCAAAGGAGATGTGCATGTAAGTTCTAAAGTATGTGCTTCAGCTTTCTTTGGAGATGGTTCTAACTTAAGTAATATTACTGCTGTTGTTCAAGGCAACATATCTGTAACAAATGTAACAGTTGGTGGTAATTTATATGTAAGTGGTACTACTACAGTTGTAGGTGCTACACATTTACAAAGTACAGTTAGTGTCAATGGTGCTGCAAATTTTAATTCTACAGTTACTATTAAAGGAGATGTTTCAGTATCTGGTGATATGAATATTGGAGGTCACACCACAATAGCTGGAGCAGTATCTTTAGGTAGTACATTAGATGTAAATGGTAATACTTCTATAGGAGGTACACTTTTAGCAACAGGTAAAGCAGAATTTGAAGATGATGTTTCTGTAAGTGGTAATGCTACTATTAAAGGAACTGTAAGTGTTGGTGGTGGTATTATTGATTTAAAAAATACAGGTTCACAATCAGAACTTAGAATGTATTGTGAGTCAGCAAATGCACATTATGCTGCATTAAAAGCACCTGCACATGCAGATTTTTCTGGTAATATAGCTTTAGTAATGCCTGCATCTGCAGATACATTAGCAGGTATAGCAGCAACACAAACATTTACTAATAAAACATTTGGAGATAAAGTAGAATTTGATAATGATGTTTGTATATCAGGTAATGCCTTTATAGGAGGAACTGCAACTATAGCAGGTAATGCTTCAGTAGGAGGAACATTAACAGTAGGTGGTAAAGCAGAGTTTGATGGTGATGTATGTATATCAGGTAACTCACAATTAGTAGGAACACTTAAAGTAACAGGTGCTACAACTGTAACAGGTAATACAGGTTTCTTAGGA
>LSRR01000143.1_pt1 | contig 10927 bp, 19 predicted proteins | sample 1162981 | NCBI WGS metagenome assembly LSRR01 (sample SAMN03256433, study PRJNA305521) | marine metagenome | biome: Estuarine; feature: Estuary; material: Brackish water; isolation source: iron chloride precipitation of viral particles from surface water samples | place: USA: Chesapeake Bay ... | reverse complement strand
AGGAAATCCAAGTGCATTACAAAAAGTTAGAAAATATTTAAAAACTCCTGCAGCAAAAGTTGGACTAGGAGCTTTAGTTGAACTGGGTATAGAAGGTTTATTTGCCGTTGAAGGGATTGCAGAGGGAAAACCTTTTGATCAAGTATTAGGCGAATCACTTTTAGGTGTTGTTGGATTCGGTTCTACCGAAGAAGAACAAATTTTAAAACACGCTAATCCTGAAGATATTGAAGATGTAAAATCTTATCAGAAAAAACTCGCAAACGAAAGCAAGCTTGATTCTAACGTATCCTTTGAAAAAATGGCACAACCAGAAACAGGTGAAGAATCAACTGAAGACTTTTTCACGGTAGAATCTTTACGACCTGCAATAGATAAACAAAGAAAACAATTACAAAAAGATTTTTTAGATCCTAATCTCGATAGAGAAGAGGAAGCATATGGAAGAGCTTTCAGTAATTATCGTGAAGTAATGGAAAAAAATAAACAAGAACAAGGATACAGAAAACCTTTCCAATTTATTCAAAGAGAAATTTATGATCCTGTTGGTGAAAAAATTATGCAAGCATATGAAGCTGTAGAAAATTTATTTGCTGAGGGTGGAAGAGTTGGAATGAGTGAAGGCGGTGATCCTAAAGATAAAATGAAAACACCTTTTGACAAACCAACCTTACCGATTGATCCAAATCAAATACCGCAAGTTCAAAACCCAAGTCGACGAGGATTTATTAAAGGAGTAGGTGTGATTGGTGCAGGTATCGCGGCATTCGCTGCTGGCCTCTTGAGACTCGGACGAAAAGAGAGTGCTAAGAAACTTGTACAAAAAGCAGCAACCTATGGTGGAAGAAGAATTGATGGTGTGCCTGAAATTATTTTAGATTTAATTACCAATATTAAAACAAGAGGTAAAATTATTGATGCTCCAAAACCAGGATCAGGACCTGTGGTTTATAGATATAACAATTATGAATATGCAGAAGATGTAAACGGTTTTACGGTTAGTAAAATTAATGATCAAGGTGATTACGGTTATTCAGAAGAAGTATTTCAATTTGAAAAAGATCTAGAAACAGGAGCAACGTTTTTTGATGACGTTACCGTTAGACCAGATGGAGATGGTAAATTGAAAGACGTAGAGTATGGGGTAGACTATGATGCTTATAACGAAATAGCTGATGACCTACATAAAATGAACAAATTAAATCCAAATGATACAAGATTTAGAGACAAAGCTAGAAAATTCATTGATGAAGAAAGATTGAAAAACGAAGGAATTGAACCTAAACCTGGAACCGAGATATACGAATAATGATAGGTAAAAAATCAGGGCCACCACCTAAACGAGGGCCTAACTCACAAGGCTTGAATATAAACTATAATACTGTTAAAACAGTACATTCGGAGAAAATTAATGGCAGAAATAGACAAGGCATTACCAAACATAAAAGAACAACCTGAAGAAACAGCTGAAGACTTAGCTGTTGAAATGGAAGAACAACTAACTGAAGAAAATCAGGGAGATGTTGGTATTACAGAAATGGAAGATGGTGGAGCGGAAATTAATTTCGATCCAAATGCTGTTGCTCAAACTGAAGCTCAAGATTTCAATGCAAACTTAGCTGAGTTTATTGACGAACAAGAATTAAATATGATTGGTTCTCAATTATTCTCAAACTATCAAGACTATAAAATGTCTAGAAAAGATTGGGAGAAAACTTACACTGAAGGATTAGATTTATTAGGATTTAAATATAACAATCGTACAGAACCTTTTGCAGGAGCATCAGGTGCAACTCACCCTGTTCTTGCTGAAGCTGCAACACAATTTCAAGCATTAGCTTATAAAGAATTATTACCTGCAGGTGGACCTGTTAGAACTCAAGTTGTTGGAATGACAACACCAGAAAAAACACAACAAGCAAATCGTGTAAAAGATTTTATGAATTATCAAATCATGGATCAAATGAAAGAGTATGAGCCTGAGTTTGATCAAATGTTATTTTATTTACCCCTTGCAGGATCTGCATTTAAAAAAGTTTACTATGATGAAATGTTACAAAGAGCTGTTTCTAAATTTGTTCCCGCTGAGGATTTAGTTGTACCTTACACAGCAACATCTTTAGATGATGCAGAGACAATTGTTCATAAAATTAAAATTTCTGAAAACGAATTAAGAAAACAACAAGTTTTGGGATTTTATAGAGATATAGAATTAAAACCGGGACAAGACAATTTATCTGATCTTGAGAAAAAAGAAATGGAACTTGAGGGAAGAAGTAAATCTGGAAGAGAAGAAGATGTATTTACATTACTAGAGTGTCACGTCAATTTAGATTTAGAAGGATTTGAAGATTCAGATATTAATGGAGAGCCTACAGGAATTAAAATACCTTATATTGTAACTATTGAAGAAAATTCTAGAGAAGTTTTATCCATCAGAAGAAATTATGAACCTAATGATCCATTAAGAAAAAAGATTTCATATTTTGTACATTTTAAATTTTTACCAGGACTAGGTTTTTACGGATTTGGTTTAATTCACATGATTGGTGGATTATCACGAACAGCAACTGCTGCGTTACGACAATTACTTGACGCTGGAACTTTAGCAAACTTACCAGCGGGATTTAAGCAACGAGGAATTAGAATACGAGATGATGCTCAGTCAATACAACCAGGAGAGTTTAGAGATGTCGACGCACCTGGCGGAAATATTAAAGACGCATTTATGATGCTTCCATTTAGAGAGCCATCTGGAACCTTATTACAATTAATGGGTGTCGTTGTACAAGCTGGTCAGCGCTTTGCATCTATAGCTGACATGCAAGTAGGTGATGGGAATCAACAAGCGGCAGTGGGAACGACAGTTGCGCTTTTAGAAAGAGGTTCAAGAACCATGTCTGCGATTCACAAAAGAATCTATGCAGCTTTGAAAAACGAATTTAATTTATTATCAAGAGTTTTTAAACTTTATCTACCTGCTGAGTATCCGTACGATGTAGTAGGTGGTCAAAGAATGATTAAACAATCAGACTTTGATGATCGTGTAGATATCCTGCCAGTTGCAGATCCCAATATCTTTTCACAAACACAGCGCATCTCCCTTGCGCAAACGGAGCTGCAATTGGCAATGTCAAATCCACAAATGCATAATTTATATCAAGCTTATAGAAACATGTATGAAGCGATTGGCGTAAAAGATGTTGATACAATTTTAATTAGACCTTTACCCCCACAACCAAAGGACCCTGCGTTAGAGCACATTGATGCTCTCGCAGGGAAACCATTCCAAGCATTTCCAGGACAGGACCATAATGCTCACATTCAGGCACACTTAAGTTTTATGGCAACCAACATTGCTAGAAACAATCCACCTATTATGGCTGCTTTAGAAAAAAATATTTTTGAACACATTTCAGTTATGTCACAAGAACAAGTTGAACTAGAGTTCAAACAAGAAATGCAACAACTTGCAATGATGCAACAACAAATGCAACAGAACCCACAAATGGCTCAAGCGATGAAACCACAAGCTCAAAGATTGTCTCAAGTGATTGAAGCAAGAAAAGCAAAACTTATTTCAGAAGCTATGGAAGAATTTTTAACAGAAGAAAAACGATTAATTGGAGATTTTTCTAATGATCCAATTGCAAAATTAAGAGCAAGAGAACTTGATCTTAGAGCACAGGAAAATGATCGTAAAAAACAAGAAGGTGAAGAGAGAATGAACCTTGATAAGATGAAAACGATGATGAATCAAATGAATCAAGATCAAAAATTACAACAAGATGAAGAATTAGCTAATTTAAGAGCTGATACTTCAATCGAAAAAACAATTTTAGCGGCTAAATTAAAGCAACAAGGAGGCAATTAATGAAAAAAATGTCAAAACCACAGAAAAAAATTAAAAAAGTAATGAAAGAATTTAAAAAAGGTGAACTCAATATTGGAAAATCACCAAAAAAAGTTAAATCTAGAAAACAAGCAATCGCAATTGCACTTTCTGAAGCTGGAAAAAGTAAAAAAAGTAAAAAATGATGTGGTTAAGTGCATTTAAATTAGCAATTCAAGCGGGTTCACACATTTACAAGAACCGACAACAGACAAAAATGCTAATGTCCGATGCACAAAAGCGTCATGCTGAGGCTATGGCTAAAGGTGAGGCAGAATATCAAGGAAAATTACTAGAATCACGAAATTCGGACTGGAAAGATGAATTTATTTTGTTATTATTGTCGGCACCCATAGTGATGTTGGCCTGGGCGGTTTGGTCGGAAGACCCTTCGGCGATGGACAAGATGAAACTGTTCTTCGAATACTTTTCAGACCTTCCATTTTGGTACCAAACGATATTCGTTGGAGTTATTGCCAGCGTGTACGGTTTGAAAGCAACTGATTTAATTAAGAGGAAATAATATGTTGCTAAAACTATATAATAAACTTTGCTATATGGTGTGCAAAGTGCTAAAAATTACACCATGTATTTGTAAACACGAATGTGGCTGTAAAAAGGAGGCTAAAAAATGAAGAAAAAAAATAAATTTAAAGATAATCCAGAAGATAGATTTGGAAAACATAGAAAATCAAGTGCAAAAAAATCATTTCCAGATTTAACTGGTGACGGAAAAGTAACTAGAGCGGATGTCTTAAAAGGCAGAGGTGTCTTCAAAGATGGTGGCGTGGCTAATCATGCTCAACTTACAGGTTGGGGAAAAGTAAGACCTGAAGTAAAAAAATTCGGTAAATAATTTATGGCTAAACTTTAATGCAACTGTAAAAAGGAGAAAAAATAATGAGACCAAAATATAGACCAAAACCACAAACAAAAAGAATGAAAAGGGCTAAAGGTGGTTCTATGAAAAAACCTAGACAAATGAAATTAGCTGGTGGAATAGCATCAGGTGTTAGAGTTCTTAAAAGAGCTATCGGAAAACCTCCTAAAAAAAGACCTATGCCTAGACCTAAAAGGGAAGAAGATTAACATAATGGCTAAACTTTGCGCTAGAGGAAAAGCAGCAGCTAAAAGAAAGTTTAAGGTTTATCCTTCGGCTTACGCTAATATGTATGCTTCTGCAGTTTGTTCTGGAAAAGTTACGCCAGGTGGTAAGAAACGAGCAAAGAAAGCTGAAGGTGGAAAAGCAGACGAAGCTCCATTAAGAGAAAGAGCTGATTACGGACAAAGATCTAGACATAAAGTTTCTGAAAGAAAAAGAGCGATTCAAAAAAGAAGTGGCTATAAAAAAGGTGGCATTGCAAAAGGCTGTGGTCGTGTAATGTCTAACAGAAGAAAAACAACTAAATATATTTAACATGGGTTTACGTAAGTGGGTACAAGAGAAATGGGTAGACATTGGAGCTCCGAAGAAGGACGGCAAGTATCAACCTTGCGGCAGATCGAAGGGGAGCAAAAGGAAATATCCGAAATGTGTCCCTCTTGCAAAGGCAACAAGCATGACTGCTGGACAAAAGGCTTCTGCAGTCAAACGAAAACGTGCCGCGTCGAACACTGGCCCTAAACCAACAAATGTAAAAACCTTTACAAATAGAACTAAAAAAGCTAACGGTGGTTATACAGGAAGTTTTATAAAACTTGATATTGATGGCAAAACTGTAGGTAATTCAAGTTATAAAAAATATTATAAAGGAATGATTTAATGCCTAGAAAAAGAAAATACTTAGTAGATCCAAAAAGAGGCATTGTAGAATTAGAAGTTCCTATTAATGTTAAAGATCCTAAATATAAAAATATGATGAGATCTAAACCTAAAAGAACCTTACATAAAAAAGGTGGAATGATTAAAAATAAAAATGGCAAGAAGAGATAATCCAATACCAAGAACTAAAAAAAATTATCGTTCGACGAAGTCGGGCGCTGGCATGACCCGAGCAGGTGTCGCTGCCTATAGACGTGCAAATCCTGGCTCAAAACTAAAAACAGCCGTGACGGGAAAAGTGAAGCCCGGATCAAAAGCTGCGAATCGCAGAAAATCATACTGCGCTAGATCACTAGGACAATTAAAACGTTCATCCGAAAAAACTCGTAATGATCCTAATTCTCGCATCCGTCAGGCGCGCAGAAGGTGGAAATGCTAACATTAGAACAACTCGTTTCAAAACTTAGAAAAGAATTAAGAGACAATTACCAATCAATCGGTGATGCCATGATTGCAGGTGGTTGCACAAATATGGAACAATATAAATATATGTTGGGCCAAGCACATGCATATCAGTCTCTTGATAGTGCATTAACAGATATATTAAACCGAAACGACATAGAGGAGGAGAAAGACGATGAACGAGAAAATAATAACGTCATCCAATTCGGAAGAGATTCCGAAGACTAGACTTGCGTTAGAAGAAAAATACGACGAGTTAGAAAAAAGAGAAACAGATGCTTACGAGCGTCTAAAGACAAAGGAAGAAGATAAACTTCCCAAACCTACGGGTTGGAGAATGATTGTTCTGCCATTTAAAATGCCAGAAAAATCTAAGGGTGGTTTATACTTTGGACAAGAAACTTTAGAGAAACAACAAGTGGCTTCAACTTGCGGCTTAGTTTTAGCACAAGGACCACATTGTTATGATAAAGAAAAATTTCCTGAAGGACCATGGTGTAAAACAGGTGACTGGGTCATCTTTGCACGTTATGCAGGTTCTAGGATACAAATCGATGGTGGTGAAGTGAGAATACTAAACGATGATGAAGTGCTCGCTACTATCGCAAACCCAGAAGATATACTTCATCAATATTAACATAGGAGGAAACTATGCCGGAAGAAAATAAAACAGTTGACATAGACACATCGGGACCGGATACTGAAGTTGAATTAACTTCGGAGGACCAATCAACTGAATCCACAACAACTCAACAAGTTGAGGATACTAGTGCTGAAGCAGTGGCAATAGAGGCCACTGGCGACTCGCAGCAAGAAGCGAGCGACGAGAAAGATACGAAGAAAGAAGAATTAGAAGATTATAGTAAGGATGTACAAAGAAGAATAGCAAAGCTAACTAAAAAGTGGAGAGAAGCTGAAAGACAAAGAGATGAAGCTTTAACCTTTGCTCAAATTCAGAGAAAAAAAGCTGAAGAGTTTAGTAAAAGATATTCTTCATTGGAAACGGAGTCTGTTAAAGACAGACAAATTAAAATCCAATCTTTACTTGATGCTCAAAAAGCTAAATTGCATCAAGCTAGAGAATCTGGAGATACAAATGCAGAAGTGGATATTTCAAAAGAAATAGCAAGACTCGGATATGAGGAAGCTAAATTAGCTGAAATGTCAAACAAACCTCAGCAAGAAGAGTCAAAAGAAACTTCTTATGAGGCCCCAAATTATTCATCCTATCAACAACCTGCTCCTCAGCCAGATCCAAAAGCTGAAGAATGGGCATCTAAAAACAGGTGGTTTGGTACAGATAAAGCCATGACTTACACAGCTTTTGATCTACACAGACAACTTGTTGATGATGAAGGGTATGACCCTAAATCTGATGAATATTATGCTGAAATTGATAAGAGATTAAGGGTTGAATTTCCGCATAAATTTGGTAAACAAGAGTCAACGGAATCGGCTAAACCAGTGCAGACAGTAGCGTCAGCGACGCGAAGCACGAAAACAGGCCGCAAAACTGTGAGACTCACGCCGTCTCAGGTTGCAATCGCTAAAAAATTAGGTGTGCCACTTGAAGAATATGCGAAACAATTAAAACTCACGAAGGAGGTATAAGCATATGAGCGAAGAAAATAAAAGAACCCCTCGTGCGAGCCAGACTAGGGAAAAACAATCCAAACCCAAAGTATGGACTCCACCATCATCTTTAGATGCACCGCCTGCGCCAAATGGATTTAGGCACAGATGGGTAAGAGCTGAAAGTGTCGGCTTCACTGATACGAAAAACGTAACAGGAAGATTGAGACAAGGATATGAATTTGTAAGAGCAGATGAATATCCAGATTCAGATTACCCTGTTGTCGAAGACGGAAAATACGCAGGAGTGATCGGAGTTGGTGGCCTTTTGCTGACAAGGGTACCGGAAGAGATCGCACAGCAAAGACAAGCTTACTACGCTAAACAAAGTAGTGAACAAGTTGAAGCAATGGACAACGATCTTATGAAGGAACAGCATCCAAGTATGCCAATCAATGTTGATAGGCAAACTCGTGTAACTTTCGGTGGATCAAAGAAAAGTTAATTTTTTAGCGATTCAACGAGAACTAACAAACAACAACTAATTGTATAGGAGTACAATATGGCAAATAAAAACACACAAGGTTTTGGACTTGTTGCTGCTGGAACGTTGGGGTCAACACCTTCAACTCAAGGCTTAGGTAAGTACAAAATCGACGCGGGCTATACTACAACTATCTACAATGGTGGCGCTGTTGCTAGTTCTGCAGGTTATATTGTCGAAGGGCAAGGTTCAGCTGCACCCGTATTAGGTGTACTGAATGGAATTTTCTACAATGCGGCTACTACTTTGAAGCCAACTTGGGCAAATTTCTACAAGCAACCGATAACACCTGCTAACTCAGAGGACATCGACGCTTTTGTGTATGATAACCCACAACAACAATATGTAGTTGCGACTGACGCAGCTGCAGCTCAAGCCGTTTTCTTAGAAACGTTTGATATGAATGCATCAGCAGGTAGCGATACCACTGGTAAATCATCAGCGACTCTAGACATCGGTACAACTGGTGCGGACAACAAACAATTCAGATTATTAAGATCTGCAGAGGATCCTGAAAACAGTGATGCTACTGCTCCTTTTGCATCTGTAGTGGTTGTTCCAAACTTAATTGAGTTACAATCATAATAGGAGAATAGGAGTATAAATTATGGCTATATCAAGAGGACAACTAGTTAAAGAACTAGAGCCAGGTTTGAATGCACTATTCGGCCTGGAGTATAAACAGTATGAAAATCAACATGCTGAAATATACACAACAGAAACTTCTGACAGAGCTTTCGAAGAGGAAGTAATGTTATCAGGATTCGCTCAAGCACAAGTTAAAGCTGAGGGTCAAGGAGTATCTTTTGACAATGCGCAAGAGACTTTTACTGCGAGATACACTCACGAAACAGTTGCTTTAGCATTCTCGATCACAGAAGAAGCTATTGAAGATAACTTGTATGACAGACTTGCGTCTAGATATACAAAAGCATTAGCACGTTCAATGGCACAAACAAAACAAGTTAAAGCTGTTAATCCTTTAATTCAAGGATTACCAACTACTGACGGTTTTGATTCAGGCGACGGTGTTTCTTTATTTAACACTGCTCACCCAACAATCGCTGGTACGTTTAAAAACACTTTAACTACGCAAGCTGACTTGAATGAGACTTCATTGGAGCAATCATTAATTGATATCGCTGCAATGACTGACGAAAGAGGTCTTAAGATCGCTGCAAAAGGAGTAAAAATGATTATTCCTTCTGAACTTCAGTTCACTGCAGAGAGATTAATGAAATCTGCTCAGAGAGTTGGTACAGCTGATAATGATATCAACGCAATTGCATCAAAAGGAATGATTCCACAAGGTTATGTGGTTAACAATTTCTTAACTGATACTGATGCGTTCTACATCATCACTGACGTGCCAAACGGTATGAAATACTTCCAAAGATCAGCAATTAAAACTGCTATGGAAGGTGATTTCGATACTGGCAACGTAAGATACAAAGCTAGAGAAAGATACTCATTTGGTGTATCTGACCCTAGAGGTATCTTCGGTGTTGAAGGTGCATAATATCTAACTGATATTATTCATTTTAATTTTGAGAGGGCCCCTTGATGGGGCCCTTTCTTTTTGATAGAAAGGACGAACCATGACAGGAAAATATAAAATACAAATCTTCACAAAACATTGGCAAACCAAGTTTGAATTAGAGACAGAAAGTTCTATGATTACAACCCAGCAAGTTCATAAAGAAATCATTGACTATCTGGGAAAAAATAGTATAGAATGGGAGCCGAACAAGCTTAATTACACTGGTAAAAGCTCGTTCTACATAACCTATGAGGAGGTTAAAAATGGCTCAGGACAACATGGTGTTGTTCGCGAAGAAACTCAAGCTCGAATCTAAATGGAACGAGCTGTTTCTTGAAAATGGCGGAATGGTAACACCAGAAATGTCAGTTCTTGGAGATGAGATCAAAACCGTAATTAGATCTATCTTAAAGAACCAAGAGAATCCTAGAAATGTCAGAGATGGCGAAGTTCATCTTTACGCTGGCTAATTAGGATATTTTTTCTATAAAAGTGGCTTCCACTCATAAGGATAGCTTGCACTCTTTAATAATCTGCTGTATAAAATACACACTATACAAATAAAATTGGCATAGACGAGTATAGTCGACGGCCTAAAGACTATGTCAATGTAATTAGGAGGATAATAATATGGCAAATACTACTTTTAGTGGTCCAGTCAGATCGGAAAACGGTTTTCAAACAATCGTAAAAAGTTCTACAACTGGCGATGTAACAAACACAATGACTTTTTCTCAGTACACAGCAACTGTGACTGTTGCAAATGGTCAAACTACAGGAAAAGAATCAGCAATCGGTATTCCAGCAAACTTTATTCCAATGGGAGTAATTGTTTCTGTAACAACTGCAGCAACAAACGCTGTTAACTTAGTTGATATTGGAACAGATGCAGATACAGATGGTTTCGTAGATGGAATCACAGCTGCAGCTAACTCAACTGGTTTCAAAGGATTTTTTCCTTGCAACGGTGTATTAGGAATGTCAGGTGGAGCAACTACTGCTGCAACTGCAACTCCAGATGAAGTTGAAGTTGTTGTAAGTGGTGACCCAGGAGCAACTGGTGCAACTTTTGTATTAAAGTTCATTGGTGTTTCAGCTTCTTCGGACGCTAGCTAATAAATAAATTAGTGTGGGCCTTCGGGCCCACATAAAATT
>LSRR01000718.1_pt1 | contig 10931 bp, 12 predicted proteins | sample 1162981 | NCBI WGS metagenome assembly LSRR01 (sample SAMN03256433, study PRJNA305521) | marine metagenome | biome: Estuarine; feature: Estuary; material: Brackish water; isolation source: iron chloride precipitation of viral particles from surface water samples | place: USA: Chesapeake Bay ... | reverse complement strand
TTCTTTGACAAATTTTTTGCCCACAGATACAGGAATCCCCACCTTTTTTGCAAACTTAGGGCTGTGCGCCACGGCCTGCATCAGCTTTTCTTGTTTTTTACTGGTGGACGGCATGGTTTTTCTCCATTAATCGGTCTAGTTTCTCGTCTAGTCGATCTAACCGATCTAGGACGCGGTTGATATCCGCATGGACCTCAACTTTTGTTACATACTCTTTAGCTATCTCTTCGCGCGTGCGATTTAAAAGGATAGACAATCGGGCTATTTCAGTCGATTTTTCCCTTAAAACCCAGCCGCAAAAAGCCAGGATGCCGGTCAGAATAAGGTTCCAAAGCATGATATCCATTTTTAGCAGTTCCACGCTCTAAGGCTCTTGTTTATACGACTGTTCGGGTCTTTGGCTGTCTTGGCGCTCGTATTCTTGGCTTTCATTCCAGACATTCTGGCGCAAAAGGACTTTCGCCGTGCTGCGTCTTTCTCTGTCTTTGGCTTGGGTGCGGGTGGCTTTAGCCCGGGTTTCCCCGGGTTCTCTTTGTTGTAAGAGGCTCGCCCTTTGGCGTTTAGGCCGCCTTTGGGGTTCTTGCCTTCTTTCCTCGTCCATGCCGCTGACTTAGACATATCAACGCAACTTAAACTTACGTGGTTTTGCCATGCCACAGCCTTTTACAGCCATGCCGCCTTCTGAGTATCCTTTTTTACGATATGGGTACTTTTCATCCAAAGATTTCTCAATCTTTTTCCCACGCTCGGTTCCCATCATGTAGTGGATATCATCCGCTACTTGCATGGCACCTTCTTTCAAGGTGTCTTTTGCTGATTCAAGAAAACCTTTTTTCTTGTTTGCCATATTTACCTCTTATGCGTAAAAGAAAGTCGCGCCAGTCACGTTTGACAGCGTAGCGTAAGCGCTAGTGGCACAGCGCAGGCCGTCTTCGGGCAGTTTCATATAGACCATACCTGCCGCAGCAGGGGTGTCCAAGGTACATACGGTAGTACCGCCAGACCCGCCGTCTTTAATTACAACTGAACCAGCAGTGCCGCTGGAAACAATATATACGCCTTTTACTCGGGCGGGACCGCCAAAAATGTCGCCCCCTGCTCCCGCTAAGCGCGTACTTTTTACATCGCTCATGAATCCCATAATTTAGCTCCTTAAAATAAATTAAACCCCGTTGCCGGGGGAGCTAATTAACTGAGTGCAGCGCCGACAGCAGTAACCCAAGCAGAGCCTGTGCTGATAACCAAGCAGTACTCGTTATTACCTGCACCGTTGTCACTAATCAAGCGAACTTGGCCTGCATTAGCTGCGGAAGCCGTAGGTAATGCGGCGGTAGTTGAAATGGTCAGGTCTGCGTAGGGGCCTTCAAAGCCGTTTGTAGATACGACTGGGCCGGAGAATGTGGTAGTTGCCATGATTTTTCCTTACATGCAAGTGGGGCGTATCTGTCTGCATGTCGTCAGCCGGGACTGTCAGATACACCGGAAACCCCGGGATAAGTCAAATATAGCACCGAACGTCACCACAGTTGGCAAACTATTTTTACGGTATGATACCAAAAGAAATTTCCGGACAAGTTGAAATTTCGTTCCGACCCCAAGGGCAATCTTCTGCCATTGGACTAAAACTACAACTTGACTGCTTTTGCCGGGCGAATAAAGCGTTTCCCAATGGGGAAACAGGGCTTGGTTTGGCACCATAGTCTACGCCGAGATCAAGGCCGTGGGGTTTTTCCGGCCATTTCCGTTCTGTTCGGTTGGGGGAAAAAAACCAAAGGATGGCGTAATTTTTGTTGTTAAGAGGCCGGAGTTTAACTGCCCCGGGAAGGCAACCAAGGACACGGACTTCAAAAAAGGCTAATACGTGCCAGAACAGCGAAAGCAAGGGCGTTAGGGTATAAATGGGCTGTTACGGACACTTATGAAAACCCCTCGTCCGCAAACAGTCTTATAACTGTGGGATTCAAGATATTTGAGCCATCAGAACCTTGGGCAGGAAAAGGTTCGTTATTTTGGCGACTCAAGCTCTAATATGCCTATAAAAGATCCGGGAAAACGTAAAGCTAAACAAAAAGAGTATTCGGCTAGGTACTATGCTCAGAACAAGAAGAAGACAATAGACCGTGTCAAAGTGGTCAACCGCCGAAATAAAACTAAATGGAACGAGTTTAAAGCCTCTTTATCATGCATCATATGCGGGTTTAGCCACCCTGCAGTAATAGATTTCCATCACGTAGACCCTGAAACAAAAACCGACAACGTCCATCGATTAGTCCAGCGCGGCAGATATGCCGCGGCATATGAAGAGATCAAAAAGTGTGTGGCATTATGTGCCAACTGCCACCGCATCCATCACCATGACCAGCACCAAGCATTGAAGCAGCAACGTAAAAAGGCAAAGAAAAAGGGCCCCGGTAGGGGCCCTTAATCAATTAGGGTAAACCCTAATTATGCTGCACCGGCAGAACCGTAAATGCCGCGTGGATCGCTCCAGCCGAAGCTGTAACGCTCACGAGCCTTGTAACGGACGTTACCAGTGTCGAAGTCACCCTCGAAGGCAGTCTTAACAGGCGAACGGTTGAACATCTTCAAGCCGTTAGGCGCGTCGGTCAACAAGAACCATGCGTCTGAATCGGTCAAGAAGTGGTTCACTGCGTAGCCTTCGGGAACCATGCCCATTGAACGAATCGCGTTGATGTCGTTGTCTGCAGTAGCAGTACGCAAAGTGGTCTTCATCAGGCGCTCTGCAGTGAATTGCAGTTCCTTAGGAATGATCATCTTGCGGGCCTGTACAGCAACCTTCAAACCACGCTCATCGGTGAAGCTGGCGATATCAATGATACCTTGCTCCAAAGATGTTTCGTTCAAGTCAGCAGCCACTGCAGGAGTGTTGCTGAAAGAAGCACCCAAAGCAGTGGGGTGAGCAGCGTTACACAAAGAAACGCCGTCGCCACCGTTGTAAGAACCGCCGGTGTTGAACGCATTGTTCAGCACTGAAGCAGCTTTAACTTGCTTGGTGTGGGCCATTGAACGAGCCAAAGCCTTGGTATAACGAGCTGACAAGCGGTCATAGAGGTTGTCCTCAATGGCCTCTTCTGTCAACGCGAATGCCATAGCGATGGTTTCGTGCTGATAACGAGCGGTAAATGATTCTTGTGCAGAATCATAAGAGACGCCAGCGCCTTCAGACTTGGTGGGGGCTGCACCGAAACCGGTCAGCATAACTTCCTCTTCAAAAGCGCGATCTGAGCTTTCGGTTGAGAAAATTTCTGCGTGCTCGTTTTCGTAGCGGCTGTACTCCATGCCGAACAATGCGTTCAGGCCGGGCTCTAGTTCCTTAACTAGTTGTGCGCGTGAAATTGCCATGATTAAGCTCCTTGACCTGCAACACCTGCACTACCGTACATGTGTTCGTTGATTTTAACCACGACTTTGGCGTAGTTACCGTATGCGTTATCAGGAGCGCTGTATAAGCCAACGATCTTGAGGTTCAACGCAGCGGTATTAGCGACTGTCGAGGAATCGAGTTCCATAGATGAAATACCGTTAACGGTACTGCCACCAGTGCCGACAACGTCAGCGTTTTTGCCGATATCGGCAGCAACGATGTCTTCGTCAGCTTGGATAATGAACAACTGGTTGGGATCATCCAATACATCAGCAGCGATAATACCTGAAGTGATATTGACGCTACCGGGGTAGTAGTTGCTCCACGTGGGTTTGCCAGTGGTTGGGTCAGTGTAGCTGCAACCGTTAAACACACCAACAGCTGCGGTGTGAGTGGCGGGTGCGAATTTAACCACGTAACCATCAAAGATGGTAACTAGGTCGCCTTGGTAGATTGCTCCGGCTTGGTTATCAGCGATCTCATAGCCATACTGTTTTTGGGCACCAGTTGCTGAGAGATTGCCAATAGGACGCAGGCCAAAGGCTTTATCGACGTTTGCCATTTGTAGCTCCTAAAAAGTAGAATTTTCCGCCTGTTTAGCGGGAACCAAAGGTTGTGCGTGAACTCCTCTCGGGGTTCTGGATACGCATAGATGAGTGGGCGTTTTCCCGCATCATCTCGTTGTCCACAGCATTTAATTGATCCCGAGCCTTAGACTGGAAGTACGCGTTACGCTCTGCGATAGTTTCTTCAGGGATAAGAGCCAGCAGCAAGCCGCCGACCGACACAACACCCGTATTACGGCCTTCTTCAATAGTAGGCATAGTATTACGGTATTCTTCAGGCAAATCTTCGTTTCGGACCAACTCGTAGCCCTCACGCATGCGCCCGTAGACGTTCTGTTTATCCTCAAATCCATTAATCTCAGCACGTATCCAACGATACTTAAACCCAGCAGGGGCGGGGGGTGCGTCAAGACGTGACGGGGGTGCCCATGGCTTGCGACGAGCTTCTTTGTCACGGGTAGTGCGTGAAGCGCGGTCGATAGTTACTTTTGAATCGCTCATGATTACTCCTTTACGTACTTGGCATATTCCTCAATTGGAACACCCAGTTTCTTTGCTATAGCAACCTGACTCGGCGATAGCCGGACAGTACGGCGTGCACTATTTACCCCGGAACTACGGGAAGCAGGTGCAACAGCTGGCACGGATCGCTGTTGTCTGGTTTGTTGTGGTGCAAAGCGCTTTGGAAACTCGTCCCGAAGTCTTTGGTCCAGTTGAGTATAGTACTCTTCAGTATTAGGGTCAACACCTTCTTGTTCAACTAATGTTTGATGGATTCCCCATGCTGCATAAGTTAGGACGCGGTCCTGACCAAACCAAGGGTTGTCTTCCGCCCAGCGTTCTGCACGTGGGCTAGGAGCTGGTCTCTGTGGCGCCTGTTGTACCGGGACCTGTTGTTGTACAGGTTGGGACTTCATGCGCTCCATTTCTTCCGTCTGCTGCTGCAAATAACCAGCAATCTGACGTTGCTCCATCACCATATCGGTTAGGCGTTGTTGCGCTTCAGTCTCAGTGTCAATATCGCCTTCTTCTCGCGCACGCTTGATGATGGCTTTTAACGTCTGCTGCTGGGTCTCAAGACGCGTTTTTGTCTCGTTTAGGCGGCTGTAATCAGTGCTTACGAGCTTTTGCTGGAGGGTCTGCGTCTGGGTTTGCAGTCCTTTGGCGTAGTCAATAGCCGCTTGTTCACGGCGCTCCGCCTCGCGCATGCGAGCAGTCAGTTTTGCAATCCGCTTTTGGACCGCATCGCTAACCGTTTCCAGCTCTTCCCGGTGAGAAGTGGCAGAATCTTCCTGCTCGATTTCGGTTTCTGGCTCGTTTTTAACAACTTCAGCCGTTGTTTTTGACCCATCCTCGGATTGCTCAATAGCAACATCCGTTTCGGATTCTTCTTCGCCCAGATTAAATTCTAATTGGTCTTCAGATGACATAAGTTCCCCTTACATGTGCAGAATATCTTCAGGATCAGCAATAACGGCGAGAATCTCATCGTCATTTAAAATCCTGATCTCACCACCATCAATATTCATCCTAGCCCCCGCATAGCGGCCAAAAATGATCCAATCGCCTTCCTTGCACCACGGGCCCTGTGGGAATTTAGCTTCGTCAGCGTAAGCCAGAGGGCCTACCTTTAAAACATACCCGCAAGTAGTGGTCAATTGTTGACGCTCAATGGTTTGGTCCGCAAGAACAATACCGCCCTTGCTTTTATTCGTTCCACGGTAAGGAAGAATCACGATCCGCCAGCCTGTAGGCTTCGGGATACGATCCAGAACGGCTTCGTCGATCTTTTCAACATCAAGTTCGCCGTCTCGTGTATAGGCATCAGTGAGTTCAGGCTGTTTTGCAGCCGCTTCCTCTGCCCATTTCTGCTCCAAAGCAGTCATTGACATCTTATGGTCCTCAATCTATTGGGTTTTGTTTCAGAAGGTGTTGGATAACACCTTCTACGAAGACGTAGCCCTCAATTCGGCCCATTAAGTGCCTGTACTGCTCCATGTTTGTAACTCGACCACTCATAATCGTGTTTTGAGCATCGAGTTTCAACTGTTTTATCTCGTGTTGCAGAGCTTCTGTGAATTCAAGCATGGATTTCTCCAATGAGGCGAACAAAATAAGCCTTGTTCGGGGGCTACGTGTACTACTATACAGTAGTTTAAGAAATTTTTACCTTTTTAAATGCATCTTTTCGGTATACGTAGGTGGTTTTTCCACTTTCTACCGGTGGAGTGCCCATTTTTCCTGATTTTTTAGGCACGGGCTTTGTTTTCCGTGCCTTTTTCATAGCTGGTTTATCCATTTTGTCCGCCTTTTTGTTGCATCTGCAACAAAGTTAGTTCGTTTCGATCTGCTGCAAGCTGCTGTTGAGTAGAAATGCGGGCTTGATCATACGAAACATCGTTCTGCTCCTTCTGTTGATCCAACGCAATCCGAGCCTGATCAACCTGCGCCCTGTTTTGATCACGTTGTGCAGACTGAGCAAGCTCTTGTTTCTTCAGTTCAATCAGCGGATCAGGCTGTTCTTGGCCTTCACCAGACAATTGTGACTGCAGATCCTTGACTTCTTGGTAGAACTGGGCAACTTTAATCGCAACCATTGCTTCACGCTGCAACGCAGAAACCATGCGGTCGGGGTCGGTGCCATATTGAGTGAACAATTCGGCTTCGACAGCCTCTTCTGCCTTGAGTTGTACGTGTTCTAGTACATGTTTCATCAAAACCATCGCAACGTTTGGCATCTGCGCAACCATGGGTGATAGTGCAAACAGGACGTGCGTTTGAATGTGTGCGTCGTGCTGTTGACCAGCATATGCCTTGAGCGGAGATCCATCCAATGACTGAGAGTTCTCGCTTGCAGGATCTTTCGGCTTGTCAATATCCTGAGTATTCAGGATGGTGTCAATGTCCCGTACACCAATTGCCTCATACATGCGGCGATATGCCTCGTACATGTTGTGCATCTGGGGTGCGCTTTGTGCCAACTGAAGCTGTGTCTGCGCCATCGTAATACGCTGTGCAACAGAGAAGATGTTGGGGTCAGAGACTGGGAGGATGTCAATGCGGTCATCAAAGTCTTTTGCTTTGATTGATCGGCTTTCGCCCGGGACATCATATGGATACTCATCTGGCAAGTAATCCGCAAAGCCCTTTGCCAATAACTGGAACTCCAACTTCTGGCTGTAATGCAACCGCTTGTGGATTGCAGACATGACGGAAGAGCCTTTTTCCAGCAATGCAATAGTGGTTCCTACTGCTGCATTCTGATTGCTGTCCCCAACCTGCATATCAGTGATGCTTGCCATGCGACGACCAGCGTCTACACAGAAACCCAGCAATGCAAACAAGGTCTGGCTAGGCTCTTTGTATGGCAATGGCAACAGTGAGCCGCTAAGCTCCATACCACCAGCATCCATATCCCGCCACTCGCCGGGCTGCAAAGGCACGTCATCGTTCATGATACGCGCACCCTTGGCTTTAAAGCCTGCAGGCAAGTTAGCCAACGTACCGGCATCGGTCAGTTGACGCAATGCAGAAGATGCAGTCTTTGACAGACCACCAATCAAATGCAAGAAACCAAGACCATAGGATCCCGGACCCTGCACAAGTAAGTAGTGGATGTAGTATTCCTTGCGGGCGTAGCCTTCATCGCCCTCTTTCCAGTTGCGACGAACGCCAACAATCTTGCCGCTTGCCTCATCCATTGTAATGACATAAGGCAGCTTGATGCCCGTAGGCTCACCGTCCTCATCTACGTCCTCAAAGCCGGGCAGGTCATAATCAATCTGGAACTCCAACAATACGATCTCGGATTCATCACCATTAGGTGACATGCCCGTGATCTTGTTGACATTCTCTTGGATCTGTGATGGCGAAGATTCTTCCGACATCTCCGCGGCATCTAAATACTTACCTGCCACAACGGCCTTGCGGTAAGCATTCTCAGACATGAACACGCGGTGCGTAATGCGTTCACATTTGCTCATCACAGATGAGCCATAGTAAGGAATATACAGATCATCTGGCAGCACCAATGTGCTTACCATTCGACCCAGCGTCTCGTCATAGCAAATCTTCTTAAACGCAGAACCGCCGTAACCTACATAAAACAACAGCTGATCAAAATCAGGTGTGTATTCAGGCATTTCACAAGTGATCTGATAGTTCATGAAGTCACGAACACGATCAGCCTGCATCAGCTTTTCACGAGTCTCTTTGCCCAACACCTGCGTGCGAACCGGGCCACCTGCAGGCATCAGTTCTTTCAACGCCTGTGACTGGAATTGCACCACGCTCTCTGACAACAGTGGGTGGTACACGCCACACGCGCCCTTAAACGGCTTTGTGCGCTCTTCCATTGAAAAACCCAACAGCTCCATACCCTTGCTGTACTGATCTTCCCATGTGGCGCGAGAAGACTTATCTGCATCAAACAGCACAGACAGCGTAGACGCCATCTCATTAAGCACATCATCCGGCAGAACTTCTGCTAAGTTGGCGTCGTAAGGAACCTCTGCATCATCCTCTTCGCCAATATTGACAACTACGCCGCCTTCTGGATCAAACTCGATCTCAACATCAGGCATTTCCTCTTCAGCATCAATCTCAATATCCAGCACTTGCCCCATGGGCAGGTCTTCTGCTGTAGTTGCTTTTTCTACTGGCATTCTGTTTCCTTACAAATATTTTTGGTGATTGTACACGCTACGTTCAACAAGTCCACCCTTGGCAAATGGAATACCTTTGGTTTTGACCCGTGTAGCAGCTTCAGGAGTCCACATAAGAGCTATTTGCGGGCTGGTGAATTCTTCTCCCATAGCAGCTTCATCCGTATATCGAATAACCCCTACCTCAAATCCGGGCCCAAGGTCTTTTGCAACAGCTTGTAGGTTCTGTTTTAAGTTGGCATAAAGCTCCGGTCTGTTACTACTGCCTGCCTGTGGGAACGATATGTACCGCTTATCCATATCTATAGCCCCTTTGATGGCATTTTTGGCTAGTAGTTGTTGAAGCGCTTTAGAGTTTGTCACCATATCAGGAAAGGCCTCCTTAGCCTCGGAAATAGCCCCTTCTTTCAAGGCTTTTCGCATATCCGACTGAAGCTCAAAAACATGGATGCCTTCTGCTGGTGCATTGGGATTAGCTGCATCAAAAGGCTTTTCTGTCCAAATGTCTCCCTCTTTAACAACTTTTCTTGGCAACCCTTCTGTGTTTACAAAACGGCTGTACCCAACAACATCGCGACCTTGAATTGGTTCGTTAGGAAGATTCAAGCCCGCATGCTGCTCCCCTGCGCGAAAACCGCGAGCCTCTGTAATCAAGTTTCCAAGTCGATCATCTATATTTTCCGTAACCATGTCAATTTCAGACAGGGCCTCTTTTAGCCCTTGATACCTCTCAGGGGACATGACCTTGGACAGGACTTTCCTTTGCGATTCTCTGGTCCTACCGTTAATATCTTTCCACGCGCTATCAAAGATTCCATAGGTTTCGATATTTCTCTCCGCATGGGGGGTACCAAACGTACTGCGCCAATACTCATAGGGCAGCTTTTCAAGGTCTAAACCAACAGCTTTGGCATTTGCCTGCACATCGTTGAAGTAATCCCGTAACACCCGCTCGCGAACAACGAGTTCCGCAGTTTTAACGTCTTCATATAATCTAGGATTAAATTCCCGTCTGTTTCTTTCGTACACCGCCTGAACTTCAGGCGTTTCCTCAAACATACGTTTTAATTTAGGTGAGGCATATGGAGAACGAAATGATTCCGCTACGTCTGCAATGGGCTGCACGTGTTTTTTTGCTTCTGCATAAAGTGGCGCACCTTTCTTAATCATGTCTAGTTGTGCGAGCAACTGAGATTCAGAAAAATTGTCAAACGCTAATTTAGGGATGGCTCCTTCAAGCTCAGAAACCACTGTGTCATACGAATAATTGGGATCAAACCTTTGCAGCTTGGTTCCGTATGTAAAAAACTCCTCACGCCTACCCGCTAGTTCTTGAACATTTGGCAAGTCTGATGGAAGGATCTCAGGATTAGGTCGCTCTAGTTTAATAATCCCTAATTTACCAGATGGAAAAAGTTCGCGATCATGCGTGGGAAAAAGTTTCCCTAGTGGAACTGTTTCAGGTGTTGCTATCGTGGTAATCCACCCCTTAGTAAGCGGTTCCCCTAACGCCGCTTGCACGTCAGCGCGAGTCAATTTGCTATTAGGGTCCATGCCTTGAAACGCAGACCTAAGGCGGGGCTCGTCATACTTTCTTGCAACTTTTTCCAGCATCGCCCTTGCTTGACCAGCCGTCATTTTTTCTGGCAACGTTGCCACCGCATCATCCAGCCGACTTATATACTGCGCCGCTGGCGCAGCCGCCTGTGCCATGGATTGCTCCGCAGGAATAGAATACGCAAGATTGCCCTGCGCTTCCATCCGCTCCCGCAGCGGCGCATACGCCGCATCATCAGGAACCTGCTCCGCCGCACCACGGATCTTGGCCCGCTGCATATTACCAATCGTCATGTCTTCCAACATGCGAGCAGCTTGCCCCGTCTTTTGCACACCCTGCGCCACGGCACGCGGTACCGAAGCAGGATTAATGGCAGACGCACCAAACTCCCCCATCAGACGCAAGCCAGCCAACGTCGGATCAGTTTCATCTGGCGGACGAATACCTGCCTCAGTCGCGCCTTTTTTGAACCAGTCTGAGCTAAACTCCTCCGTGCGCTTACCAAACGGAGACATGATCAAGTTGGAGATATCAACAGGAGCTCCCGCCAAAACATATGGCAGATCACCCGCACCACGCATCAAAGCAAGGGCCGCTGCAGCGTTTTCTGCATTAGGGGCAGGCACATCCCCTGCCCCTGCCATAAAAGCCGCCTCAGGGTCCGCATATTCGCCCTCAGGCGGTGATCCATCAGCACGCTTACGTACCCCCAGCTTCTCCGCAATCCAATCTACGGTGCTGGGCTCTTTGGGGTAATC
>LSRR01000364.1_pt1 | contig 10937 bp, 15 predicted proteins | sample 1162981 | NCBI WGS metagenome assembly LSRR01 (sample SAMN03256433, study PRJNA305521) | marine metagenome | biome: Estuarine; feature: Estuary; material: Brackish water; isolation source: iron chloride precipitation of viral particles from surface water samples | place: USA: Chesapeake Bay ... | reverse complement strand
TACTTAAACCCGTTAGGCGCGTCTGTCTTGATGAAGAACGCGTCTGTGTCCGTTAGGAAGTGGTTTACAACGGCACCTTCTGGCAACATGCCCATTGAGCGCATTGCGTTGGTGTCGTTGTCCGCTGTGCCCGGACGTAGGTTTGAGTTCAGTACGCGCTCTGCGATAAACTGAAGTTCTTTCGGGATGATTAGTTTCATACCGCGAACCGCAATTTTCAAACCACGCTCGTCTGTGTAACCAGCAATGTCGATTAGAGCTTGCTCAAGAGATGTCTCGTTGAGGTCTGCTGCTGTCGCCAAGATGTTTGTCTGGTTGCCTGACAAGCTTGGGTGTGCGTTTGAGCAAAGTGCTGCACCGTCACCAATAGCGTTAGCACCTGTGTTGAACGCGTTGTTCAAGATAGATGCCGCTTTGATTTGCTTTGTTTGCGCCATAGAACGCGCCAATGCTTTCGTATAACGAGAAGCCAAGCGGTCATATAGGTTGTCCTCAATCGCTTCTTCAGTGATTGAGAATGCCAAAGCAACGGTTTCGTGTGTGTAACGAGCAGTGTATGTCTCTTGTGCATCGTCAAAACTGATGGCTCCGCCTTCAGATTTTGTTGGTGCCGTGGAGAAACCACCAAGCATCACTTCTTCTTCGAATGCACGGTCAGATGACTCTTCTTCGAAGATTTCAGCATGCTCGTTCTCGTAACGATCATATTCCAGTCCAAACAACGCGTTCAGGCCGGGTTCTAGCTCTTTAGCTAGTTGTGCGCGTGAAATAGCCATATTCTACGCTCTCCTTATACGCCTGTTGAGGTCGCTGTGGTCTGAGAATCAAACCGCGACGTATTTGCGTTGAAATGAGCGTTGATACGAACGATCAAAGGAATACCTGCGGCTGTGTAGTCGCTATTCGCTTCGTCATCCATAATACCAACAATACGCAACGGCAATGTCGCCGTAACTGCGATTGAAGCAACGTTCAAGGCTGAGTTCGAGTTACCATTTTCAGATGAACCCGTACGTGCTGATGTGCCCAAAGATGCGTTAGCAAAAACAGCCGCTTGAGCAGTGGCGCGATCTGTAAGAGATGCGTCAGAAGCTACTTTAAACAACTGGTTTGGGTTATCGGCAACGAATGCCTTAACAGGGTAGTTAGTGTCAACGCTGACTGATCCAGAACCGGGCCAGTAGTTAATCCATACTGGTTTTTTTGATACTGAGTCAACGTACTCAACGCCCATCAGGACACCAAGAGCGGGAGTTGTACCCCCGTTCGTCGCACCTGCATAATCAATAACACCTGCTGCTGTAGGTGTTACCAGACCATACTGGTAAATTGCGTTGGTGTTGTTAGAAGCGATCTCATACTGGGTCACACCAGTTGAGTTAACACCGTTTCCAACAAGCCCGATAGGACGAAGACCATAGGCAGTATTTGAATTTGCCATTTTAGTTTTCTCCTAGTGGGGCGACCCTAATTTCTACGAGGGCCACCGAAGGTTACACGAGATTGACGGTCAGCTTTGCTAATCGTCATGGTTGAATGTGCATTCTCACGCATCATGTCGTAATCGACTGCTTCCATCTGATCCTGAGTCTTTCCTTGGAAATAATCAGTTCTTTCGGCAATAGTCTCTTCCGGAATCCGTGCGAGAATAAGTCCGCCTACTCCAAAAACACCTTCATACTTACCTGATTCAACTACCGGGGCCTCAAAATCAGGATATTCGTCCTTACGAACCAATTCCCAACCTTCGCGCATCTTTGCGCTGATGTTCTTAGTATCGTCAAAACCACGCGTTTCCGAGCGAATCCAACGATGCTTAAAACCATCCGGTGCAGGCGGTGCATCTAGCATTGACGGGGGTGCCCACGGCCGTCTTTGAGCCGTTTTTTCCCTTGTTTGGTTAGCGCGAGCAGTACGCGTGATTGGTCCTGTTTTTTCTTCAGTCATCTTGCTTACTCCTTCACGTATTTCGCATATTCTTCTAGCGGCACACCCAATTTCTTCGCAATTGCGACTTGGCTAGGGGTGAGTCTAACCTTTTTCCCACTGCTGCGCCCAGAGGTTGATCTTGATACGCCAGCAACCGTCTGAGCGGGCCGTTTGTTGGCGGTTTTCGCGTTACCACCGAAGGTATCGGCAATGCGGCGATCAAGTTCAGTATAATACTCATCGCTCTGCGGGTCAAACCCTTCGTCTTCGACAAGTTTTTTATGTATTCCAAAAGCTGCAAATGTTTTTGCTTCGTCTTGGCCAAACCACTCGTTGCGTTGCGCCCAGTCTTCCGCTTTCGGATCAGGACGACGCACTTGCTGCTGTTGTGGTGGCGCATACTGCTGCTGTTGGGGCTGTGTCCGTTGCTGCTCGGCCTGCTGTTTTTGACGCTCTTGGGCTAGTCTGGCCTGATTTGCCCGCTCGCTCTCAGAGGCAAGCGCAATCATCTTCTTATTAGCCTCTACTGCGGCCGCAGTGTCGCCAATTTCCATAGCACGAGCCAACTCTTTTTCAGTTTGCTCCATTTGAGTCTGCACACGAGTACTATACTCGGTAACATAATTGCTGTCTAAGGCACTAAATCTTTGCTTTAATTGCGCAGCTTCGTTTTGAACCTGCTTTGCATAGTTTAAAGCCTCTTGTTCACGCCGCTCCGCTTCACGCATCTTCTTTGTAAGACGATCAATGCGCTTTTGCGTGGAGTTTTCGGCCTTCTGGAACTGATCTTCGGAGTCGTCCTCAACGACTTCTATGTCAGATTCTTGAGAATCCACCTCAACTTCCATGTCCATTTCTAATTGTTCTTCCTGCTCTGCCATAATTCACTCCTAGTAATGCAAAACGTCTTCTGGGTCGTTAATACGAGCCAAAATCTCATCGTCATTCAAGATTCGAACCTCACCACCGTCGATGTTAAAGCGTGAACCTGAATATCTAGCGAACATCACCCAGTCTTTTTCCTCGCACCAAGCTCCGGAAGGGAATTTTTCGCTGTCTTTGTAGGCCAAAGGACCCACTTTAAGCACATATCCTACCTGTGTGGACACCTGTGCCTGTTCTACAACAGTGTCGGGCATGTACAGACCCTTCTCTGTCTTACCCTTACCGCGGTAAGGAAGAACAAGTATCCGCCATCCAGTCGGATTTGGCATTCTTTCAAGGAGAGAACCACCAATGTTTTCAGGATTTAAAACTTTTGGGGCTTCATATGCGTCGGAAAGGCTTGCTACCGCTTCTTTCACTCCGCTCAAGTCAATTTTAGTGTCAGTCAATGCTGCGCTCCTGTTTATCTAGCAGGCTCTTGAGTTCCTGTTCCACGCGATTCAGACCTTCAAGAAAGCCTATAAGCTCGCGATAATGCTCCATAGACTTGACGTTGCCATATTCCATGTGGTCAACAACGCCCTGCCTGTTCTCTTTTATAATGCGAAAAACAGCTTCCGCAATATATATCTCATCCATTCGTATATTTTCCCACGTTATCTTACACCATCAGTATAGGAAAGTTTGGGAATATATGCAAATGTATATTAGCTTAACCAACTGTATATTTTTTTGGTCTTCTCAATGCGGTCATCTAACCCGTGATAGCCGCCATTCACACGCTTGGTGATACTTTTAATAATACTGTCGTTGACGCCCTTGTCCGCAAGTCCAAACAAACCGTTTTTCTCAAAAAAGAATATTGCGCTGTCCATAGCTAAGTCAGTTGCAATGGGGGATGGATCGTCAACCAAGCTATCACGCCCGATGTGTTCTGCAAAAGCACGGACGTTGTCCTTACCAGTCAACTGAATGAAGCCTTTGCCCGCGTACAACCAGCCATCATTAGACCCCGCTGCATTTCCCATGCGTCCATTGTAGACCTTATTTGCTAACTTCTGTGGGTTCATTGCATATGGCGCAGCTTCTGCTTCAGACGCAAACCTTGACGGCCACACGCGACACATAGTGGACGCCCGGTAGTTTAAATTTTCCTCAGAAACCATAAAGTTTCCGCTTTCATGTGCGGCCTGACCAAGCAAGTGTGCGCCACGATTTGGCGACAGTTTATAATGGTCTGCAATTGCACGAGCGGTATTCGGACCAAATGCACCGTCTGGTGTTACGCCACACTTGGCTTGCAATATCTTGAGTGCTTCACCTTTAGCCATTATTTCTTACCCCCGAAAAACTTGGTCGCTGACCGCACACCGAAGCTCGCCGCTACGATTACACCCAACGTGTATTGATACCAGTCTGGCATAGATTCCAGTGCAGCAAAGCCATTCGTAACCGCACGTTCTGCCCATTCGAACGGCAGAAAACAGAGAATCAATGGTACGCTAAATAGTATTGTTAACCACTCGTCTTTCCAAGAGTTCTGCGAACCCTGTGCCATCAGACGTTCCCAGTCTGCTTCGGAAGTGGCTGCCGACTTCATAATCGTCGCTTTAGCTTCTGCTTCCACAAGTTTAAGGTTTGCAGCCGCGGCTTGAGCATCTGCCTTACCCTTTAGCCAACCCCCGGCTAACTCCGTAATTGGCCCAATTAATGCCTGAATCATACCATTACACTCCCATATAAGGTCATCTCTACGCCAAGCACTAACTCAAGCAGCTTCACTATCAAGTGCGTGACTAACTCTTCACCGGACATCTACGTTTTCTTTCCGCGAGACATTGGCTTCCATTGCGTTAAAACCAAAGTAAGCTGCAACCACGCCACTCGCACCGATCACATACACACTTGCTATGTCGGTAATTAACTCCGCTGCGCGATCTAATCCTACCCAAACAGCCAAAAAAATAACTAACGGATATAAAAGCATCCCAGCAGTACACGCTACAGTGAGCCGCCTTTGCGTATCTCTTTTAGCGTCCTGATCTTCCATGCGTCTACGGCGATCTTCGAGCATAATCTCACGCTCATCCGGATCAATCTTTCCGTTTCCGTTTAGATCGTAGTCTTCCTTTTTCATCAGCATACCTTTCGGCTATCCGCTTGTGCGTCGTAATTATAACAACTTTCCCGTTTTTGTACACACACCAGACATTGGGTTTAATTTCTACTAACTTCAAAGCAATGGACGGCTTGTCCGGCATTCTTCACCATAACCTCTGCTTTAACCTTGTCTTTGTTGCAATGCGCCTCTGTGCCATAGGTTCCTAACTGGTAGTACTCAAACTGCCCGTCAATAAAACTAAGCCACACCAAAATCCACATTACCAGCGGCCCCTAGCCTTACCAACAATCCAAATGGCCGCCGCTAAAATCGCACCGCCAATCAAAAAAGCAACAATACCAACCGTCCAATTTATGCAATTATCAATAAATTCTTGCTTGCGATATGCCGCCTCTTTGCGAATACGCCGCTGTTCCGCCTCAATACGAAGTACTTCGTCCCAAGCAGACGGACCATATATAAAAGAGATGTGATCCTTCATCTCCTTCCGCATCTGCTCCATTTTGCGCTTCTGATTCCAAATCAAGATAGCCGCTTCCTCATCGGAACCTTTAAACGTCTTCTCCCACCACGGTGGGTTCTTGGATCGCTCTTCTAACCTGTTGAAATCACTAAACGCTTGGCCCCAAGTCGCAATGGTATTACCCATCTCTTGGATGTCCTTACCCGTAGATATAGCCGCCTTGAGCGTTTTATACGCACCTGACGCTAATGCGACGCAGCTAATCGGGTCCATCGGCTTATGCCTTCTTGCGCGGCTTTTTCTTCCGCTCTTTGTTCATACTATAAGCAATCGCAATAGCCTGCTTCTGCTTATAGCCCTCATCCATAAGCTTCTTAATCTTCGCACTGATGTACTTGTCGTCAGACTTCGACATCAGCAACCCATGTGTGTTGTGCCCTTAATCGCGGCACCCGTTCCACGAGTTTTCATCTTCTTCATCTTGTCACCCGCCATCGGTGCTGGCTTCTCTTTGCCAACCATCTCCGCTTTAGGTGCCTTACCCGGTGTGTTCGTTACGATCTTAACTTTAGACATATCACTTACCTTTCTTCACGGCACCGCCTTTAGCCCGCCTTTTTGGTTTCAAAATGTTTCCTGCCGCTCTTGCACCTGCCTCAGCCGCAATTAAGCTTCCGCCCTTGCGAGAACCCAATGATTTACCCGCAAGCTTCATTCCAACTTGAGCACCTACAAGTCTTGCAGCGTATTCCTGCATAGTAAGCGGTTTCATTTCACCTTTTTTATTGTCCATTTGGTCTTCCTCTTAGTTTCAAAAGCTCTCTTTGCATTGCACTGTCTATACGCGCAGCAGTCTGCTGTTCCTGACTTGCCAAGCGTTTCTCAAACTGCTCGCCGCGCATCTGCTGGTTCTGCGCCTCAAGCTGCAATTTCTGTTGATCCAACTGCGCATCCGCCTGCTCGCTCTGCGCCTTGATCTGCAACTCCTGCTCCTTCAGCTTCACCAATGGGTCCGGCTGACCCGCTCCGCTGATCTGAGCCGACATCGCCTTCGCTTGCTGCATGCCCTCTGCCACAAACTGAGCCACCATCGCTTGGAACTGCATCTCCTGCTGATCCGCATCCATAGGACCCATCTGTTGCATCTGTGCCATAGCCTGCTCTTCCGCCGCTATCTTTACATGCTCCATGACGTGCTTCTGCATAGCAACAGCAACTGGCGGCATACCACCAACCATAGGACTCGCACCAAACACCAAGTGAGACATAATGTGCGCCTGATGGTTCTGACCCTGAAACGCGTACAAAGGTATCTGATCCAACGCGTTGATGTTCTCCTGTGCAGGGTCCGTGGGCCGCGGGTCTTCTTCCGGCATCGCTTTCATAATGCGATCCGTATCAGTAACACCCAACGCCTCATACATATCCCTGAACACTTCATGCATGTTATGCATATCAGGAGCCTGTGCCGCTAACTGCAACTTAGTCTGAGCCAAAGCAATCCGCTGCGCCTGACTAAATACATTCGGATTAGATACAGGAACCACGTCCACACGATCATCAAAGTCCTCGGCCATGATCGTCTGATCGTCGCCCGCGACACTATACGGATACTCCTGCGGTAAGCTCTCGCTCATCACACGAGCCAAAATCTTGAACTCCTGACGCATCGCATAGTGCAACCGCTTATGCACAGCACTCATGACCCGCGAACCCTGTTCCAACATCGCGATAGTCGTGCCAACAGCAGCCTGCTGATTGCCGTCGCCCACCTTCATGTCAGTAATGGTCGCGAACCTCTGACCCGCCTGAACCACAAAACCCAACAGGTTAAACAGTGTCTGGTCGGGTCCCTTAAAGGGCAGCGGCATGAGGCTATCTCGGATAGCCCCACCCGGCGCGTCCACGTCGCGGAACTCACCGGGCTGAAGCGGATCGTCGTCATCTCTGATACGAAGTCCTCTGGCTTTGAAACCAGCAGGGAGATTGGACAATGTACCGGCGTCAATCAACTGCCTCAGTGCTGCCGTGGCGGTACGGGATAGACCGCCAATAGTGTGAATCAGACCCAATCCATAGAACCCAAAGCCCGGTAGGAACTTGTAATGCACGAAGTAGTTGATCTTCTTGCGTATCGGGTCGTCTTCACGATAATTCCGCCGAATAGACAGAATCTGCCCGTTATCCTGCGAAATCGTCACCACATAAGGCAATTTTATGCCCGTCGGCTCGCCATCTTCTCCCATATCCTCGTGACCCTCTAGGTCCAAGTCAACGTGGCACTCCAACAATGTACAGTCGTAATCAATCTGTGACGGCTCAAACCCCCCAATCCGGTCCATCTCAGACGTTACTTCGTCTATATCCTGCTGCGCTGGCAACACAGGAATGTCTAAATAAAACCCAGCAACCTGCATTTTCCGCAGATCGTTCAACGACATCTTCACAACCTGCGTCACATTCGGACATGTCTCCAAATCTGACGTGTCGTAAGGAACCACCAAGTTCTCAGCAGGCACGAACTTCGCCACAATGCGGCTCAAGTTCGAATCATAGTACACCTTCTTGAACGTACTCCCCGCCAACGGAAGATAAAACAACATCTGGTCCATGTCAGGCGTGTACTCTTCCATCACATTCGTGATGTAGTAGTTCATAAACTGCTTAACACGAGCCGCCTGATCCACCTTGTCACGAGTCTCTTTGCCCAAAACAACAGTCCGAACAGGACCAGAAGCAGGCAATAACTCATTAAACGCCTGTGCCTGAAACTGAGTAGCCGCCTCGGCCAACAACGGGTGAGTCACCCCAGAGGCTCCACGAAACGGCTGCGTCCGCTCCTCATAAGCAAACCCAAGCAACTCCAAACCGTTAGAATACGTGTCTTCCCACTCCTGACGAGATGCCTTGTTCGACTCGAACTCACTCACCAAATCACCAGATATACGAGCTAACTCCATGTCAGACAGCGTTTCAGCCAAGTTCTCGTCAAACCCGCCCTCAACCATCTCCGCCATTGGCTCAAAGTCAACTACAACGTCGCCGTTCTCTTCCTCAGTGATCTCTATCTCGTCACCAAGGTCCGTGAACAACGGCTCTTGGCCAGAGTCAGGTATCTCAAGCTCCAACTCCGCCGCCATCTCACTCTCGTCAAGCTGTGACGGAACCACTAATCCCGCAATCGGTTCTCTAGCCATTAGCTACTCCAATCAATAATATGCCCGTATCCTAGCAGATTCTTCACCATCTTGCCAATCATCTGTTGGCAACTGCACAAAATTACCCTGACGATACCGCATCAACGCCTGCGTCATGCTGTCAACCAAGTCGTCATGCTCCCCATTCGGAAACGCCGCTACTTCCTCAATCATCTCATCCGCAAACGTCGTATCAGGTGCCCAAACCATACCAGCCTCAAACAACGGACTCACACTGTGAACACGCGTCACCTTGTCATTACCACGACTAGGTGTGAAATTTACAACAGGTATCCCCATGTTTCGCAATTCATGCGTCAAAGGCATACCACTCGCCTTCGCCTCAACAATTACAGTGTCGGGGTCCCAAAATTCATACTCCTCTAACGCAATCGCCTTCAACTCAGGAAACTCCCAACGTCCCTTCTTGCTATCCAACAATATCAAGTTAGGACCCGAACCACCCTCATTCGGATAAAACACACCCCACGTCGTAATCGCACTATAGTCCGCAGTCTCACGCTTACTAAACGCCGTATCGTAACTCTGTATCACATACTCCAACTGAGGCACGTCCTTCTTCTCCCAAGTCCGCCACCACTCGCGCTTGATAATCGCGTTCTCCTCACCAGTAGGACTCTGCTGATACTGCGCATTCCACTTGCTCGGGGGTATAGATGCGCGGACCGCGGTCAAATCCTCAATGCTCCAGAACTCAGGCCAACACGGAGTCCCATCATCAAAAATAGCAGGCAACTCCACAACTTCCCACTGATCCGCCAACGGGTCTTTAGCCTGCGCCCGCAACAACTGACCCGTCATGTCCTTCTCAGACCAACGCGTCTGAACCAAAACAATACTACCACCCGGCTGTAAACGCTGTCGGGGACCCCCAGTATACCAATCCCATGCATCATCAAAACCACTATTACTCATAGCAGTCTGCTCCGAATGAGGGTCATCGATAATCACCAAGTCACCACCACGTCCCGCCAAGTTCGAACCAACACCAACAGCATAGTACATCCCACCACGGCTCGTGTCCCACCGACCAGAGGCTTTACTGTCCGCCGCGAGCTTTACGTCAGGGAAAACATCCTTGAACTCGTCACTGTCAATCAGGTTCTTCGTCTTCCGACCAAAGTTCACAGCAAGCTCCGTAGTGTGCGTCGCCTGAATGATTTTCATGTTAGGATTCTTGCCCATCATCCACGCCGGAAACAGGAAAGATGCGAACTCACTCTTCGTGTGCCGCGGGGCCATATTGATGATTAATCTCTTCAATTCACCACGCGCAACACGCTCTAGTTTTTCGGCTATAATCCGATGGTGCCTACCAGATATAAAGTCTGGCCACATCGCAGACACAAAATCTAGAAAATTTTCACGGCAAGATTCCTGTTTTTCAATCTGTGCCAGACGCAATCTGAGCTTTAATGCTCTGTCTTCTACTGAACTTGTAGTTGCATTCATGTCGGGGACCCTAAACGATTTTATGCGATATCCAACATATAATACATATTCGTTCGTTTTTACAGATAATTATTTGCGAAAAACATGGCCCAAGCCCCCGAGTGGTCGGCGTGGGGGCCGCGCTGCGCGGGCCGCGAAACTTGGTTTCCGGCCGTGGTTTTGTGACCCGATATGCGGGGGACCCGACGCGTTGCCGGTGCATCGATGACCGCGATCCGCGGGCCAAATTCCACCGGCCATATGCAATTAATTAATTGCACCGGTTCGATTAATTGCACCGCCAATTAATTGTAAATGCGATTTTGGGCGCAGTTAATTTGCCGCGGTTTGGGGACCAGTTCGCACGGCCGCCGCGCAGTTTTAATCGGCAGCTGCGCCGCGCGTTTGGGGATCGGCGGGGCGGGATCCGATGCCCACGGCCCACGGTTCGGGGCGCGTCGTACGTTTGGCGGGCAGGGCGGGCGGCGGCCCGTGGCTTGTATTAAAGACAAATAAAAAGGCCCGCACGGGGCGGGCCAATCGTTGGTTTGTGTCGGTTCGATCTAGTCGGAACGGGGAACGATCCGCTCTAAAACAGGCTTATAGATATGCACGTCCCAACCCCTCTCAGTTAAAAACACAACCTGTTCGTCAACTTCGCTTTCGGTCAATTGGCAGACTGTATACGTGCTATCGGTTTCGTCAGACGTTCCGACTAACGTCCAATGCGCCTCAATTATTGGATCACGCTGCATCAGTCAAACCGCGCTATTTTCGCTTGGTCCAAAAGGTATTGGCGGTGTCGGATCGCAACGATTGCGCAATCGTAAATATAACATTCAACTTCACCACCATATAATACGACGATTGGATGCATGGCGGGATCGTC
>LSRR01000002.1_pt1 | contig 10953 bp, 15 predicted proteins | sample 1162981 | NCBI WGS metagenome assembly LSRR01 (sample SAMN03256433, study PRJNA305521) | marine metagenome | biome: Estuarine; feature: Estuary; material: Brackish water; isolation source: iron chloride precipitation of viral particles from surface water samples | place: USA: Chesapeake Bay ... | reverse complement strand
TAACTTGATTGATAGCGAGGAGTTTCGTGATGTTTTTCCGAATGTTAGTCTTGCAACGGACGCTAAAGCGAGTGGTCGATGGAGCACGAACGGTGGCGGCGAATATTATGCGGTGGGTGTCGGTGGTGCTCTCGCGGGGCGCGGCGCTGACCTTGCGATTATCGACGATCCTGTCTCCGAACAAGACGCGCTGAGTGCAACTGCATTAGATAACATTTACGAATGGTACACCTCTGGTCCACGGCAGCGTTTGCAGCCCGGTGGTTCGATTATCATTGTTATGACGCGGTGGTCGATTAGGGATTTGACGGCGAAGGTTTTGGCGAAGCAGAGCGAGAAGGGTGCGGACAAGTGGGATATTGTTGAGTTTCCTGCGATTATGCCGTCTGGTGATCCTCTGTGGCCTGAGTTCTGGAGTTTGGATGAACTTGAGGGCGTTAAGGCATCTATTCCTGTTGGCAAGTGGAATGCGCAGTATATGCAAAACCCGACTGCTGAAGAGGGAGCGATTATTAAGCGTGAGTGGTGGAATATCTGGGAAAAGGACGATCCACCCCCTTGCAGCTATATTATTCAGAGTTATGACACGGCGTTTAGTAAATCAGATAGGGCGGACTACAGTGCGATTACGACTTGGGGAATATTCCATAATGACGAAACGAGGGAAGATCACATTGTCTTACTGGATGCGGTACGAGGTCGTTGGGAATTTCCTGAATTAAAGGCTCAGGCGCATGAGTTGTATAACTTGTACGAGCCTGACATGGTTTTGATTGAACAGAAGGCGAGTGGTATGCCATTGACGCAGGAATTGCGACGTATGGGTATTCCTGTGACGCCGTTCACGCCGAGCCGTGGTGCGGATAAATTTACACGAATGCATGCCTGTGCACCTGTGTTTGAAAGTGGTATGGTGTGGGCACCGGAGGCGAACTTCGCGGATGAAGTTATGGAAGAATGTGCTGCGTTTCCCAACGGAGAACATGATGACTTGGCGGATTCGATGACTCAGGCTATACTACGTTTCAGACAGGGTGGGTTTATTACCACCCCGAGTGACTATGATGATGAAGATGAACTGGCGTATGCTCGTCGAAAACGTGAATATTATTAGGAGGCTTTTACATGGCTATGAAAGGTAGAAACTTGATGGGTGGCCGCAACCCCGGACGTGCTAAGGCTATTCAACAAGCCTTGCGCGAAGCATTATCAGGCGGTGCAACAGGTGACATGGCTGGTGGTATGCGCTCAACAAAACGTCCAAATATGATGGGCGAGGCAGGCAAAACTATATCCGATGCTGATCGTGCAAGAGTTATGGGCATGATGGGTGAAGCAGGCAAAACAATGTCAGACGCTGATCGTCAACGCGCAATGGATCGTGCGGCTATGTTGGAAGCGATGGAATCTGGCAAGCCTATGCGAGCGCCCCGTAGCAGCCCACTGGCTCCTAAGACATCTCCACGTCCGCGTATGCGTCCTGACACAGTTGATGTTTCACCAAACGCAGAGCGTGGTGATATTCAGTTGATGTTGCAGGAAATGCTGAACCGTGGTGGCGGCATGAACCTGAATAAAGGTGGCGCTGTTAAAAAGCGTCGTTTGGCAAATAAACCGCGTAAAGGCTGCGTCATGTCAGGTCGCGGCGGTAAATTCAAAGGAGTAAAATAATGGACGGACCAAGCACACGCGGCGGCAAACGTGGACGTAAGAAGGTAAATATGCGCCCCACCAAGTCAGGTGGACAAATTTACATGTCTGATGATTATGCAAAAAAGTTTGATAATACCTACGCTGGTGACACAGACTTGCAAAAACTGATCGACAAAAAGATGACTGAGCGAATGCATGCTGGAGAAATGACTCCTACAGAGTCTGGTAAGATGTCGCATGATATTTGGATGGATCAGATGGAGGAATCAGTGCGTCAAAAATACGAGAAGCCTCGCAAAATGAAAAAGGGCGGCGCTGTTCGTGGCTATGAAGGTGGCGGCGCTGTTTGTCGTGGCGGTGGCGCAGCAGTTGGCGGCACAAAGTTTCGCGGAGTAAAGTAATGGCTAAAATCGTCATCAACATTGACATGGAAGAACTCAAGTCAGGAATCAACCAAGTTGTTGATGACGATATTACGGCATTTGAGTTTGACGAAGAAGAAATTGAAGTGAAAGAGGAATTTATGTGTCCTCTTTCCACGCAAGACCCAGAAAAGAACGCAGAAAACCGTGAACATGCTGTGCAAGAATATGCTTATGGTCATGCTGTAAAAAACTGGGAAAAGAAAAAGCAAATTTGCGGAAACTGCGAATATTATAACATTCGTTCGAACATGCTGGATTGCATCGAAGATGGTCTTGGCATGGAAGAAGGTGACGAGGTTGGATATTGCACCAAGCTAGATTTCACATGCTCTGCGGAGAATACCTGCAACGCATGGGAAAAAGGCGGTCCTATGACGGACATGGATGACATTGACGATCTTGAGCCAATTGAAGGTAACGAGAAGGACATTTTCTAATGGCTGTAGAGCGTGGTCTAGGCGCAGGCGGATTGCCTGATTTACCGATGGTTCCTGATGAAGCAATCATGGAAGATGTCATTGATTTGCCTGCGCAGCCCGGAATAACTGAGTTTGAAGATGGCAGTGCCGTTGTGGGCGACTATGAAGACCCGATGGCAGCAAAGCCGCAGGTGCCGTTTGATGGCAACTTGGCGGATGTCATTGACGAAGACGAATTAGCCCGTATTTCGTCTAATTTGATTGGCTCTATTGAAGACGATTTGTCATCTCGTGAAGATTGGGAAGACACCTACAAGAAGGGCTTGGAATTCCTTGGCATGAAGACTGAGGAACGTACAGAGCCGTTTGAAGGTTCGTCTGGCGTTATTCACCCGTTGTTGGCGGAATCTGTAACGCAGTTCCAAGCGCAAGCGTATCGTGAATTGTTGCCTGCAACTGGCCCTGTTCGTACATCTGTCATTGGTGCGCAGAATGAAATGCTGGTGAAGCAATCTGAGCGCGTCAAAGATTACATGAACTACATGATTACCTACGAGATGGAAGAATATGATCCTGAATTGGATCAGATGTTATTCTACCTTCCTGTCATTGGTTCTACGTTCAAGAAAGTTTACTTTGATCCGCTGAAGGGTCGTGCAGTAAGCAAGTTTATTCACGCTGAAGATTTAGTTGTGCCTTATGGTGCGACTGATTTGGCGTCTTCACCGCGCATTACGCATCGCATTTCTATGGATTCTAACGAAATTCGTAAGATGCAGCTTGTTGGTTTTTATCGCGACATTGATTTGCCTGACAGCACAATGGGCTATCAAGATGCTGACGAGGTTGAAGAATCAATTGACGATATTCAAGGTGTACACCCAAGTGGTACATCTGAAGAATTAACCCTTTATGAAGTTCATACGAGCCTTGATATTGAGGGATTTGAAGATGTTGGTGTGGATGGGGAACCAACAGGTCTAAAACTGCCGTATATTGTGACGATAATTGCAGATACTGGTGATGTTTTGGCTGTTCGCCGTAACTACACAGAAGCCGATCCGATGAAACGCGCGAAACAATATTTCGTGCATTACAAGTTTCTTCCGGGTCTTGGCTTCTATGGCCTTGGCTTGACCCACATGATTGGTGGTTTGGCTCAGGCGTCTACGTCGATCCTGCGTCAGCTAATTGATGCAGGCACCCTCTCCAATCTACCAGCAGGCTTTAAAGCCCGTGGCGCTCGTATTCGCGACGAAGATTCTCCCCTTCAGCCGGGCGAGTTCCGCGACATTGATGTGGTTGGAGGCACCCTGCAAGGCTCCTTGATGCCCCTCCCCTTCAAAGAACCTTCAGGGACGCTTTATAACCTTTTAGGCACTCTGGTGGACGCTGGACGGCGCTTTGCGTCTATGGCTGACCTGAAGGTTGGTGAGATGGGCGGTGAGACGCCTGTAGGCACAACGATGGCAATTATGGAGCGCGGCACGAAAGTGATGTCTGCGATTCATAAGCGCTTGCACTATTCGCAAAGGATTGAGTTCAAACTACTTGCGCGTATCTTCTCTGAGACAATTCAGGCGTATCCGTATCAAGCGGACATGCAGATGGGTCCACAAGTATTTGTGCAAGACTTTGATTCCCGTGTAGATGTTTTGCCTGTTTCTGATCCTAACATTTTCTCTATGTCGCAGCGCATTGCGTTGGCACAAACAGAGTTGCAGTTGGTTCAGTCTAATCCGCAAATCCACGGTGGCCCACAGGGTTTATATCAAGCGTATCGTAAAATGTACGAAGCGCTAGGCGTAACAAATATTGATGCCATTCTACCACCCCCACCTCAACCGCAGCCCATGAATCCTGCGAAAGAGAATCAGATGGCATTACAGGGAGCGCCTTTACAGGCGTTCCCTGACCAAGATCATCAAGCGCACATTGAAACGCATATGGCCATTATGTCCACACCTGCCGTAGAGCTTAATCCACAAGCTATTATTGCATTGCAGGGACATATTATGGAGCATATTGGCATGATGGGTGAAGCGCAGGCGCAGCAAGAGATTATGTCTCAAATTCCGCCACAGCAGATGCAGATGATGCAGCAGCAAGCTCAGATGATGCCACCACAGCCCGGTCAGCCACCTGCTGATCCTATGATGCAGTTCAAGCCTCAGATTGATGCTCGTGCTGCTGAACTCATTGCTGAGATGACAGAGCAATTGGCACAGGCAGTAGCTCCGCCGCCACAGTCTGATCCTCTTGTAGACATTCGCAACCAAGAACTTCAACTGAAGGCAGCAGATATGCAGCGCAGACAGGAAGAGTTTGAGTCGAAGCAAGAATTTAATCGCGAGAAGGAGCGCAATGACATCCTAATCGCACAGCAGCGTATTGATGCTCAGGAAAAGGCGATTGATGAACGTTCTCGTGTAGCTGAAGAGCGTATTCAAACTCAAAGAGAAATTGCCACGCTGAATTCCATGATGAAAGGACAGTAACATGGCATCGTCAATTAGAGAAAAGATGGCTGAACAGGAGAAAGCCAAGAAGATTGCGCGTAGGGAGGCTAAAAATGCCACTGAAGAAGGGAAAAAGCCAGAAGACAATCAGCAGCAACATACGCAAGCTGAAGTCGGAGGGGCGTCCGCAAAAGCAAGCAGTGGCGATAGCCCTAAGCCAAGCAAAAAAGCCGCGCCTAAAAAAGCAGCCGCCAAAAAAGCCCCAGCAAAAAAAGCCGCTAAAAAAGGCTAACGGTGGCGTAGTTTCGCGGTTTAGCCGAATTGCAAGGCCCCAGAGATTCCAAGGAATTTTCTGATTTTATGGTAATATTACTTGTGCTTTCCAAATATTAGCATACTATATGCGGTATGGACGCACTACATCTTGCAGAGTATCTGTTAAAAAACATACGCGAGCGTGATCTTCGTTTGAAGGACAAGCTCGCAGATGGCTCGATTTCCTCATGGGAGGAGTATCGGTATGTCGTAGGCGAAATACGCGGAATGTCCTACGTCGAAGATGAAATTAAAACCGCGATGAAAGGCATAGAGTACGCAGATGACTGATAAGTTATTTGTGCCTGATCACGTTGCAGAAGCTGCGCAGAAGGCAATAAGAAAAAACACGCCAATGCCTAAACCGATTGAAAATGCTTTCGGTAAAGGGGCGGAAAACAAAAACGAAGTTGATCCATCAGAAATGGATACTTCGGCAATCGAAAGACTACCGCAGCCGACAGGCTACCGTCTTCTGATCATTCCATACTACCCAGCACAGCAAACCAAAGGTGGATTATACGTTCCTGATCAGGTTCGTGACCGTGAAGCCTTTGCAACTGTTGCTGCATATGTTGTTCGGCTTGGCCCTGACGCATACAAAGATTCCCAAAAATTCCCAACAGGTCCTTGGTGTAATGAAAAGGATTGGGTTCTTATAGGAAGATATGCTGGAAATAGGTTCAAAGTGGAAGGTCTTGAGGTTCGTATCATAAATGACGATAATATTATCGCCACGATTCTTGACCCAAAAGACATTTCGTATGTATAATGTGACGGAGAACAGGACAAATGGCTATGGCTGAAGACATTAGAGAAGACGACGAGTTCGAGGGTAATACATCAGTTGATCTTGATGATGATCAAGATGTTGATGATGACGACTCTTCTGACGTAACCCGAACAAATGTTCGGAAAGCGTCTTCTGGCGATGATGAACTGGAAACGTACAGCGAATCAGTTCAGCGTCGAATTAATCAATTAACCGCAAAACGTAAGCAAGCATCTGAGGAAGCTCATGCTGCTTATCAATATGCGCAGAAAATGCAGCAAGAAAACGAACAAATGCGTCAGCAATTGAGTCGCGTTAGTGCTGGATACAACACAGAAGCTGAAGGCCGACTGAAGGCTCAAGAAGAGCAAGCGAAACGCGCTTTAGCAGAGGGCATGGAATCAGGTGACTATGAAAAGGTCGCAAATGCCCAAGAAGCTATTTCCAAGATTGCTATCGCAAAAGAGCGCGTTCGTGTTCAAAAAGCAAAACTTGCTCGTGATCAGCAAGCGCAACAAGCAAGATCGGAAGCGGCACAGCGTCAACAGCAGATGCCTCAACAGCAGCAGGCACCACAACGTGCGCCTGACCCCAAGCTAGAAAACTGGTTGTCAAAGAACCAGTGGTTTGGACAGGATCGTTTGATGACCCGTGCAGCGCAAGCGATTCACGAACAATTAGTATTAGAGGAAGATTACGATCCTACAAGCGACGATTACTACAAAGAAATCGACGCTCGTATGCGTAGAGAAATGCCTCATAAGTTTCAGGAGAAACGGTCCAACGCCCAGACTGTTGCTCCTGCGTCTGGAAACGGACGGTCTGTAAAGTCAGGGCGGAAAAAAGCGGTGGAACTTACCCCGGGTCAAGTGGCTTTTGCCAAGAAAATGCGTATCCCTTTAGAGCGTTACGCGAAAGAAGTAGCTCGTTTAGAGCAAACAAGGAGAGACTGATATGGCTGATCGGAGTTCACGAGAAGTACAATCTCGGGAGCGCTCAGAGCGCAAAATGGAATGGAATCCCGGTTCAGCACTAAGTGCTCCTGAACCCCCCATCGGTTATAAACACCGTTGGATTCGCGAATCTGTAATGGAATTCGACGATAAAACAAACGTTCATAAGAAACGGCAAGAAGGCTGGGACCTCGTTCGCGCCGAGGAGTATCCCGATTGGTTTGGACCTGTAGTAGATGAGGGACGAAACGCTGGCGTCATTGGCGTTGGTGGTCTTGTTCTCGCTCGCATCCCTGTCGAAATGGTTGAACAGCGGAATAAACACTATCAAGGTGTTACACAGCAGCAAATGGACGCAGTTGATCGTGACTGGATGCGTGAAAACAATCCAGCTATGCCAAAACTTGCGCCTCAACGTAAAACTTCTGTCTCTTTCGGCTCAGGTCGAAAAGGCGGATAATCTTGAAGGAAATTAGCTATGTCTAACCAAGACGCTTCTTTTGGCCTTCGTCCAGTTCGTACAAGCATTAGTTCGCAGCAGCAAAACCGCTACCGCATTGCTTCAGGCTACGCAACTGCTATTTACCAAGGCGACCTTGTTGCTATGGTAACTGGTGGTGGCATTGAGCGTGTTGCAGCAGGTGGTTCAGGTTTGATTCTGGGCGTATTTAATGGTTGCCAATACACGGACCCGACTTCAGGCAAACCAACTTGGTCAAACTACTACCCCGGTAGTGTTTCTGCCTCTGACATCATGGCGACAATCATTGACTCGCCAGATGCAACATTCGAAATTCAAGCTGACGCTGCATTCCCTGTAGCTGACTTGGCTGGCAATTTCGACATCGTAGACCAATCCCCAGTGGGCGATACCACATCTGGTACTTCTCGCATGGAATTGGCTGTCTCAACTGGCGCAACAACTGCAACTCTGCCGTTGAAAGCCATCGACATTTCTCAAGACCCTGAGAACAGCGATGTTTCATCTGCGAACACAAACGTGATCGTAAAAATCAACAACCACCTATTCAGCGGTGGAACCGCTGGCTTGGCATAAGGAGATTGAGTTATGGCTATTTCACGCTCCCAACTCGTCAAAGAACTTGAGCCGGGCCTGAACGCTTTGTTCGGAATGGAGTATGACCGCTATGAAGGCGAGCATGCTGAAATCTTCGATACGGAAACATCTGACCGTGCATTCGAAGAAGAGGTGATGCTCGTCGGATTTGGAAATGCTCCAACAAAATCAGAGGGTTCTGGCGTTGAGTTCGACAATGCAAATGAAGCATACACTGCTCGTTACACACACGAAACAGTGGCACTTGCATTCGCATTGACTGAAGAAGCAATCGAAGACAACCTGTATGACCGTCTTGGTGCTCGCTACACGAAAGCGCTTGCGCGTTCTATGGCACACACCAAACAAGTCAAAGCAGCTTCTGTTCTAAACAATGCGTTTAACAGCAGCTACACAGGTGGTGATGGTAAAGAGCTTTGCGCGACTGACCACCCACTTGCAGGTGGCGGTACATTCCGCAACGAGCCGTCAACAGCAGCAGACTTGAACGAAACTTCGCTTGAGAATGCTTTGATTGACATCTCTACCTTCGTTGATGAACGCAACATGATCATTGCTCTTCGTGGCTCCAAGTTGATCATTCCTCCACAGTTGCAATTCGTTGCAGACCGTTTGTTGGAATCGACTCTTCGTGTTGGCACAGCAGACAATGACATCAACGCGATCCGCAACATGGGCATGGTTCCAGAGGGTTACACTGTTAACCACTTCTTGACAGACCCAGATGCGTTCTTCATCAAAACTGATGCGCCTAACGGCATGAAGATGTTCCAGCGTGTAGCTATCAAGACTGGTTTTGAAGGCGACTTCGAAACTGGTAACGTCCGCTACAAAGCACGTGAGCGCTATAGCTTTGGCTTCAGCGATCCACGTGGTATCTTCGGCTCACCGGGCACTCCGTAAGCTAGTTGATGCAAAGGAAAGGGCCCTTCGGGGCCCTTTCTTTTGTGGAGATTTCACATGCCTAGAGAACAAAAGAAAACGTCAAAAGAACCACAAAATTCTAGGATATGCGCTTCCTGCAATAAAACTAGGCCATTGTCCCAGTTTGAGCATTTTAAAGAAGGGTAAGTACGCGGGGTATGCCAACAGTGCGTTATAGCGCAAAGAGCAAGAAAAACCTCTGCTACCCCTGAATCCTACCTTCGAGTACTAAACACTCAATTAAAATCTCAACGGATTAAACAGGGCGTCGAATACGAGTTAACCAATGAAGACGTTATTGACCTGTGGGAAATGCAGGACGGTAAGTGCGCTTTATCTGGCGTGCTCATGACTCACCAAAGAGATGGCACTTACGGCGACAAAAAGAAAAAAGAATTCAATGCCTCAATAGACCGCATAAACCCGCAAGGCCCTTATGTACGGGAAAACGTACAGCTACTTGCTGCTAGGGTAAATACCATGAAACACACGCTTGGCGAAGAAATGTTTATATGGTGGGTAAAGAACATTTACGAGACCAGAATTAAGTGATATGTTCAGAGTGCTGCAATTTCGCAGTGAACAGCTAATGCTTTTTTGTTGTTGTGTTTTATCTCCCTTGTAGAGTCTTAGCCCACCCCCCACAGGTGGGCTTTTTTATTTGTGCAACAAGGGAATAACTGGTATATACTGTTGTAAATCCGGAATCAAACCGGCTTATCTGACAGTTTCCGGGCTGACGACATGCAGACAGATAAGCCCCATAACTCGCATGTGAGGATTTCCCAATGAGTTCAACAACTTTTTCAGGTCCGGTCACCTCGACCAACGGTTTTGTCGGCGCTGTAACAGGCAACGTAACAGGCGCAGTTGCTGCGACCACAGTTACCGCTTCTAGCACGCTTGATGTGACCGGCAACGCCACTCTTTCAGGCACTGCTAACGTCATCATTATCCCTACTAGTGACCCCGGCGTAACCGGCGCTATTTGGAATAACGGCGGAACTCTGGCTGTCTCAGCGTAGGTTGATCCCTAACATTTAGAGGAGAGACCCTATGAGTTCGAGTAATATTCAATCCGTTACCAAAACAGCCGATGCTTCTGCTGTGGTAGGCCGGTGCCGACTATATGGCGTGTACTTTACAAACTCCGCCACAGCGTCTTCTTTTTCTTTGAAAAATGGGACAACTGGGGCTGGCACAGCGTTGTTAACCGTAAATACTCCTGCAGCAGCGGGCGGACAGGACCTTATGATTCCTGACGCAGGCATGTTGTTTGATTCAGGTATTTACGTTGATGTAGCAGACGCCGAGGTTACTAGCGTTACCCTATTGTTCGAAGGCGGAGCGGCAGCCTAATGGCTTCCACAAAGGCGGTAAAACGCACGCCTTCTGGGCGTGTGTCCTATCGAGGTGAAACTTTTGCAGGCTACAATAAGCCGAAAAGAACCTCAGGAGGCAGCAAGAAGTTTGCTGTTTTAGCCAAGAAAGGGGACGACGTAAAACTGGTTAGGTTTGGCGATCCGAACATGACGATCAAAAAAGCCATACCAGAGCGTCGAGCCAACTTTAGGGCCCGTCACAATTGTGATACGGCTAAAGATAAGTTTTCAGCACGATACTGGAGCTGTAAAAAATGGTAATGAAAAAGCCCGCAACTAGAAAACCGGCAGCCAAGAAGGTTGCGGTTAAAAAGCCTGTTCGTAAAATGGCTACAGGTGGTTCGGCAAGCAAGTCTAAGGTTAATGAAGCGGGCAATTACACTAAGCCCACTATGAGAAAAAGTCTTTTCTCTAAAATCAAAAGTGGTGGCAAGGGTGGTAATCCCGGCCAGTGGTCAGCTCGAAAGGCTCAGATGTTAGCCAAAGAGTATAAAGCCAAAGGCGGAGGTTACAGAGACTAATGGCAGTTAAAAAACCACAAGCATCGCTTCAGTCTTGGACAAAGCAGGAATG
>LSRR01000784.1_pt1 | contig 11072 bp, 17 predicted proteins | sample 1162981 | NCBI WGS metagenome assembly LSRR01 (sample SAMN03256433, study PRJNA305521) | marine metagenome | biome: Estuarine; feature: Estuary; material: Brackish water; isolation source: iron chloride precipitation of viral particles from surface water samples | place: USA: Chesapeake Bay ... | reverse complement strand
CTGATAATGGAGTGGATCCAGCTGCGGCTCTTTCGGCTCGTAATCGTCGGGGCATACCATGAATCCCCGCCAGTTCTTGCGCAAGACCGTATACCGATACCGCTGCCCGCAGTAATCGCAAAGGCCGTATGAGAATTTGCCCGTTGCAAATGCCATCTCACACCCCAAAATCCGGAGTGAGATGAATGCTTGCGGTGTCACGGTCCTCCAACGCAGCGCGCTGGAAATCCTCTTCGTAGATCTGCTTGAGAGCCCCAGTCCGCTCCGGCGCATACTTCAAGGACAACATGTACGCCAACCCGGAAGCAAGGCAGGGCAGGAAGCGGAAGTTCACGTCAGTGGTATTGCTGTACCCACCCGCATCCTGAATACGACGGATCCGGTAATACACGAAAGTGTAAATTTGGTCTGCCGAAGGATATAAAAAGACCTTGGTGGGGTTGGCCCGCTGGACATAAAACTGAGCGGGGCGCGCCTGAGTCAACTTGTCTGGCAGGTCCAGATAGTCTTCCCGGCTGATGCGATCAATCGTGATATCCGTCTGCTGCCCCTGCTGGTTCAATCGAATAACAGCTGAAAGCACATTCACCGTATCGGTCGGAAGGGTCAACTCTCGGCTGCCCTGTACCAGCGGATAGGTGGCTTCCTCGATGGTCCAGAGGTTTAGTCCCCTGTTCGCCCAGTCAAGGAACAGCAAGTTCAAGGAACGACGGGCAGACGAAAGCTGGTAGCCCGCGGTCATCCGCATGCCACATCGCTCAAACGCCTCCTCAACAAGATCGTCTATGCTGAGGTTGAAGTCCGTCGTTCCCGAGGTCGCCATTTATTTGCCCCAACTCGCTCGCGCTTTCTCCTGCGCGAGCTTGGATAAATCACTGTAGTGATACAGCTTTTTGGACGATTTTGACATACGACTACCTGTCATTATGGTGCCATCGGGGTGCTTGTGTGTGCCTCCCCGATGGACCTTCCCGTCCTTAAAGTAGTGATTTACGCCGGCTGCCATCAGTCACACGCCATGCCGCCTTTGCGGTACTTTTTGGCCATGCCGCCACCCATCATGCCCATCGCCATCTTCTTGTGCTGGTTGATGGCCATGCCGCCTTTTTTCATCATCACCGGACCAGTTTTATTGCTGGTCTTGGACAGCATCTTGTTTTTCGGGCCCTTTTCTACGCAACCGCCGCCGCGATTTGCTGCGCCCATGCCACGACCTGCCATATCACTTACCTCGCTTCATTGCGCGGCCTTTTACGTCCGCAGTTTTACGCTTCACGGCACGGCCCATACGGTCTGTTGCCATGCCACCTTTCTTCATCTTGCCCACGCCATCCGCGGCAAAGGCAGGTACTTTTTTGCCGTTCTTCTCTACCATCTTCATCTTGCTTTTCATTACTGGCTCCTATGGCTGCGCACTTTGCTTGCGATCTTTTTAGGCTGCTTTGAGAACTGCTTTCCCTTCCGGGTATCCTCCCGCTTCTTGCGGGAAGTCGCCGAATATTCTGCCGGGCTGAGCGCTTTGATTGCCGCCTCTGGCAAATACCGCTCGCCCGTCTTGCTCGAAGGCTTTCCGGACTTGGTTCGCCACTTCTGCTCTGTCCACTTTTTCAGTGACTGCTGCGGCTTCTTCATGCGTCCCTATAGCCCCCGCCAGCTTCCTTGTATTTCTTTGCCAGAAGCTGTGCCTTACGAGCACTCCACTGTCCAGCCTTGGTGCCCTGCGTTGCCTGCCCCTTGATCTGGTTGAAAAGCCGTTTGCGCAACTCAGGCTTCGTGTAGTTGCCTGCCGCATTGACTTTCGACTTCTTCGGGGCCGCCTTCTTCATCAGCACTTCCACCTACGTCGAGCCTGCCGAAGCCGGCTGTTCGGATCTTTTGCTGCTTCAGGGAACTGCTTCATCTGGCCCGCCGAGCGTGCGCAAAATGACTTGCGCCGCTTGGCTCGCGCAGGGGAGGGCTTGTCCTCGGTCACCGCAGTCTTGAGCTTGCTGCCGGGATTGGCCCTGCGGTACGCCGCAACGCCCTTCGCCGTCATGCCCGCTCCGGACTTGGTGGGACGGAAATTACCCGACTTCACCGAAGTCTTGATTCCCATGCCCTTGCGCTTTTCCGCCATTAGGCAGCAGCTCCGCCTTCGAACAGTAAAGTAACGCTTGTCACTTCAGCACTGGCCACGTCGATGAATACGCCATCCTCAAACAAGATCCCCATGTCAGGGATGATCAGGTCGTATCCACCTGCCGCGGCCGGCGTATACAGCGTCAGCTTGGCTGTACCAGACGAGGTGGTGCCGTCCTTCAGTGCGAAAGAGGCCCCCGTGTTGGTGCAGGTGTAGTACACGCCGATCACTCGGGTGCGACCTACAATCGCCGAAGCGTCTGCCGTCTTGGTGACAGAGCTAAGATTGCTAAAGCTCATATCGCCCCCTTATCGGGTCTGGGCACCGAAGATGTAGTCCAGCGTGGTAGCGCGGGTGCCGGTAGCACTTCCGGAAACACTCATGGCTGCCAGCGTCAGGTTCTCATCGTCCGGAATGTTGGTGGTATGGGTAGCCACCAGCTTGCCGTTGATGTAGAACGACACGCTGTTGGTGCTGTCAACGGCGAAGGCAAGGACCACATAGGTGTCGTCTTCGAGGTCAACCAGAGAGTCCGTGGACGTCTCGGTGCCGTCTTTTTCCGTTTTGCACAGGATGGAGGCGTTACCATCGTTTACCTGAAACACGATGCGGTCCGCGGCGGTCAGCATGGCTTCGGGGTTCGTGGCAAAGTTGACCGTCATGCCTACGCAGATGTCCGTCTGGTCCGCGTCGTTGCACTTCAGACGGGTCTGGAAGTAGACCAGCTTGTCTGCATCCACCGAGAAGATTTCGTTGCCCTGAATCGAGGCGCCATCATCGTCCGTGGTAGCCGTGGAGGTCAGCGCCACTTCACCGCCAACGGTGTCAGCAACGATGGTAACCGAGGCACCAGAGTCCTTCACGACGGTCCAGTTATTGGTGCTGTCGATAGCTACGCCAACAAAGTCGTCAAGCAGGGAAAAAGTGGACAGGTTGAAGGCAACCGGCATCTCGCCGAGGCCTGCAAAGTAGGTGGTTTTGTTGGCGCCCGAGTAAAGCAGGGGGCCAGAGTAATGGGTGTTCGCCATGTCGAAGTCCTCTCATGCGAGTTATGGGAAGCAGTCTGCATGACGTCGGCCCCGGCCGTCTGCTTCCCCAAATGTTCCGGGGGTTGATGAGACTATACAGCAAATGCCAGAAAAAAAAAGGGGGACCGAAGTCCCCCTTTTTCAAGCACCTTACGGGGTGCCCGGCGAGCCAAAGATGCCACGCGGATCGCTAAAGCCAAAGCTGTAGCGTTCGCGGGCCTTGTAGCGCACGTTGCCGGTATCGAAGTCACCTTCGAAGCCAGTCTTGATGGCCACACGTTCAAACATCTTCATGCCGTTCGGGGCATCGGTCTTGATGAACCATGCGTCCGGGTCGGTCAGGTAGTGGTTGACGGTGTATCCCTGCGGGATCATGCCCATATTGCGGATCGCGTTGATGTCGTTGTCTGCCGTGCCTACGCGCAGAGTGGACTTCATGATGCGATCAGCGGTGAACATCAGTTCCTTCGGGATGATCAGTTTCGTGCCCTGAATGGCGATTTTCAGACCACGTTCATCGATGAACGCAGCGATATCGATCAGAGCCTGTTCCAGAGAAGTCTCGGACAGGTCAGCAGAAACTGCCAGCTCGTTGCGAAGGTCCGGACCGCTCAGAGTCGGGTGGTCTGTAGCGCAGAGCGGCTTGCCGTCGCCACCGACAGAGGTGGTGAAAGCGCCGTTCAGTACGCCAGCAGCCTTGATCTGCTTGGTCTGGGCCATGCTACGGGCCAGTGCCTTGGTGTAGCGGGCGGAAAGGCGGTCGTAGAGGTTGTCCTCTACAGCTTCTTCCGTCAGCGAGAACGCCAGAGCGATGGTCTCGTGGGTGTAGCGAGCGGTGTAGACTTCCTGTGCATTGTCATAAGCAACACCTGCACCTTCCGTCTTGACCGGGGCTTCACCGAAACCGGACAGCATTACCTCTTCTTCGAATGCACGATCAGAGGATTCGATGTCGTAGATTTCGGCGTGTTCTTTCTCGTAGCCAGCATACTCGAGACCGAACAGTGCGTTCAGACCGGGCTCAAGTTCTTTTACGAGTTGGGCGCGTGAAATAGCCATGGGTCAACTCCTATTAAGGCGCGGTATTGGCAACACCAGTGCTGCCATACAGGTGAGTGTTGATTTTAACCACGACATCGACGTTATTTACAGCACGTTCGTTGCCGGGAGCATTGTAAAAGCCGACAACCTTCAGCACCAAAGTAGCCGTGTTGGCGATGGTGGAAGAGTCGAGCTCAGTGCCAGATACACCTGTCGTGGAGCTGCCTGCTGCATAGGCGATGTTGGCGTTGAGGCCAATATCAGCCTGCACAACGTCCTCATCAGCCTGAATCAGATACAGCTGGTTGGGATCATCCAACACGTCTGCAGTGATCACGCCGGAGGTGATGTTGACCGAACCCGGATAGAAGTTCTTCCACGTCGGCTTGCCAGTGGTGGGATCGGTGTAGTAACAGCCGTTAAATACGCCCAACGCTGCGGTATGCAGGCTGGAATCGTATTTTACGACGTAGCCGCTTGAGAGGGTGACCAGATCACCTTGATAAATTGCGCCGGACTGGTTATCTGCGATCTCATAGCCATACTGCTTCTGAGCACCAGTTGCGGACAAGTTGCCAAGGGGACGCAGACCAAACGCTTTGTCTACATTTGCCATGATACTTTTCCTATATTAGGGGTTAATCGTTGGTCCCATCGCGGGGCCCACCGATAGTCGTTTTTGATTGCCGTTCGGGAGCATTGATCCGCATTGAAGAGTGAACATTATTCTTCAAGAGATCATTGTCCGCAGCTCGTAACTGATCATGGGTACGACGTTGATAATGCGCTCTACGTTCTTCCGCTGTCTCTTCCGGGATTCTGGCCAGAACCACGTCGCCTACGCTAATCACGCCAGCATGCTTGCCGTCATCCAGTGAACCGCCCTGAAACTCAGGGTATTCATCGGCTCTAACAAGCTCGTAGCCTTCGCGCAATTTGCCGGAGACGTTAATTCGGTCATCGTGCCCAGCGACTTCTCGCCGGATCCAGCGGTGTTTGTACCCATCGGGAGCAGGAGGTGCATCCAGACGGGAAGGTGGGGCCCATGGCTTACGACGCGCAGTTTTTTCGCGAGATTCGCCACTGCGAGGAGTACGGGACAGCTTAGGTACTAAAGTATCGTTATCGCTCATGTGTGATCACCTTTTAACGTATTTGGCATATTCTTCAAGTGGTACCCCTAGTTTCTTCGCAATTGCAACCTCACTAGGTTTCAACTTGATCATGCGGCGCGCTGTAGAATTAACCCCAGATGGCCGGGTAGCAGGAGCAACCGTTGACGCGGTTCGGGTGTTCCTGTTGGTTTGTGGCGCAGCTTCTTCTCGGGCATTTTGTGCCCCCTGAAACCGCTGCGGAAATAAGTTACGCATTCTTCGATTGATCTCATCATAGTACTCATCTGACGAGGGGTCAAATCCTTCATTTTTGACCAGCTCGACGTGAATACCGCGGACGGTGTTGGTCATGACGATGTCTTTACCGAACCACGGGTTCTGTTCTGCCCACTCCTCGGCCTTGACGTCGACCTGCGGCTGCTGACGCGGAGCAGCCTGCGGAGCCTGTGCCTGTGGCTGCACAACGGGTTGTTCTTTGGCCTGCCGCTCCGTCTCCAGCAGCTTCTGCTGCTCCCACAATGCAGTGGTAAGGCGCTGCTGCGCCTCGGTTTCCGTGTCGATATCGCTCTCTTCCCGAGCGCGCTTTATGACGTTCTTGAGCGCCATGATCTGGGTGTCCAGACGGCCTCTAGCCTCTCCCATCCGGGCGACGTTCGTCTGGTTATACCGCTGCTGCAGCTCTTCGTTGCTCTTCTGCACGCTTTTGGCATATTCAATTGCGGCCTCTTCGCGGCGCTGGTGCTCCCGCAATCTGGCCGTCAGCTTGTCAATGCGCTTGCGGACCTTTTCAGAATACTGGTCCAAGTCCTCGGAATCAGGGGCTTCTTGGTTGCCATGAGGCTGGGCGGCGGCCTCCTGCTCAACGACAAGTTCTTCCTTTTTGACAACGGAGGCGCTCCCGCCATCGGCGTCCATCATGACCGTCGCTTCTTCTTCGTCGTCCCCAATGCTGAACTGGAGCTCGTTTTGATCGTTTGCCATCTCGTCTCTCCTCACATGTGCAAGATGTCTTCAGGGTCATTAACAACCCCGAGAACTTCGTCGTCGTTAAGAAGGCGGATCTCGCCGCCATCAATTTGAATCCGGGATCCCGCGTACCGGCCAAAGATCACCCAGTCGCCCTCTTTGCACCACGGGCCGTTGGGGAACTTGGTCTGGTCGCCATAGGCAAGATCACCTACCCGCAGCACGTAGCCCACATTGGTTGCAAGCTGCGTGCGCTTCTGCGTCTCGTCAGAAAACAATATCCCGCCCTTTGAGGTTTTGCTTCCGCGGTAGGGGAGGATGGCCAGACGCCAGCCGGTAGGTCTTGGGATCATGTCGAAAACAGACCCATGAAGGGCTGCTTCATCGATCTTTCCGTCTTCTGTGATGGCTTGATCAAGAGATGGCCGAACAGCAGCGGCTTCCGCCTGCTGTGCCTGCCACTTTTGCTCGAGCGCGGTGAGTTTCCGTTCTTGCTCCATGGGTTCTCCTTTGGTTGGCTACTCTTCAACGTAGTTGTTAAGCCGCTGCCGGATAATGTCTTCCGTCAGGCGTATGCCTTCCAATCGCCCCATGAGGAAACGATAGCGCTCCATATCAGACACAGTGCCGTTGAGAACAAGGCCCTCTGTGTCTTTCTCTAGGTTTTTGATATCCCGAAGCACGCGCTCGGCAAAATCAAGCATGGTTGTACCCATGGAGCAGACAGTTTGAATAAGCCACTGTCTGGAAGGCTGTTTCAGTAAATCTTGACTGGGCGGTTTCCGTCACGCTTCTTCACGATCATTACGGGACCACCTTCTTTCATCTTGCGTGATTTTCCCGCACTTTTCAGTGCAATAGCAACTGCTTGTTTCTGAGCAGCCTTCTTGCCGGCAGGACGGCTCGTGCCGATCTTGCCCTTCTTCTCATACGATCCCACCATCTCGCTGATGTTTTTGCTGATCGTTTTTTGACTGCGGCCTTTTTTCAGGGGCATGGCATCATCCTCTCGGGGCGTAGATTCGTTCTCGAGCCACCGCACTGCGCTCCGCCGCAATCTTCTCTTGCGATTCGATGCGAGCGTCGTTGGCATCTGTGTTCTCTTTGATGCGCATCTGCTCGTTCATGAGCGCCTGCTCTTTCAGCTTGGCGTCCTGCGCGTCTTTCGCGGCGCGCTGCTGCAGCTCTTGCTGCTTCAGCTGGACCACCGGATCCATCTGCGGTGCGCCCTCGCCTGCCAACTGCGACTGCAGCTGCTTGGCCTCCATCATGTACTGCGCCACTTTGAGCGCAACCGTGGCCTCGCGCTGGAGCTCGGAGATCATGCCGTCAGGGTCGACGCCGTACTGCGCAAACAGCTCCGCTTCGGTGTCCTCTTCGGCCTTGATCTTGATGTGATCCAGCACGTGCTTCTGCAGCTCACTTGCGGCCAGTGGGTTGGCCTGAATGAGCGGTGACATGCCCATCAGCAGGTGCGACGCAATATGAGCGTCATGCTGCTGGCCCGCAAATACCTTCAGCTGCTTGTTGTCGACCGCGTCAATATTCTCGCTGGCAGGGTCTTTCGGCATCTGGTTGGTCTGGACCTTCAGAATGCCGTCAATGTCGCGCACATTCAACGCGGCATACACGCGATAGTAGGCCTCGTACATGTTGTGCATGCTGGGCGCGCTTTGCGCTAACTGCAGCTGCGTCTGCGCCAGTGAAATGCGCTGGGCAACGGAGAAAATGTTCGGATCCGCTACCGGCAGCACCGATACCATGTTGTCGAAGTCGGCTTTCTTGATACAGCGCGACGCGCCGGGGACATCATACGGGTACTTGTCAGGCAGGAACTCCGCAAAGCCGTGGAACAGCATCTCAAACTCTTGCGTCTGCGCGTAGTACAGGCGCTTGTGAATGGCCGACATGACCATCGAGCCCCTTTCCAACAGCGCGACAGTAGTGCCAACGGCCGCTTGCTGGTTTCCGTCGCCAACCTGCATGTCTGCAGTGCTGGCCAAGCGTTTGCCGGCGTCCACAGTAAAGCCAAGCAGCGCAAACAGTGTCTGGCTGGGCTCTTTATAGGGCAGCGGCAGCAACGAACTGCTGAGCTCGGCGCCCCCCGCGTCAATATCGCGCCATTCGCCCGGCTGAATCGGCGTACTGTCGTCTGCAATGCGCGCACCCTTCGCCTTGAAGCCTGCGGGCAGGTTTGCCAGCGTTCCTGCGTCCAATAACTGGCGCAGAGCGCTCGTCGAGGCCTTGGAGAGGTTACCAATCAGGTGAACAAAGCCCAAACCATACGCGCCGGGGCCTTCAACAAGCACATAATGCACAAAAAACTCGCGACGACACTTCAAAACGTCGTCTTCAAGCCAGTTTCGACGCACTCCGACTGTTTTTCCGCTCACTTCGTCCAGCGTAACCACGTATGGCAGCTTGATTCCGGTCGGATTTCCGTCTTCATCGACGTCTTCGAAGCCCGGAATGTCCAGATCGACCTGAAATTCAAGCAGGGAGAGCTCTTCCGGCGTGTCCGTTGACTGAACGCCCGTGATTCGGTCGATCGTGGCGCCAATTTGGTCGTTGGTTTGGCCAGATCCGTCAGGATTCAGGTCGACATCAAGGTATTCGCCCGCAAAAACGCGCTTTTTGAACTCGTTTGAGTCCATGGCAATGCGGTGCGTCAGGCGCCGACACTCGGAAATCACGCTGGAACCGCGATACGGGATGTATAGATCGTCAGGAAGGACCAGTCGGCTGACCATTCGGCCCTTCTGGGTGTCGTAATACACCTTCTTGAAGGTGGATCCGCCGTATCCGGTGTAGAAAAGCAGCTGATCGAACTCCGGCGTGTACTCCTTCATCACCGTCGTGATCTGATAATTCATGAAATCCTGCACACGGGAGGCCTGCTGGACCTTGTCCAAGGTCTCCTTGCCCATGATCTGCGTGCGAACAGGGCCGCCAGAGGGCATCAGCTCCTTGAATGCCTGTGCTTGGAACTGAACAATGGCCTCAGTGAGCATCGGATGCACGGCGCCAGACGCGCCGCGGAAGGGCTGCGTGCGCTCCTGCATGCGGAAGCCCAGCAATTCCAGCCCCTTGGCATACATCTCTTCCCACTCACTGCGGGAAGACTTGTCGGCGTCGAAGAACTCGAGCAGCTCATTGGAAATTCGGGCCAATTCCTGCTGGTCTATGTCGCCCGCAATGTTGGCATAGAAGTCTTTTTCTTCTTCCGGAGCCTCGTCCTCAATCTCGACTTCGTCATCTTCGATGACAATCTCGATCTCAGGGCCGTCTTCCATGCCCTCCATCAAGAGCATGCCTTCAGACACAGGGGCTAGATTGACCGCTTTATCTATTGGCATCGGGTCACCTTAAAAGTATTTTCGATTGTCATTGGTCACGCGCTCTACGTTGCCGCCTTTCTTGAAATATCGCGGACCTTCTGGCGTATTGACTAGATGCTCCGGACTCTCAACAGGTCGCGTCACGGGTTTTTTAGCAAGAACCAAGGGGCCCACTTGAATTACCTGCTCAGCAGATGCTACGGGCATTCCATCCGATTTTCTATAAAAATAACTATGACGGGCGGGATTCATGCCTACTTCTGCCCAATCAGCAGCGTCAGGGGCCTTACCGCTCAAGATGTCCTGCGCCTGCTGCGCGACCATCTCAGGATTGCGATTTTCCCAGTTACCGTACATCCGGGCGATCGTTCCCTTTGCTGTTTTTCCAGTCGCAATATTCAAGGCCGCCTTGGCCGACGACATAAAGTCCACATTGTTGAGGACCGCCGCCTGTCCATATGCAATGGCATTGCCGCCCGTCTTGTTGCCATCGTGCAAAGATACCACCCACGTGTCGTACTTCTCATAGGCGGGAATATCAAGGCGCGAGGCCACACGAGTGCCGTTGGGTAGATCGACGTTGACGCCTACAATGCCCGGTGACTTCTCTGCGTTCTTTCCTAATGCCATGGCGATCTCTTCCACCGTTGGCATCTTTTGAACGGCACCTAAAGGCCGGATAGGCTGATACTGGCGAACAGTTTGCTGGTACTGTTCCGTGGTGATTTTTCCTTCGCGAAGAGCCTCTGCGGCCTGCTGCACCTGCGGGACTTTTTCTTGCCGCATCCCTTCCCGCGACTCCCGCCACTGCTCCATTCGCTGCGGGGTTATGTTCAGTTGCGTAAGAGCGTCGCCTAGCGTGCCCCCTACTTGGCTGTTTCCCGTGGCGGGCGCTTGACCGCCCCCGTCAGATACAGACTGCCGAAGCTCTGTCCCCGCGATTGGGCTGCTATTTGGTTGCGCAGGGACTGTGCTACCGGGGAGCTCTCCCCGCGCTTGGCCACTTCTCGTTGGAGCTGTTCTTGTAAGGTACTCATCATAGCCGTCCTTAAAAAAGACCTGCGTGTCGTAAAGGTTAAATCGTATATCAGACACGTTTTGATCTGCCATTGTATCGGCAAGGAGGTCTCTAAACAAATCTTCTTTTTCTGTAAATATCTCATTTGCTCTAGCTGGATCAAATGCCTCATCAAACTCCGGTATGTACTGGAATCGCAGGCCTGTTAGCTTGGCAGTTTCAGGGGATCCGGCGCGTATCTGGCGATTAACCCGATCGTCAAATCTCATGTCTGTTATGTAGGTAAACCCACCTATCCCGTAGTCACGCAAACGGCTTGTAATTTTCTCAAGCTGTTCCGGGGTCGCCTCTTCCTTAAAGAATATCTCCACTCCGGGCCGTGCATTAGGTGTCCCTTCAGGGACCGCTCTGGAGATAAACACCGCATCCTGATCGTAGTTCCTGCCC
>LSRR01000035.1_pt1 | contig 11079 bp, 22 predicted proteins | sample 1162981 | NCBI WGS metagenome assembly LSRR01 (sample SAMN03256433, study PRJNA305521) | marine metagenome | biome: Estuarine; feature: Estuary; material: Brackish water; isolation source: iron chloride precipitation of viral particles from surface water samples | place: USA: Chesapeake Bay ... | reverse complement strand
GCAAGCTCCAGAAATGCACAACATGCCGGAGCTTTACAGGCGCGTGTACGATGCCTTGGGCGTAAAAGATGTTGACAAGATCCTACAGGCTCAAATTTCTCCTGAACCTATGCCTAAAGATCCTGCGTCTGAAAACATAGATAGTTTGGAAAACGTGCAGTTGCGGGCGTTTAGGGGTCAAAACCACCAAGCTCACATGATGTCTCATTTAATTTTTGCAAGTGGAGGCACCGCTGCCTCTCTTCCGACAGTAGGTCTGACGATACAAAAACATCTACTCGAACACGTGCGGGTTCAAGCGGAAGAACAAGCAGAGGCTCAGTTTCAACAACAAAATCCTGGTGTGCCAATAGGCGACCCTAGTACAAATATGCAATTAGCCGCTGCAGTTGCTCAGCTAGAAGCGCAAGGAATGCAGCAATTACGGCAGCTTGGTCAACAATTAGCCGGGGGCGGAGAGCAACAGCAACAACAACCTGATCCGTTAATTGCTTTGAAACAACAAGAACTTCAGATCCGTGCTCAAGACAACCAAATGGACAACCAAATTGATCAACAGAAGGTTTCGCTAGAGCAACAACGTATGCAACAGCGCGCAACGGATTTCCAGGAAAAAATAGCTAGTCAAGAAAGAATGACTGCTGCCAAAATACAGGCAGCGCAACAACGTGAACTTTTACGGCAGAGAGGCCAACTATGAGCGGAGTAAAAATAGTAAGTGGACCTATAAAAAACGTTCCAAAACCTGTAGCTAAAGCTGAGATCAAAGACCAAGGCAGTATTCCTTATGGTACTGCAAAAGCGGAAAAGACTCCCAGCATTGGTACGGGCAAAATGTTTACTGGCAAAAAACGAGGCATGGGTGCGGCGTTGCGCGGGTCTCGATACACGAGTTGTTAAAATGCCTTTGCGCAGCGGGCATAGTGACGAAGTCATTAGTTCCAACATCAGAAAGTTAAAGAGAGAAGGCTACAAGCAAGACCAAGCTGTAGCTATTGCGCTCCGAAAGGCTTCTAAGGCTCAAAAATCTTATGGTGGTGGCATTTGTAAAGGGTTCAGCCCAATTGCCAGACCTCAGAGGTTCGAGGGCATTTATTAATGGCTTTGGGAAAAGAAAAAGACAATCCTGAAGAAGTCCAAGAAACCAGCGAAGTGCCGCCGGTTGAAGAGTACGAGGACAGGCTATGAAGTTCGGTGCAATCAAAGGGCTAATCGGCGCAGTCGCCCCAACCATAGGGCAGGCGCTGGGCGGTCCTTTAGGCGGCACAGCAGCACAAGCCATTGCTCAAGTCTTAGGGTGCAAGCCTGATGAGAAAAGCATTGAGAAAGCCGTCCAGAATGCGACACCAGAACAGCTTGCGGAGATCAAGAAAGCGGAACTGGACTTTCAGGCACGGATGAAGGAATTAGACGTTGACGTTTTTAAGCTTGAAACAGCAGATATCCAAAATGCAAGACAGGCTTTTAAAGGTGATTGGACGCCCCGTTTTATTGCGATTGCGTGCGTTCTTTTCTTCGGTGGATACATCGCTTTGGTCACGATACAAGACCCTTCTGCTAACGACGATGGCATTGTTAATCTTGTTCTGGGCTATCTCGGGGGTATTGTCTCATCTATCATAAGTTTCTATTACGGCGCATCGCATAAGCACGACAAATGAGTTACAGAATACGAGAATTACTTAAACGGCATGAAGGGGTAAAAACCCATGCCTACAAAGACCACTTAGGCTACGTCACAGTGGGAGTCGGGCGCTGCTTGGAAGAAGGTGTGGGTCTTGGGTTATCTGACGATGAGATCGACTACTTATTACAAAACGATATAGATCGCTGCCGAAAAGAACTAGATACGGAATATGAATGGTTTGACGCCCTAGATTCTGTTAGACAAGAGGCGTTGATCAATTTATCGTTTAACATAGGCCAGACAAGGCTTAGAGGCTTTGTCAAGGCTTTAGGGCACATGGCTGAAAAAAGATACGAAGAAGCCGCTGACGAATTCTACGACAGCAAATGGGCTTCTCAAGTAGGAAATCGTGCGTTAGAAGTGTGTCAAATGATTAAGTCTGGGGAATACCAAAAAAGATAAGTATGGGATTGCTCAAACACAATAACATAGCGTAAACTCACGTAATGGATGACATAGACGTTGTTCAATACGTGCAAAAAATCATTCGAGAGCGAAAATCTCAACTACACGAGGTTTTAGTGTCTGGCTCTGTCAAAGACATGGAAACTTATCGTGAATGTATTGGAGAGTTGCGTAGTTGTGACTTTATCAATTCTGAGATCTCGAGAATGCTAGAAAGACAGGAAGCCTCAGATGACTGAATCTGCAAAAAAAGAAATTAACATGGCAGAATGCTATGTACCCTCAGAAGAACGTGTTTTAGACCCCTCCCTAATTGACAAATCTATTTTGGACAGATTGCCTAGCCCCAGCGGTTGGAGAATCCTTATATTGCCTTTTAGGCCGCCAAATAAAACAGCGGGGGGTATCTTGCTGTCTAACAAGACAGTTGATGAAAACCAAGTTCAAACTGTCGCTGGATATGTTTTAAAAGTGGGGCCATTGGCGTATCAAGACAAAGAAAAATTTCCTTTTGGCGCTTGGTGTAAAGAAAAAGATTGGGTAATTTTTGCCCGATACGCTGGTTCTAGATTCCGTTTGAACGACGATTCAGACGCTGCTTTTGGTTCTGAAGTTCGTATCCTTAACGATGATGAAGTTTTGGGTACAATTTTGGATCCCAACGATCTTTTCCATAACTAAGGAGGTCGCAAATGTCTGAAGCACAGACAAAAGCTCATGAGGCCGATGACGGCCAAATACCGTTAGAGTTTGATGAAGAAGCTCAAGAAGTAGAAATAGAGGCATCCGATTCTGACGATTCTCGAGGAATGTCCGATTCTGAAGAGGACGAACACGAGCAATACAGTAAATCGGTTCAAAAAAGAATTAATCAGCTGACTAAAAAGTCCAGAGAGGCCGAACGTCAGCGAGAAGAAGCGCTTCGCTACGCGCAAAGCGTGCAGAGCGAGGCAAACAGTTTAAAACAAAGGCTCCAAAACCTTGACAAGAGCTATATTGACGAATACGGATATAGAGTCAATTTGGAGCAACGCAGTGCGGAAGCGGCTTTAAAGCAAGCGCTCGACATGGGTGATTCCGCCGCTGCCATAGAAGCACAAAAGCGCCTAAGCAGTTTAGCTATTGCGGCCGACAAGCATAACCAAGCAAAGCAAAATCGAGAACGGCAAGCTGCCCAGGCTCTTGCGTATCAACAACAGATGGCGCAAGCTCAGTATCAACAACCTGTGCAACAACTTCCGCAACCCGATGAAAAAGCGGAAGATTGGGCGCAACGCAACCAATGGTTTGGGCAGGACCACGCCATGACGTTTGCAGCGTTTGGTATACACAAACAATTAATCGAAGATGAGGGGTTTGACCCGAAATCTGACGATTACTATAATGAATTGGATAAACGGATGAGAGACGAATTTCCTAATAAATTAGGACAATCACAACAAGGCAAACGGGCCGCTCAAACGGTTGCTTCTGTGTCTCGATCTAGCTCTAATGGGCGCGGTAAAAAGGTTAGACTCACACCCAGCCAGGTTACCATAGCGAAAAGATTAGGTGTGCCACTCGAAGAATACGCAAAATACGTGAGGGATTAAGAGATGTCAGAACTAAATGAAGAAATGGCAGCAATCAAAAGAACCTCGCGCGCAAAATCAACTAGAACCTCCACGGCAAGGCGAAAACCGTGGGCACCTCCTTCAAAATTAGATGCACCTGAAGCTCCCGATGGCTATCAACACCGTTGGATCAGGGCAGAAGTGCGAGGGTATGACGACAGGCAGAATCTATCTGCAAAACTGAGAGAAGGTTATGAGCTTGTCCGAAAGGACGAGTATCCAGATTTCGAAGCTCCTGTTGTTGACTCAGGCCGATATGAAGGCGTTTTTGGAGTTGGTGGATTACTTTTAGCACGCATACCAGAAGAAACTGTAGCCGAAAGAACTGCGTACTATCGTCAAAGAAGTCAAGATCAGATGGAAGCAGTTGACACTGATATGTTACGTGAAAATTCGCATTCAACTATGAGAATAAACTCTCCGGAGCGACAATCTCGTATAACTTTTGGCGGTCCACGAAAGTAGACCTAATCTAGGAGAAAAAGATGGCTAACCAAGAAACAGCCTTCGGTCTTCGTCCTATTGGGCTCAATGGAGCTAGCGTAAATTCGACTGGTGTTACTCAGTACGAGATCGCGTCTAATGAAACCAACGTCATTTACCAATATTCGCCAGTAATTCCTGTTTCTGGTGGTTTTATTGACATTTGCGGCAACGCAAATGGTGGCACGGTTCCGTTCCTTGGTGTCCTGATGGGCGTAGAATATGTTGACAGTTCCAGTAAAAAGACTGTCTTCAAGAACTATTGGCCTGGTTCAAGCAACGTAAGTGTGGATACTAACTATCCAATTAAAGCTTTTGTTGCGGACAACCCCAACCAGTTGTTCATGGTATCAGCTGATGCTTCTGTTACAGACAAAGCTACGGCGCAAGCGGATATTTTCAAAAATTGTTCTCTTGCCACGGCAACATCTGGATCGACCAATACTGGTCGTTCTTCAGCGGAACTTGACATCAGCACTGCAGCTACCACAGCTACTTTGGCTATGCGTATCGTTAGTTTAACTTCTGATATCGCTAACCTGGACTATGCTTCAGCTGGCGTGAACTATGTAGTTCGTTTCAACTTCCACTTCAACTCACCCGCAAGTTCGTCTGATTCTCAGACCACTGCGGATTCGACTGGCATTTAAGGGGGTGAATCATGGCTATTTCTAGAGCCCAACTAGCGAAAGAGCTAGAACCCGGATTAAATGCTCTATTCGGGTTGGAATATGATCGTTATGATCGAGAGCATGCTGAAATCTTCGATGAAGAAAGTTCTGATCGAGCTTTTGAAGAAGAAGTAATGTTGTCAGGTTTTGGTACTGCTCCTGTAAAAAGTGAAGGTGGTGCTATCTCTTTTGATGACGCACAAGAAACCTACACTGCTCGATATACTCATGAGACTATTGCTTTGGCCTTCTCAATCACTGAGGAAGCTATTGAAGATAATCTTTATGACCGTCTTGCAGGTAGATACACGCGAGCGTTGGCACGTTCAATGTCTCAAACCAAGCAGATCAAGGCTGCCGCAATCCTGAATAATGCGTTTAACACGTCTTATCCGGTGGGTGATGGCGCTGCTCTTTGTTCTTCTGCTCATCCATCTCTGTCTGGAAATCAGCGTAACCAGCTGACTACTCCTGCAGATTTGAACGAGACTTCATTGGAACAAATGTTGATCGACATTTCTGGCTTGACCGATGAACGCGGTTTGAAAATTGCTGTTCGTGGTATGAAATTAATCATCCCGAAAGAACTGCAATTTATCGCAGAGCGTGTAATCAACAGCAATTTGCGTAGCGGAACAGCCGATAACGACATCAATGCGATGAAATCAATGGGTATGTTGCCCGATGGGGCGGTGGTTAACCACTTCCTTACGGACAGTGATGCTTATTTCATCAAAACTGATGCTCCCAATGGCTTCAAGCTTTTCCAACGCACTCCGATTAAAACCGCAATGGAAGGTGATTTCGACACTGGAAACATGCGATTTAAGGCTCGAGAAAGATACTCTTTTGGTGTATCTGATTGGCGGGCTGTTTTCGGAACGCCTGGGGCGTAAAAATGAGAAGGGGCGCTTGTCGCCCCTTTTTTTTGCCTTTATTATATGTATTCCTGACAGCCACATGGGGTGGCTGACTTCCCACGACAGGAGAACACTATGGGAACCACTACTTTTTCTGGCCCGATCAAAGCCGGAACAATTGCTAATACTACGGGCACAACTGTTGGCACTAATAAAGCTAACGTTGGTTTTGTCCTTATGGCGCAAAGCGGAAATGTAGTTTTTGCAGCAAATGGCACTGAAACTGTTGTTGCAACTCTTCCAGCAAATAGTCAAATTTATCAGATTGCGGTTGACGTAACGACTGCGTTTGATGCAGGAACTACCAACACCTTAGACCTTGGGGACGGAACTACTGCAGATAAGTATGCAGATGCTTTAGCTTTAGGTTCACAAGCTCGTGTGCTTGCAACGTCTGACGTTTCGCAAATAGGCAACCTGATTGATATTGGTACTTCTGATGTAGACATCACAGCAACCTATAATCAGACTGGAACAGCTGCTACCGCAGGTGCGGCTACTGTTACTGTCTTGTATCTGCAAAACCGTAATCTTTCATAAGAGGGTTAGACCATGGCAGATGCAGTCACTTCACAAACTTTAATTGACGGCCCGAATAAGGCCGTCATGAAGTTTACGAACGTTAGTGACGGTACTGGCGAAAGCGCTGTAACCAAGGTAGACGTGTCTGCCTTGGCAGCAAGTGCAGATGGGAATGCATGCACCGAAGTTGTTATTGAACGAATTTGGTGGCAATGCATTGGTATGAAAGTGCAAATTCTTTGGGACGCAACCAGTGATCAATTCTGTATAGAATTAGGTGAAAACCAAAGTGGCGACCACGATTACTCTTCTTTTGGCGGCATTACTAATAATGCAGGTTCCGGAAAAACGGGTGATATTGCTTTCACAACTGTCGGACATGCTAGTGGCGATACTTACACTGTAATCCTTTACATGCGTAAGAAGTTCTAACGTTATGGCTACCACCAAAGACGTAAAAAGGTTACCCTCCGGCCGGATTCAATACCGGGGGGAAACTTTTTCTGGTTATAACAAGCCAAAAAGAACACCGGGCAAAGCTAAAAAAAGCGCGGTGTTAGCTAAGAAAGGTTCAGAGGTTAAATTGGTCAGGTTTGGGGATCCAAATATGTCCATTAAAAAAGACCAACCGGCGCGCAGAAAGAATTTTAGAGCCCGTCACTCTTGTGACACCGCAAAAGATAAATTTAGTGCTCGATATTGGTCTTGTAAGGCATGGTAATGATGAGATCTTCAATGCCTAAAGGTCTTTCTTATTACAGGAAAGGCGGTGGCGTAAACAAAAAAAGCAAAGGGAGCAAAATTTGTCCAGAAGGCAAAGCTTGGGCTCAAAGAACCTTTGATACCTACCCTTCTGCCTATGCAAATTTAGCCGCTTCCAAATATTGCAAAGACCCTAATTACGCTAAAAAGTCTAAGGGCGGCAAGCGAAAAGGCAGATAATATGGGCGGGGAACTTCAAGAGTGGATAGATCAAGAGTGGGTCCGTATAGATAGCTCCGGAAACATTGCTGGCCCTTGTGGGACCTCAAAAAACAAAAAAAATCCTGACCGGTGTTTACCAAAAAGCAAGGCAAAGTCTCTGACAAAAGGCGAACGTGCTGCTACCGCGCGTAAGAAGAAAGTAGCGGGTAGCAAAGGTAAAAAAGTCGTTAAAAACACTCGAGCGGCAGAAGTCAAATTGAAGGAAGGAGGGTTTCTATATCGCAATCACAAAGGTTGCGGTGCTGTGATGCCAGACAGGCGAAAGAAAACGCATTACAAATGAATGTCTCTTTTGCTTTGGAACAAGCTCTCATTGAAGAAATTAGAGCTTGGTCTAAAAATGTTTTGGAGGAAAGTGAAGACGGATTGCCCGCTTGTCCTTATGCAAAGGCCGCTTGGGACAATGACCGTGTAAAAATTGTCTTTAAGCATGATGCCCACAAACAAGTGCTTTACACGAGCCTTTCTCAGTTTGAAGACCGTTACGACGTTGTTATTTTGGTTGACTTAGCTTACGAGAAGTCGGATCATTTCCATGACTACATCGAATCAATAAATGATGCGGTTTCTTCGGGCATTTTTATTGATAAAAATTTATGGGTCATGGGATTTCACCCTGATGATGAATCCAATGAAAATATTGATGATGGGTCGTTTGAGCCTCTAACTGAAGTTCAATATGCAATGATCTTCATTCAACGGCTGGACAAATTACAGTCCTCCGCACAAAAGTTGCTAGGCACGGGATATTACGAAAAATATTTTGGGGAGAAGTTCCCCGAACATGTTTTTCAAAACAGAGAAACTTACGCAAGGAGATTGTAATGGCCGGATCATCTGGTATAAGCCCCCGAAAATTAATGGCTATGGGTAAAAAACCCGCTAAAAAACAAGGCGTTAAGAAAAGAGGCATGGGTGGCGGCGTGGCCAAAAAAGCTGGTGTGAGAAAAATGAACCGAGGCGGGCCGATGAAGCCAGTCATGCGCCGTGGTGGGTCTGGCAAGAAGAAAACCTAAAAAATGGCAACCTCTGGATCGAAAAATTTCGAACTGGATGTCACTGATTACATAGAAGAAGCCTTCGAACGGTGTGGTCAGGAAGTCCGCACTGGCTATGATTTAAAGACAGCAAAACGGTCTTTAAATTTATTGTTGGCAGATTGGGCCAACAGAGGCCTTAATCAGTGGACCATCGAGCAAACCACTGTAAACATGGTGGCAGGCACGGGCACCTATAATTTAGATGCAGACACTATCGACATGTTGTCTGCTGTCTTACGTCGAGACGGCACCGATTATGCGCTTGATAGGTTAAGTCGTTCAGAGTTTTTAAACATCCCTGATAAAACCACGCAATCTAGGCCTAATCAATTTTTCTTAGACCGTCAGATCACTCCCGTTCTTAAAGTTTGGCCCGTTCCAGATGACAGCACAGATCAAATCATTTTTGATCGCTTGGTTCGTATGGATGACGCAGATGATTATACGAACACGATGGAAATTCCTTTCCGTTTTTACCCTTGCTTAGCAGCCGGATTAGCGTATTACATTGCTATGAAACGGGCCCCAGATCTTTTGGCGGTTCTTAAACCAATTTACGAGGAAGAGATGCAGAGAGCAATGGAAGAGGACCGAGATCGCGCTTCTTTCAATATTGCGCCTGCTTATGATGCTTACAGGGTCTAATCATGGCGAAATTTGCTTCAGGTAAATACGCTTACGGAATATCTGATCGTTCTGGTGTCCGTTACAAACTTAGCCGGATGCGGAAAGAATGGACTGGTGCGTTAGTAGGTTATGATGAATGGGAGCCAAAACAACCGCAATTATTCCCTCTTCCCAAGATATCTGACCCTCAAGCCTTACAAGATGCACGGCCTGATCGCGTAGAACCCATGGATGTTTACGTGGGTGTGCCAAATTTAGGAGACCCTTTTATACCAATCAAAGCTAGCGGCTGTGTTGGCTTTGTGACAGTGGTGATTTCATGAGTTTCACATACGGCGAGCTGAAAACAGCAATTCAAGACTACACAGAAAATGACGAAACAAGTTTCGTCAACAATTTGGATTTGTTTATCCAAAATGCAGAAGAAAGGCTGTTAAAAAACGTTCAGCTGACAGAATTCCGCAAAAATGTTTCGGGCAGCATGACTGCGTCAAATCAATATCTTGCCGTGCCTAGCGATTTTTTAGCACCTTTTTCTTTGTCGTTTGGCTCTTCAAAAGCGTTTCTGGAGTATAAAGACGTTAATTTTATCCAAACGTTTAACCCATCCTCTGCTACGACAGGAACGCCTCGTTACTACGCGTTTTTTGACATCAATAACTTTTTGATAGGTCCTACGCCAGACAGCAATTACACGACGGAATTGCATTATTTTTATAGGCCAACAAGCCTCACAGCGGGCTCGGACAGCGGAACTACTTGGTTAAGCACTGAAGCCCCTGTAGCTTTACTTTACGGCAGCCTCATAGAAGCTTACACGTACATGAAAGGTGAAGCGGATTTAATGCAAGAGTACGAAAGGCGTTTTGTTGAGGCTATTGGAGCGATGAAACAATTTGGTGAAGCAAAAGAAGTGACCGATCAGTATAGGACCGGCATGTTGATAAGGCCTAAACAATAATGTTCCAAGTACAAGTACAAGCGAATGTAGGCGAGATTGCAGTCAAAACTACTCAAAACCGGGGGTTTACCTCTGAAGAAATTGCAGAAAGGGCTGTCGAGCAAATCATAAGCATCAGTGACTCAGCTGACCCTGTTTTGAAGGCGCAAGCTGAAGCATTTAGAGCTAGAATGTATTGTGTAATTGTAAATGCAATTGATCAGGGCAAGAAAAGCGACAGAACAACCTTGTACAATTTACTTTCAAATCAAGGCCATAAAGATATGGCCGAAATTCTGAGGACACTATAATGGCTATCACACAAGCAATGTGTACTTCCTTTAAGCAAGAGATTTTGCAAGGGATTCACAATTTCACAAACGGGGCAGGGGGTGGAACAACCACCACCACAGGCAGTGGGAACACTTTCAAAATTGCACTTTACACCTCAAGTGCAACTTTAGACGCAACTACGACGTTGTATAGCGTAACGAACGAAGTTTCTGGCACTGGATACAGTGCAGGCGGCAACACGTTAACCAATGTCACGCCTAGCACGTCTGGGACCACGGCTTTGACTGATTTTGCAGACACCACCTGGTCTACAGCGACAATTACTGCTCGTGGGGCCTTGGTGTATAACAGTTCAACTGCTGCAGGAACTGCTGATCGAGCGGTCATTGTTCTTGACTTTGGCAGCGATAAAACATCCACGGCTGGTGATTTTACAATTACTTTCCCTACCGCAGACGCTAGTAACGCGATTATTAGAATCGCATAGGACTGATATGTGGCCGATGTCACTGTTGCTTTCGAGGGTTGGAGTAGCTCTACACAAGGCTGGGGCCAAGGTGGATGGGGCCAGGACGTTCCGCTCGCTGAAGGAACAGGGCAAGTTGGTTCGGTCTCGATTACCGCAGATGCCAACGTATCTGTCACTGGTGTCTCAGCGACCGGCAACGTTGGATCTGTCACCGTTTCCGCAGACGCCAATGTATCAGTTAGCGGAATCTCTGCAACAGGATCTGTTGGGTCAGTCACAGTCACAGCAGATGCCAATGTCAGCCCGACAGGCGTCTCTGCAACAGGGGCTGTCGGAAGTGTTTCTGTATCCGCAGACGCTAATGTCTCGGTTACAGGTGAATCGGCTAGCGGACAAGTTGGCACTGTATCGGTTGCAGCCGCTG
>LSRR01000042.1_pt1 | contig 11143 bp, 14 predicted proteins | sample 1162981 | NCBI WGS metagenome assembly LSRR01 (sample SAMN03256433, study PRJNA305521) | marine metagenome | biome: Estuarine; feature: Estuary; material: Brackish water; isolation source: iron chloride precipitation of viral particles from surface water samples | place: USA: Chesapeake Bay ... | reverse complement strand
ATGCAAAAAGCCGAATCTTGACTGCGCCTTGATTGTTAGGAGTGGTTGAAGCAGTCCCCGGACCAGCGCTGTCTGGATCGGCAGTTACGTTAACTGCGGGAAGTGTAATAACAAGATTTGATGCCAGAGTGCCGCCAGCCGTAATGATCTTGCCAGCATGAGACGCAACAGTCAGCGTCGTATCAGCAGTGAGGTTTACAACGTTACCTGGACCAGTAGTAATAAACCCATTAAGAGACCGAACTGGCCCCTGAAAAGTAGTGCGTGCCATTATAGACTCCTTGTGTAGTAGCACATCCCCGTACCGTCTCTACTATGTCTGCTAGGTCAGTCTGTACGGGTATTAAATCCTAGACTTATTAAAACTATACACCAGTACCGCTAAAAAGGAAGGGGGCCGAAGCCCCCTGTCCTGTACTACTTAGCCCTGCGAACCGAACATTCCAAGCGGATCCGAAAATCCGAAGGAATAACGCTCACGACTCTTGTAACGAACGTTACCAGTGTCGAAGTCACCGTCCATGGAGTTCTGTAACGGAGTACGAACAAAGTGCTTCATACCGTTAGGAACGTCCGTGGTCAGGAACCATGCGTTGGTGTCCGTCAAGAAGTGGTTAATAGTGTATCCCTCGGGGATCGAACCATTATTCTTGATGGCGTTGATGTCGTTATCTGCAGTACCAACACGCAGCTCCGTCTCAAGAAGACGGGTAGCGATAAATTGGAGAGCAGGAGGAACGACCAGCTTCTTGGGTCGAGCGGCAATCAACAGACCACGCTCATCCGTCCAAGCAGCGATTTGAATCACTGCATTCTCAAGCGATGTCTCGTTGAGGTCGGTCGGAGTTGTGGGGACGTTGGAGTTCGTGCCGCCAGATACCAAGGGGTGTGCGTTAGAAAACAGAGGTACGCCATCACCGCCAGCAAAATTAGTGTCGAAACCGTTGTTTAGAACGGCTGCGGCTTTAATTTGCTTGGTGTACGACATAGCACGGGCCAGGGCCTTGGTGTATCGGGCCGAGAGAGAATCATAGAGGTTGTCCTCAATGGCTTCTTCTGTCAGCGAGAATCCCAGTGCAATGGTCTCGTGGTTATATCGAGCTGTGAACGCTTCCTGTGCATTGTCATAAGCGATGGCAGAACCTTCGTTTTTGACTGGTGCAGCAGAGAATCCAGACAGCTTGGTTTCCTCTTCGAAAGAACGCTCAGAAGATTCAGTTTCGTAAATCTCTTTGTGTTCTTCCCCGTATCGAGCGTACTCAAGACCAAACAAAGCATTCAGTCCCGGGAGAAGCTCTTTAAGTAGTTGTGCGCGTGAAATAGCCATGATTTAGCTCCTTATAGGCCAAGCGGGTTGTTGTACATATGACCGCCAGACGATACGCCATCACCATCCATCGAAGGAGCATTGATTTTGACAATCACTTCTGGGAACAGAACGTTACCACTAGAAATATATGAAGTGTCTTGAACAACGTCAACGATACGAATAGGTAACGTCTTAGCCGTGCCTGTGGCATCCAACAAAGCCACTTGCGAGTTTCCAGTAACTGTGGATCCGGTGTTTTGAACCAAAGTTGAGTTCTGACCAATACCCGTGTACTGAATACCAGTAACGACCGTTGTGCCTGAGACCACAGCCATCTTGAAGAGGGTGTCGGGGTCATCAGCAATGATGGCGTTAATGAACGTACCGGTAGGAGGCGTGATGCCACCAGGATAGTACTGTTGGAAACGAACTTGATTACTTGTGGGGTCGGTGTATGTGCAGCCGAGGAAAACGCCAGCAAATCCCGTAGAAGGACCTGTGGTGGTTTCGTTAGCCAGAACAATAGTGCCGTCCGTTGTCAGTTTCACCAGATCGCCATAGAAGATTGCCGTTGCATAAGCACTGGCAATACGACGGTAGCGAGTTGCTCCGGCAAAGACCTGACCGCCGATCAAATTGACCGGTTGCAAGCCATAAGGCTTGCTAACAGTAGGATAAGCCATTTTAAACTCCTAAAAATTTATTTTGAACCAGAACCAAACCCAGCGCCTCTGGTTGTGGAAGTTTTCTTCTCACTGAACAGCGGCATACGGGGATCACTTTGACGCATGAAGTTGTTATCCACAGACTCCATTTGGGCAGCGTTTTGTTTACGGTAAAAGTTATTGCGCGAATCCACCAATTCTTCTGGCATCTTGCACAGTAATAGACCGCCTAACTCAACGTTCCCGTTTTTATCACCTGCGAGCATAAGCTCGGGATGGTCAAGGGCTTTGACCGGTTCCCAACCTTCACGGGTTTTTTTGGAAACATTCTGCGGAAGTGCTGCACCTAAAAGGGCAGTAGCAATCCATCGAAATTTCCAACCCGGTTGAGGGGTGGGGTCAGGAAGAGTGCTCGGTGGAGTGTATTCCATGCTACGAGCAGAACTCTCACGTGTTTGAAGGTTTCTAGGTGTGCGCTCTTGCGCACCGTCACGGCTAATTCGTTCAGACATTTTAGGACTCCGATGTAAGTTTAAGTACTTCTTTGGCGTACTGCTCATTGGTTAAATTAAATTTCCTTGCCAGGGCTTCCTGGGTCTTGGTCAACTTAACTTTTGTTTTACCGTTGGCAGCTCGTGATACAGCGGCTACTACGTTAGCCGGACGTTTACTCGGTTGTTCCTTCTTTGTCTCTCCGAAAAAGCTCGGAAACACTTCGCGCATGCGAGCGTCTACTCGCTCGTAATATTCATCACTTCGGGGGTCAACCCCAGACTCGACCAATTTTTTGTGCACCGCTAAGGCAAGACTGGTCATCTCATCATCCTTACCGAACCATTGATTTTGCTGTTGCCAGCTCATCGCTTTTGGATCAGGTTGAGGTACCTGCGGCGTAGTAGTTTGATTATATACCTCTTCTTTTTGTTCTTGTAAAGGGGCTGGGCGATAATTTTTTAAACGCTCAATACTAAATTTCGCTTCAGCCAGCTCTTCTTGGGCAGAAATAATAGCGTCGGTGTCGTAATTCTCTTGGGCTTCTTTGAGTTTCTTACGAGCCATAACCAGCGCAGATTCAGCTTGGGCCTTCATACTTTCTACAGCCATATTCTGATTTGTGCTGACGTTTTGGCGAAGCGATTTGTTTTCGTCAATTAATTTCTGCGCAATACGGACTGCTTCTTCCCGTTCACGCAAAGCCGCTTCCTTAGCCCGACGCTCATCATGACGCGCGTGCGTAAGCTCCTTCATTCGCTTCTGGACTTTTTCGCTGTACTCAGCGACCTCTTCATCCGTTGGATCAGTAACTTCACGGTCAAGAGGCTTACGCCCACGGTCTTCTTCAGGGGTATCGTCAACTATTTCTAGCTCAATATCGCCCTCTTCAGTTTCAATCTCAATATCCTTTTCTTCGACTTCTTTCTCGTCGGGGAATTTGTATTTTTCTGGCATGTTTAGCTCCTATTAAGCGCGGGTATATCCACGTGGATCTTCGACAACGGCTTCAACTTGATCGTCATTAATCAAGCGGAACTCTCTGCCGTGAATTTTAAAACGAGTTCCTGAGTAAGCACGTACTAACACAAAGTCACCTTCTTTACACCAGGGGCCTTGTGGAAACTTCCTCTCGTCTTTGTAGGCATCAGGACCGACTTTAATAACAAACAAAACGGTCGTGCTGTGCTCTTCAACTTTTGCCATGGCATCTGGCTTTAAAAGATCAGTTCCCGAAAACTTATCTTCAACCTCAGGTATGGCGCACAATAATTTCCAGCCTGTGGGGTTTGGCAACTGGGTTGCCTGCTGATTTTCGTCAGTCATCTGCTTCCTCTACTTTCTTTGCAAGGTCAAGTAAATAAGACTCCGCCATAGCCAGACCCTGGATGACTCCGCAGAGTTTTTGATACTCGTCAAAACTTCGACAAGCGCCGCCTGCAATGTCGTCGGCGTAGTTGTTTAAATCTTCTCTAATCTTCCCGCGTAGAACTTCTACGAATTTATTCATCATTCAGGTGGTGTCCTTTCCGGTTCCGCCATGGTTTTACCCAGGTCAATGCCCATCCGCATACCTTCCATCTCCTGCTTCGTGGCTTCAATTTGGCGTTTAAGCTCCATTTCTTCCTCAGACTTCTGGATGTCGATGCCTAAACGTGCCCCCTCAAGCTCAGTTTGTTGCTGGGCTTTGAGTTCGTCGAGCTGCAATTGCAGCATCTTAATCTGCGTATCTGCTTGATCTTTCTGGGCTTTCCGTTGGACTTCAGCCTGTTGGATTTGAAGCTTCTGCATTTCAGCCATCATGATTGGATCCTGAGCGTTCTGAAGCGCCTGTTGCTGGGCTTTCGCCTGTAGGCTTTGTGCAAGAACGATCTGCGAACCTTCAGCCACCATCTTGGAAATCTGCACCTCCATGGCTTCGGGGATCTTTTCTTCTGGCCCTGGCAGCGGTGTGCCGATGGCATCTTGAACCTGACGACGGTATTGGTAGCCCAAATGTTCAGCAATATGCGCTTGAAGAGCGCCAACAATTAAGCTTGCCTGAGGGTTTTGCCCAATCAGTGCAGCTACTGCTGGGTCGTTCATCATGTTCATGTGTGTCTGGATGTGCGCCGTATGGTCTTGATACATAAATGCCTTCAAAGGCTTGAGCTTAAGCGCATTCATGTTTTCGGTAATAGGATCTTTCGGCGTTTGGTCATCTTCCGTGGGCACAAGCTTGGCAGCGTTGCGGATTCCCAACACTTCAAGCATCTGACGGTGCAGAGCTGGCATGTCGTAAATCTGCGGAGCCATCTGTGAAAGCTGGAGAACCGCTTGGTACTGCACCACCCTTTGGGACATGGTTGCCGCATTGGGGTCAGACACAGGGATAATCTCCACCATGTCGTAGTCAGCCCGTTTGGCATGACGCTCTCCGCTTAACGGATCGTAGTCATAGTCGTCATCGGTGTAATCCCTAATGATCGCAGCTAAAAGCTGAAGCTCTTGCTTGAAGGCGTAGTGCACCCGCGCCTGAACTGCTGACATCACCTTGAGCATCCGCTCCAAAAGAGCGAGTGTTGTACCGACAGGCGCCTGAGCGCTCATGTCAGAAATCTTCATATCCGCAGTTGCAGCGAACCGACGCCCTTCTTCGACAATCGTGTTCATCAACTGGTAGAGCGTTGCGCTTGGCTCTTTGTATGGCAGCGGCAGAATGTTATCCCGCAGTGCACCAGAACCAATATCAACATCTCGGAACTCGCCTGGAGCAATCGGCGTGTCATCACCTTTAATACGCAAGCCTCTGGACTTCAGGCCCCCTGGCAGGTTTGACAACGTACCGGCATCCACAAGCTGCCTCATGATCGAGGTCGCCGACTTTGCAAACCCACCGATCAGGTGGAACAGCCCGAACCCATAGAAGCCAAAGCCTGGGATGTACGTGTAATGCACGAAGTGGTCGCGGCGCTTCTTGGTGTCATCGTCTTCGTAGTAGTTACGGCGAATCGCCAGAATGTCGCCAGTGCCTTCAACCACCGTTACCACGTAAGGTATGGCTATGCCTGTAGGCTCATCGTCTTCCATGTCTTCGTAACCTGGCAGGTCCAGGTTGACATGCACTTCGTACAGGATGTAGCGGTCGTCATTAATGGGCGACATACCGCTTTCTTTGTCTTTTTTCTCCTGTAGCTCATTCTTAAGCTTGGGCGGATCGCCAAGCTCAATGTCGCGGTAGAAGCCTGCCACCTGCAACTTGCGAATCTCGTTGCTGGTTTTGTACATCCGGTGTGTTACACGCTCGGCACTCTCCATTCCTACCGTGCCATAAGCCACAATAATGTCTTCTGCTGGAACGAACACTGATGTCTGGCGCTGGAGGCTGGGGTCGTAGTAAACCTTTTTGAACGCAGAACCAGTAGCTGGCAGGTTCCACAACATCCGCTCATGCTCCATACGAAACTCTGGCATACGCTCAGTAAGCTCGTAGTTCATGTCATCTTTAACACGCTGGGCAGCTTCTTCTTTCTCCCGCGTGTCTTTACCAATGATTTTGGTCTTCACCGGCCCTTGGGCAGGGAATGTCTCCATGATGGTTTCACTCTGGAACCGCACCACGGCTTCTGTAATCATGGGGTGGAACACACCACAGGCGCCATCCCAAGGTTCTGTGCGCTCTTCGTACTTCAGGCCGAGCAGCACAAGCCCTTCTTTGTAGGTCTTTTCCCAGTCTTTTCGGGAGTCCAGGTCGTCTTTGATGTTCTGAAGCAGCTCGTCACCAAGGCTCTGCAAAGCAGGATCTTCGATTTCCTCAGCTAAGTTTGTGTAAAAGTCCGGGCCTTCAGCGTCGGGGTCAATCAAAATCTCAAGCCCACCCGCTTCAATCTTTACTGACTCAGGGTCTTCAATTTCAATCTCAATGTCAGGTTCGCCCATTAAATCTTGTGCTTCTTCTTCGATTCCCATGGGGGCTTGGTATAGTGCTTTATCAATAGCCATTTCGGCTCCTAGTAGTACGCCGCCTTGCGGCTTCTAAAATACAGTGGTTCGTCCGGTTCGTCGCTTGGCAGCGTAATGAACCCCCCGTTTCTAAAGCGTAACAGCGCCTGGGTCATAGTGTCCACGTAGTCGTCGTGCTCACCCACCGGAAACGCCACAATCTCTTCAATCACATCTCTGGCCCACCGTGTGTCCGGTGCCCAGACGCAGCCACTGGCAAATAAGTCGGAAACTGCGTTGACTCGCGCAATCTTATCGTTTCCACGGCTGGGGGTAAACTCATCAACCGGTATGCCCATGCGTCGAAGCTCTTGAATCAAGGGAGCACCTGCCGCCTTTTTCTCCACCAAGAACGCATCTGGGTTCCATTCTTTCCACTGCTTGAACGCAACCTCCTTTAGCTCTGGAAACTCCATCCGGTCTTTGAAGGCATCCAGCAAAATAATACTGGGTCGGTTGTTTTCTTCTTCGTTATACCAGATTCCCCAAGTTGTACATGCTGTGTAGTCGGCTGTGGTCTTGGCTTCATGCGCCGTATCCCAGGACTGAATAATAAAGTCGCAGTTGGGTGGGTCTTCTGGCTCCCAAATCTTCCAATGGCTACGCTTAATAAACGCCGCCGAGTCAAGCGTGGGCTGCTGCATGTACTGGGCGTTCCAGTACCTGGGGTCCATCGCCATCTTCTTCTGCTTTAACTGCTCAAGGGGCCACTGCTCAGGCCACAGGCTCTTTTCTCTTTCCGTATCTTCAAAAAGAATGGCTGGTAGCTCGACAATCTCCCAAGGTTCTGCGTCTGGGTTACGTGCTTGAAACGCCATCAGCCGACCAGTCAAATCGACCAGGCTCCATCTGGTCATAATGACCAGAATCGCACCGCCCGGCATAAGACGCTGCAACGGACCGGTCTGGAACCACGACCAGGCGTTGTCAAATGTGGCCCTGGAGTTGGCTTTTATGTCTTGTTCAGAATGTGGGTCGTCAATAACAAACAAATCAGCACCCCGTCCTGCAAGTGCACCACCCACACCCACGGCATAGTACTGGCCTCCTTCGTTGGTTGACCACTTACCTGCTGCTTTCTGGTCATCAGCCACCTTTGTGCCGGGGAATACCTGCGCATAATCTTCTCCTTCGATCAAATTACGTACTCGGCGTCCAAAATCTTCAGACAATCCAGCCGTGTGAGTCGCCATGATAATTTTTTGATCTGGATATTGGCCCAAAAACCAGGCTGGAAACAGGTAAGAGGAGAACTCCGACTTACCCATACGTGGGGCGATGTTGATAATCACCCTTTTTCGCTTGCCTGAGGCTACATCGGCAAAGATTTTTGATAGTTTCCTGTGGTGTGCGCCTTCTTTGAACCCTGGGTAGACCTCTTTCGCAAAGGAAATCATGTCGCCCCTGGCGTTACGCAGCCGCAGGCGACGTTCTTGTTCTTCAAGCTCTTCCAAAAACTCAGCTTTTTGCTGCGGCGTCATGCTTTTGAGCAGCGCCTGAAGTTCGGCGTCACTTATCCTGTTCATCGTCGACTGTTTCGACCTCAGTTGCGTCAACCTCAACCGTGTTTTGAATGGCTGCTAGCTTCTGCTTAATCTTCTCATCAAGCTCATGGTCACTTAGCTCAGTCTTTTTGATCTCGATGCGGTCTGTGAACAGCCCCACCTCTGTGACTTTACCTAGCATCTCAAGAGCTTTTAGGCGTATCCGTGCATCAGGGTGGTCTGTCTCTTCAAGAATCTTAGCCACCGCCATACCCCGCAACTGCTTGGCGTGCTCAACAAACGACCAGTCGTAAACAGTCAGCATGCTGACTAATCTTTGAATGGCGGGGGGTAGGGTAATTTGCGTCAGTGCCTGCTTTGCCGTTTCGGGGTCTGCGGTCAACGCATGGAAAGCATTTCGTGCTTGTGTGTCTTGTGCATCAGCCACAACATCGTCATCTGGTTTGGCGCCAAGTTCAGTCAACCAGTCGGTTGTATTGATCTGCGCTTCAAGCAGCTCATTGGCGTCTGCCTTTTCCAAAGGCGTAAAGCCGTCCATCGGCGAGTTGTATATCGCCGGGTCATAGTTACCTTGTACCAAATGTTCTAACACGCGGGTCATTCCTCCCGTAAGCAAAGCTTGTGCTCTGTAGGCACGAGTGTATACTTGCTTCTGCCTGCTCGCAAGAGTGGTGATGTTTGATTCTCCTCTCGGGTCGTAGGACCCTTCCCCCACCCCCGCTAACTGCGGGGGTTCTTTTTATTTACCTGTGTCTAAGATTTGACAATAACTATTTTTATTTTTACAAATATTTTTAGCATAGCGTTTCCTCCTCTTTTTATTTATGCGTGCGAGAAGGGGTGGGTTGATTTTTTACTAGAAATTTGACAACTGTGGTTTGTAACTGCGAAACACTGTTATTGCCTCCGCCTGCATCGCCGCAATATTCTTGGGGGGTGGGGGGTAGTGGGGTCTAAAAAACGCCAAACCAATCGGCAGGCTCAGAGGCTAAATACCTATTATGTTATAATGTAAGTGTTGGTTGGGAGAACGCCTAGCCAACAACGTGTTTGCTACATCGTGTAGCAAACGTATCAACCACAACCTGAAGGAGAGTCAATCATGACTAACGCAACTATTGTTCAACTGTACGGCAAACTCATTGCTACAACGCTGATATTAGACAGCGAGATAAAGAAGAAGCTCAACAAGCGAGGCTTCTTGCCTGATTCGCTCATTGCTCAACTCGCAGAGGAACACGCGCGGCGTTATGACAACGGGCTTTACATCGCTCAAACATCTACCGGCGTCTACAAGTTCTACACTAGCGCCGAGGCTTCAACGGCTACGCTTCAAAAGAGCGCAGTTCAGCAATGGAGCCGCACCATTGGCAAGCTACACGATGTAGAGAAAAGCACTCGGGGCGGCGCACGCAAGACCGAGGCCAAACCCGAGTGGCAAAAGCTAGGCGATGCGTTCAATGAGCTTTCACGCACCGAGAAGAACGCATTTCTCAAGTACGTTGGTGAGAAGTAAACCTTTGCTACAACCTGTCGCAAACAACCCTGGGGCGCTTCGGCGCCCCTTTTCTTTTGGAGAATCATCATGTTCTTAATCCGTATCGAAGATGCAGGCGTTATCCGTGAGTACAAAGCCAACACCTACTATGACGCCATCACGCTGTTTCATGCGCTCACCAGCAAGTTCCACTTCATTCAACTGTGGGGTGGTATCGAGCTTCTTCAATCCTACAAAGCCTAAGGAGAATCACCATGTCTAAAACCTACAAAGACCTCGTGCAGTTCAAAGCCAAGCAAGACTCCAAGACCGCCAAGCCACGCAAGCATGGCGCCCGATACAAGCGTGAGCAGGTACAAAAGCGTGAGTGGAAGTCTGCGCTTGAGTATCGCCTTGGGAAAGACGACTGAGCTTTGCGACAACCTGTCGCAAACGCTTGTGTACAACGTGTTGGTGATATACCCACTTTTGTGTCAAATCTGGACAATAGTCCACTTTTGTCTGGGCTGGACACACAAGTGGGTCACTCAAACTCCGCGCCAGTATTGGCGCTGTCCACTTTAGCGTCCTAACTATAATATATTATTTATTATTTATTATTATTATTATAGGGCTTCTAGACTTCTGGACACTTTTTACTTTGTGCTTGTCTGGCGTGCTTGTTTCCAAAAAAGCTATTATAGTTGGGACACTATCGCCCAAACCCCGCGTGCTTACTTGCTCTCTGCTGACCCACTTTAGTGTCCAGTTCAGATAAAAGTGGACATCGCAGGGAAAAAGTGGACACTTTTTACAATCACATCGAGAGGTATCTCATGAAACTGTGTGACCAATGCAACCAGCAAAAACCGCCCGATGCGTTCAAACGCAGGGCATCACTCGCACAATCTCGTGCGTGGACTAAGAACCCAGCCATGCGAATACGCCTTGAGTACGAGAGCGCTGTGTGCAACGAGTGTGCAAGAACCCACACCAGACCCACGATGTCACTCTCGCCTGCCGAGGCACGCAAGCGTATGCACAACGAGGGCAAGACCGAGTTGGAAATCAGCGAGACTCTGAAGCGTATGCGTAAGTCTGCGCTCGACAGTAAGCGCATGACCATATTAAAGAACAGGCAAGCCATGTTCGCCGAGACTTACACCAACATGGCTAAACAACTGGACAGGGAGAAAAAGCGTGCCATGCGTGCGCCTGACCTTGTGCGGCTAGACGAATTAAAGCGTGCGAATGAAGTGTTCAAGCGCCTAAAGAATGAAGGGAAGAAAGTACCCATGCGCTGGGAAGATCTTCTCTCAAAGAAGTTTGCTACAAGGTGTAGCAAACACGATTGACACCCGTACAGAGGGAGTCAGTTGTTTAACGCAGTACTTTTTTAAGGAGAATCAACCATGACTAACAAACGCAACCGCAACACAGGCGCAAGCCTGACGCAAGAGCAATGCGCTCTTTTAATGACGGTAAAGACTAAACCATTTGAAGGTGAACCTTTGCGACAGACTGTCGCAAACAGGTACAAGACCGATGCCGAGGCGAGTGTGGCTTGGTCACGCCTGAAGTCCGAGTGTGTTCTTTTGAAGAAAGCGAGGTGATGTGATGAAGATACGAGACTGGGTGTTAGTGAATGAAGAAACAAACGAAGAAGTCAACGTGGGCACGAGCATTACGAGCTTTCGTGGCGAGCCAACCAAAC
>LSRR01000346.1_pt1 | contig 11175 bp, 17 predicted proteins | sample 1162981 | NCBI WGS metagenome assembly LSRR01 (sample SAMN03256433, study PRJNA305521) | marine metagenome | biome: Estuarine; feature: Estuary; material: Brackish water; isolation source: iron chloride precipitation of viral particles from surface water samples | place: USA: Chesapeake Bay ... | reverse complement strand
GGGCCCGATCCGCGTGATCTGGTGAGCCAACTGGGTGAGCCGGAAGAGGTCGATGACGAACATAACTGACTCCGTTTCCTTAAAAGACCTGCCAAAAATCCTGCCTAAGTTAAGTGAGCAGGAGCGACGGCAGCTTTTGTTCGAGCTGGAGGCGTTGGAAACGCTTAAAGCCAAGGAGTTGCAGCAGGAACGGTTCATTAAGTTTGTTGAGGCCGTCTGGCCTACCTTTATTGCGGGGAGGCATCATGCTCGGATGGCTGCGGCGTTTGAAAGAGTGGCTAATGGAGAGTGCAAACGGCTCATCATCAACATGCCACCACGACACACGAAGTCAGAATTCGCCTCATATTTGCTGCCAGCATGGTTTTTGGGCAAGTTTCCTCACAAAAAGGTGATTCAAACGGCCCATACGGCGGAATTGTCGGTCGGTTTCGGTCGAAAAGTGCGAAATTTGGTCGATTCTGAGGTGTATCGGAGCATTTTTCCGGACTTACAGCTCTCTGCGGACTCCAAAGCCGCTGGTCGGTGGAACACATCCAAGGGTGGCGACTACTTCGCTATCGGTGTGGGCGGTGCGGTGACCGGTAAAGGTGCGGATATTCTGATTATTGACGACCCGCACAGCGAACAAGAGGCTGCACTAGCCCAGATTAACCCTGACATCTACAATAAGACCTACGAGTGGTACACATCAGGCCCACGGCAGCGACTCCAGCCGGGCGGAAGCATCATTATTGTTATGACGCGTTGGTCTTTGCGCGATCTGACGGGTCAAGTTTTAAAAGCATCAGCCGCCAGAGGTGGAGATGAGTGGGAAGTGATTGAGTTCCCCGCTATTTTGCCAAGTGGCAACCCGCTGTGGCCTGAGTTTTGGTCTTTGCCCGAGTTAGAAGCCCTGCGTACCGAACTGCCAAACAGCAAGTGGATGGCCCAGTACCAGCAGGAGCCGACATCAGAGTCAAGTGCGATCATCAAGCGGGAGTGGTGGCAAATCTGGGATAAAGAAGACCCCCCGCAGTGTGACTACATCCTGCAAACGTGGGATACGGCGTTCGAGAAGAACACGCGGGCTGACTATTCGGCCTGTACAACGTGGGGTATTTTCTACAACGACGAGGACCACGGCTTACCCAACATCATCCTGCTAAACAGCTTCAAGGCACGGATGGAGTGGGTCGAGTTAAAGGAAACGGCGTTCAGGCATTACCAAGAATGGGAGCCTGACAGCATACTGATTGAGAAAAAGGCGACCGGTGCGCCACTTATATATGAGTTCCGGTCGATGGGTATCCCTGCGCAGGAGTTCACGCCGGGGAAAGGTAATGACAAGATAAGTCGCTTGAACGCTGTATCGGACATCATTGCGTCCGGTAAGGTCTGGGTGCCAGAAACGCGATGGGCTGAAGAGCTTATCGATGAAGTTGCAAGTTTCCCCAGTGGCGAGCATGACGACTTAGTTGACGCGACGACCTTAGCGTTGGCGCGGTTCCGTCAGGGAGGCTTTATCCGCCTGCCAAGTGACGAGCCAGAAGACATCAAGTGGTTTAAGGGCCGACAAGGCCAAGATAAATACTACAACGTTTAAGGAAAAATCATGGCTATTGATAAAGGACTGTATGCAGCGCCTCTCGGCTTGGCCGACGCAGCTGTGGCGGAGCCGGACTTAGAAATTGAGATTGAGAACCCTGATGCCGTGCGCATCGAAGCTGATGGGGTTGAGATTGAGATGGAGAAGCGTGAGCCGACCGCTGAAGACTTTGACGCTAACCTCGCGGAGTTTATTGATGAGGGTGAGCTGGCGACACTGGGTGATGAGCTCATTGGTGACTTTACTGGCGACGTGGACTCCCGCAAAGACTGGGTAGATGCCTACGTCAAGGGTCTAAAGCTATTGGGCTTAAGAACAGAAGAGCGCACTGAACCGTGGTCTGGCGCGTGTGGCGTGTTCCACCCGATGCTTTCTGAAGCAGTTGTGCGGTTCCAGTCAGAAGCTATTGTCGAGACGTTCCCAGCGATGGGCCCAGTTAAGACACAGATTGTCGGCGCTATTGACAAGATGCGGGAAGAAGCAGCGGCACGGGTTCGGGAGGATATGAACTACAGGCTGACTGAAGAAATGGTTGAGTATCGCCCTGAGCATGAGAAGCTTTTGTTCTCGCTACCGTTGGCAGGCTCTGCATTTAAGAAGGTCTACTTTGACCCAGCCTTGGGTCGCCAAGTGGCTATGTTCATCCCCGCAGAAGATATGGTTGTGCCTTATGGCGCGGCTTCTCTGGAGACGGCGGAGCGGGTTACTCACGTCATGCGTAAGACTAAGAACGAGCTGCGCAAGCTGCAAGTGGCTGGCTTCTATCGTGATGTCGATCTGGGGGACCCTCAGAATGTGATGGACGACGTTGAGAAAGAGAAAGAACGTGAGCAGGGTTACGTCGGTAATGTAGATACACGGTTCAAAGTGCTGGAGATGCACGTCGAGTTGGACCTGCCGGGGTATGAGGACGTAGACAAAAATGGCGATCCGACAGGCATAGCGTTGCCTTATGTCGTCACTATTGAGCGTGGTACAGGCACTATTCTGTCTATTCGTCGGAATTGGTACGAGGATGACACGCTTAAGTTAAAGCGCAATCACTTTGTGCACTATGTTTATGTGCCCGGCTTTGGTTTCTATGGCTTTGGTTTCATTCACTTGATCGGTGGTTACGCTAAAGCTGCGACATCTATCATCCGTCAGCTGGTTGATGCAGGTACGCTGGTTAACCTGCCGGGTGGTCTGAAGGCTAAAGGCCTGCGGATCAAGGGCGATGACACACCGATAGCTCCGGGTGAGTTCCGTGATGTGGACGTGGCGTCTGGCAGTATCCGTGACAACATCTTGCCGCTGCCGTACAAAGAACCAAGTCAGACTTTGTATCAGTTGTTGCAGATGATTATCCAAGAGGGGCGTAGCTTTGCTTCTGCTGGAGACCTCAACGTCAGCGACATGTCGGCAAATGCACCGGTCGGCACCACACTGGCTATTCTTGAGCGCACATTAAAGATCAGCACAGCAGTCCAAGGTCGCTTGCACTATGCGATGCGGAACGAGTTTAGGCTGTTGAAGGTCATTATTCGTGACTACACTCCAGAAGAGTACAGCTATACGCCTGTAGATGGAGACCGCCAAGTCAAACAAGCTGACTACGACTTAGTGGACATCATTCCAGTTAGTGATCCAAACGCTGCGACCATGGCGCAGAAGATCACACAGTATCAGGCAGTGATCCAGCTGGCGCAACAAGCACCACAACTCTACGACCTGCCACTGTTGCATCGTCAGATGATTGAGGTCTTGGGTATTAAGAACGCAGCTAAGCTTGTACCCGCAGAAGAAGACCTTGATCCGATTGATCCAGTTCAAGAGAACCAAAACATGCTGATGGGTAAACCTGTCAAAGCATTCATTGAACAGGACCATGAGGCGCATATCACTGTACACATGGCGGCTATGCAAGACCCGATGATTCTACAGTTGATGCAGAACAATCCAGCAGCGCAGCAGATTCAAGCAGCGGCTATGGCGCATATCAACGAGCACATCGCGTTCCAGTACCGCAGAGAGATTGAGCAGCAGTTGGGTGTCATGTTGCCGACTGAAGAGCAGAGCAAGCACATGCCAGCAGAGATTGCAGCGCAAGTGGCTCAGATGTCAGCACAGGCAGCTCAGCGTCTGTTGATGAAGAACCAGCAGCAGGCAGCACAACAGCAGGCTCAACAGCAAGCACAAGACCCTGTTATCCAGATGCAGCAGCAAGAGCTTCAGCTCAAACAAGCTGAGATTCAACGCAAGATGCAAAAGGACCAAGCAGACCTGCAAATGAAACAGCAACAGCTGCAAGTTGAACAGGCCCGCATCGCAGCACAGAAAGAGATCGCTGGGCTGCAAGCAGGTATTAAAGCAACACAGGGTCGCAATGAGCTGCAATCTAGGATGCAATCTGAAGGTGTAAAACTCGGGATGCAAGCAGCAAAGGAAAGACGGGAGCTAAGCCGCCCTAGACCATCAACTCCACAAAGGGAGAAAAAATAAATGAACGACCACACCGTCCTTGACTATCTGAAGAATAAGTTTAAGGACGAGCAAAAACATCGAATCGAGTCCTTAGCGAACGGTTCTGCAAACAGTATGGAAGAGTACAAACACGTAGCCGGAGTAATCCGGGGTCTAGCTTTGGCTACGGAAATCATTGACGACCTCGTGCAACGACTGGAGAAATCTGATGACTAATGATGTTGATCTGGCTCAGGCTGTGGACTTGTCCGCTGTTCTGGATAAATCCGCAGAAGAGAAAGCAACACAACTTCCAAAACCTTCGGGGTACCACATCCTTGTGGCGCTTCCTGAAGCGGAAGAGAAATACGACAGTGGAATTATAAAAGCTGACGAGACCCGTCGGTTTGAAGAAGTGCTCGCCACTGTGTTTTTTGTAGTTGAGCTAGGCCCTGACTGTTACAACGACAAGGAGAAGTTCCCAACCGGGCCGTGGTGCAAAGCAGGTGATTTTGTTTTGGCGCGTCCTAATTCAGGCACCCGCTTGAAGATTCATGGCCGCGAGTTCCGACTGATTAACGACGATACGGTTGAGGCAGTTGTCCAAGACCCCCGTGGTATTTCACGTGCATAAGGAGAGTTAGATGGACCAGATTGAGTTTGAATTTCCCGATGAAAAGGAAGAAAAAGCTAGGGCTAATGCAGTGCAAGCTGAGCCTGAACCGGACCTTGACCTTGAAATCGTAGATGACACCCCTCCCCAAGACCGTGGCCGTAAGCCCATGGCTGAACCGCCGGAGGACGTGACCGATGATGAACTTGCAACGTATGACGAAAAAGTCCAGAAACGGATTAAAAAGTTTACAAAAGGTTATCATGATGAGCGTCGGGCCAAGGAAGAAGCCCTGCGTGAGCGGCAAGCGGCGGAAGAATTTGCCAGACAGGTCTATGAAGAGAACAAACGGCTTCAGCAACAGCTGTCCGAAGGCTCCAAGATATTTATTGAACAGGGTAAATCTGCTGCCCAGTTGGAGCTGGAATCCGCCGAGCGTAAGTATAAAGAGGCTTATGAATCTGGCAACTCTGACGCTATGGTGGAAGCCCAGCGGAGTATTGCTAGTGCGACCCTGAAGCTTGACAAGGCTGAAAACCTTAGACCTATTGAAATAGTAGAAAAACCAGAGTATGCTCCGCCTAAATCGGCTTCCGCTCCTCGGGACGACAGGCTACAAGGTTGGCTTGCGGACAATCCGTGGTACGGGAGTACTAGTAATCTAGACCATAAGATCATGAGCCATACCGCCCTCGGCGTGCACGCGGCTTTAGTTGAAGAGTATGGTCAAGGTTACGTCGGAACAGATGACTACTACGAGAAGATTGATGCTCGTATGCGAAGAAGTTTCCCTGATTATTTCAGGAGCCAGCAAAACACTCAGGAAACCGAGGAAGAAGAGCAGCCTACAAGGCAAGCTACTACCCGTGCCAAACCGGCTACTGTCGTAGCACCAGCTACACGTAGCACGTCGCCCAAGAAGGTAAAGTTAAGTGCTTCGCAAGTAGCAATAGCTAAGCGTTTAAATGTACCACTTGAACTCTACGCCAAGAAGGTTGCAGAACAGGAGAATCAATAATGGCAAACGAACCACGTCTCACTAGAGAGCTGGACTCTCGCTCGAAAACTAAACGTATGGAAGCATGGGCACCGCCAGAGCTGCTCCCTACACCTGACCCCGAGCCGGGATTTGCGTTTCGCTGGGTACGCGTGTCTACTTTGAACACGGCTGACCCGTTGAATATCTCCGCAAAGCGACGAGAAGGCTGGGAACCTGTAAAGGCTTCCGAGCATCCTGAGCTTCAGTACCACATTGACTCGGAGTCAAATTCGAAAGATGTGGTTGTAATTGGTGGGTTGATGTTATGCAAGACTCCGGCAGAGTTTGTTCAGCAGCGTAATGCGTATTACCAAAAACAAGCTAATGACCAGATGACGGCAGTTGACAACAACCTCATGCGCCAGAGTGATCCGCGTATGCCGCTCTTTAATGAACGGAAATCTACAACGTCCTTTGGCTCTGGAAAATAATTTTTTTGGAGTTTACTATGGCTTATCCTACTGTAAGCGCCCCCTACGGCTTTAAGCCCGTGAACCGAATTGATGGTATGCCATACGCTGGCGCAACTCGTCTGATGACGATTGCTTCTGGCTACGCGGCTAACATCTTTAACGGTGATCTGGTTGAGCTGGTTACAGGCGGCACGATTCAAAAATTTACCGGCACTACGTCGGGTGCAATGGTTGGCGTCTTTATGGGTTGCCAATACACAGACCCGTCCACTAAGCAAATCCGCAATGCACAATACTGGCCCTCCGGTACTGTGGCTTCGGACGCCGTGGCGTATGTCGTTGATGATCCAATGGCTCAGTTCCAAGTAGCTGTAACCGATGGTTCGAGTGTTGTTGTAAGCACGACAACTATCGCTGCTCGTGGCGCTAATATGTCCGTTATTCAGGGTACTGGCAGTACTACAACTGGCGATTCTGCTCAGTCTGTGCTGGCTGGCTCTGAAGCTACTACGGCTACCCTGCCGATCCGTGTTATCGACGTGGTTCCTGCCACTCAGACAAGCACGGGTTATCCTGAATTGCTGGTGAAGTTGAATACACACCAGTACAACAACACCACTGGCGTATAAGGGGGCTTGAATCATGGCTATTTCACGCGCACAACTACTGAAAGAGCTGCTCCCCGGCCTGAACGCATTGTTCGGCATGGAGTACGCACGTTATGGCGAAGAACACAAAGAGATCTACGAAACAGAGACCTCCGAGCGTTCGTTTGAAGAAGAGACCAAGCTGTCTGGCTTCAGTGCCGCACCGGTGAAGAACGAAGGTTCTGCAATCGCGTACGACAACGGCCAAGAAGCTTGGACTGCTCGTTACAACCACGAAACCATTGCTCTTGGTTTCTCGCTGACCGAAGAGGCCATCGAGGATAACCTGTACGACAGCTTGTCTGCTCGTTACACCAAGGCGCTGGCTCGTGCGATGTCGTACACCAAGCAGGTTAAAGCTGCTGCGGTTCTGAACAACGGCTTCACCAACTCGTCACAGTACTACGGTGGCGATGGCGTTCCTCTGTTCTCGGCCAGCCACCCGCTGGTTTCTGGTGGTGCTAACAGCAACGTTCCTTCTACTCCCGCTGACCTGAATGAGACTTCTCTGGAGGCCGCAGTTATTCAGATCGCAGCTTGGACGGATGAGCGTGGCCTGCTGATTGCAGCTAAGCCTCGTAAGCTGATTGTTCCTCCTGCTCTCCAGTTCGTTGCAACTCGTCTGCTGGAAACCGAACTCCGCGTCGGTACCAACGACAATGATGTCAACGCCCTGAAGAACAACGGTTCGATCCCGGAAGGTTATGCAATTAACCACTTCCTAACCGACACCAATGCTTGGTTCCTGACCACCGACGTTCCTAACGGTATGAAGCACTTTGTGCGTACTCCGTTGCAGAACTCGATGGACGGTGACTTTGACACCGGCAACGTTCGTTACAAGGCTCGTGAGCGTTACTCGTTCGGCTGGTCTGACCCGCTGGGCATGTACGGTTCGCAAGGCGCGTAAAAAAGAGGGGGGCTTTGGCTCCCCTTTTTTGTAGTTTTATGCTATAACGTATTCAAATCCGGGGATTATTCCGGTGCGCTCGAACAGGCTCCCGGGCCTGACTTCATGCAGATCGGCGCACCTAACCGCATGAGGAAAAATTCAAATGGCTCTTTCTACTACCCAAAGCATCTGGCGTTCGGGCGGCGGCGACAACACTCGCACCGCATACTGTGGTTCCGGCGTTATGGCTGCTCAGTTCTACATTGCTGACGCATCTGCTGCTGGCAACGTCAAAGTCTCTTCCGCTTCTGGCGCTTCTAACCTGATTCTGCCCGCTGGCGCAGTTGTCCTGTCTGTCGTTATCAACGACGCGGGTTCGGGTTCTATCGACCTTGGCACAACCGGCTACACCTCTGGCACAGCTACCCCTGCTGCAATCGCTAACAACCTGTCTGTTGCTTCGGCTGGCGTGGTCACATCGGGTCTTACCCTGACCGCATCGACTGAAATGGCTTACGTGACTTCGCGTGACGACACTTCGGGCACCGGCACTGTTGGTGGTTACATCACTTACTTTGTTGCTGATCCGCTGGTAGGCCAGCAAAACGTCTAATAAGGAGGCATCACCATGATGCAAACAGACGTTAAATCCTCTCACGTTGAGGCGACGGGCACTATGGTGTCTGGGCGTATTCGCGTGAAAGGGTATCAGTGTTTGTCCGGCGGTACAGCAGGGGACATTATTTTCCGGGATGGCGGTGCCACAGGTACTATCCGGCTGCAATTTAATATCCCTGCTAACACAAACAATCCGTTTGCAAATTTGATCCCCGGCGAGGGTATTTTATTTACCACGGATGTTCACGTGACACTGCCGACTGCGGCAAAGGTAACGGTGTTCTATGGCTAAGTCTCCGGCGTGGACGCGCAAGGAAGGTAAGTCTGAGAAGGGCGGCTTAAATGCCAAAGGACGTGCTTCGTATAACGCTGCCAATCCGGGGAAGCCGGGGCTTAAAGCTCCTCAACCTGAAGGTGGGCCACGTCGAGATTCTTTTTGTGCTCGTATGAAAGGCATGAAAAAGAAGCTGACTTCTTCGAAGACAGCAAAAGACCCGAACAGCCGTATTAACAAATCTTTACGTGCGTGGAAATGCTAAATGGAACACCATCACGAGACTGCGAAGAACGTCGCAGATGCAATTTCAATTGTGACTGTAGTAGGCACGCTTGTAGAAGTGTTGCCTGCCATAGCCGCTTTGTTCACAATATTTTGGACGGGCATTCGTATTTACGAGACCAGCACTGTACAAAAACTTCTACGTAGGGAGAAAAAAGATGAAAGCCAAAGCTAAGCCCATCAAAGGTTCAGCCCGCACCAAGAAATTTGATCGTGGCGGCACCGTCGCTGCTCTAGCCGGTCTTGGCACACTTGCTTACCTGCTAAACAAAAACAAAAAGAAAAGCATGGGGTATAACCCTCCCGAAGGTGAATACAAACCACAGGGTAAGTTCCCGATGGAAGCCGGTGATGGTACGTCGGGCCCGGGTATGGCTGACACAACTACCAAAGTAGACGCCGCTGCTAAACAACGTGCAATGGCTGCGTCGATGGGGCGTCCTGATATGGGCGGCGGCGATAAAGCTGTGATGGAAAGCGACAAAGACGCAAAGCTTGTTGTTAAGAAAGCTACGACTCCTGCGGATAAGAAAGTTACGACTCCTGCGGATAAGAAAGCTACGACTCCTGCGGATAAGAAAGCTACGACTCCTGCGGATAAGAAAGCTACGACACCTGCGGATAAGAAAGCTACGACACCTGCGTCAAAGACTACCCCGAATATGGGTAAGTCAAACGAGGCTCGCCCTTCAAAACCTTATCCTGAGAAAAAAGCGGCGGATAATAAGGCCGCTGCAAACTCTTCAGTAGGTGAGTTCAACCGTAAGGCCCGTGCGCAGAATTTAGGTGCTAGTTATAACGCTCAGTACAAAGCTTTGCAGTCCGCGCCGGAAGGCCCCGGTAAAGAGGCGCTTAAAAAGGCTGTAGCGAAAGCTAAAGCTGACTACGAAGCCGCTGTCAAGGGTATGCGTCGTGGCGGCGCAGTTAAGAAATACGCCGCTGGTGGCTCTGTGAAGGCATCCAGTATGGGTTCAGTTAGAACAGCTAAGCCTTCCATGGGTTCAGCATCTAAGCGTGGTGATGGTATTGCTATGCGGGGTAAGACGCGTGGGAAGGTGATGTAATGGCCACTAAACCAGCTAAACCTGCCCCAACAAAGCCTTCTGGTACTACGGAAGGCACTGACCAAGCGTCGGCTGAGCGCAACCTGCGGCTTGAGTATGAGAATGTTCAGAAAGATAAGCAGGCTGAAAAGGAACGCAAGGCGTACGAAAAGTCCAAAGGTATGAAAAAGGGCGGTTACGTCAAAGCGGCTGATGGCTGTGCCCAGCGTGGTAAAACTCGCGGGAAAATGGTCTGATGCCAGCAGTATCAAAAAAGCAGGAAAAGTTCATGCAGGCTGTGGCTCACAACCCCAAGTTTGCAAAGAAGGCTGGAGTGCCTCAATCAGTGGGGCGTGAGTTCACTAAATCAGGAGGCGGTATGGCTAACACATCACGTATGAATCGACTGGAAGAACTGGGGCGCGTTAACGCTGAGAAGGCGAAAACATCTAAAGGCAAGAAGAATTTGACCGCTGAAAAGAAGCGTATCGTCGGCGAGCTGAAATATGCAAAGGGCGGTATGGTTGGCGCGTCAAAGATGGGCAAGGTCGTAGCGGGTGGTATCAAGGCGCATGGTGAGCACACTGTGCAAAAGAAAGGCCACACCAAAGGCACCCAGATCAAGATGGCTGGTGCTGCTAAAGGCATGAAGCGCGGCGGGAAGTGCTAAATGATGGCCTCGCGTGGTATGGGTGCGGTTAAACCTTCCAAGATGCCCAAAGCGAAGAAGAAAGCGCGGCGGGATAACACCAACTTTACGCAGTATAAAGAAGGTGGGAAGGTCAATGCTGCCGGTAACTACACCAAGCCAGAACTGCGCAAGCGGATTGTGAGTCAAGTGAAAGCCGCAGCAACTCATGGCACGGGTGCTGGTCAGTGGTCAGCCCGTAAAGCGCAGTTGGTGGCGAAGAAATATAAAGCAGCAGGTGGAGGCTATCGTGGCTGAAAAAGACAAAGACTATGAGCGGTACATGTCTAAAGAGTTTAAAAAGCGTAATCCGGTATACGATCCTGAGAGTTCGTACCTCAAAGCGCGTAAAAAATCAGAAGAGAAATATTTAGACTCTTCCAAAGATAGTGCACAACGTGTACGAAGATTGCAGGTAATAGCTGACGAAACTGACCCAAATGTACCTACGGAAAAGGCAAAGTATAGGCGGGGTCACGTACCAACAAACGAAGCCCTGTATGGCATGAAAAAAGGCGGCAAAGTTAAGTCAGCGTCAGCCCGTGCTGACGGCATCGCAATTCGTGGAAAAACGAGAGCATAAATGAAAGCCCCGCAAAAATCGCTGAAAGACTGGGGGGACCAGAAATGGCG
>LSRR01000023.1_pt1 | contig 11219 bp, 21 predicted proteins | sample 1162981 | NCBI WGS metagenome assembly LSRR01 (sample SAMN03256433, study PRJNA305521) | marine metagenome | biome: Estuarine; feature: Estuary; material: Brackish water; isolation source: iron chloride precipitation of viral particles from surface water samples | place: USA: Chesapeake Bay ... | reverse complement strand
AGCTATAGCGATAGTAAGTTGTCTTTATCTGATTGTGAAGACCAATTAAGAACTTGGGCTTCAAATCAAGCTGAAAAAGAGTTAGAGCGAAGACCAGAAGGTGCAAGGTTAAGACAGCTAAAAGAGTTAGAGCAAAAGGCCTTGGATACTGTTATGGAAGCAGGAACACCAGATAGTCTGGCCATTGCTTTAAATGAAGTAAGTAAAAAAATAGGGTTAAGTTGGAACCAAGATTTAACAGCTTTACCTAATATAAAAAACGAAAACTAACACTTGACAGTTTATGGGATATTATGTTATTAATATCCCATAACGAAAGGAATATATGACAAACATAAACGACATAATAAAACCATTAAATAGAATAGCTGATACGCTAGATGAAGTTTTAACATTAGTTAAAAAAGATATGGAAGATAGTAAATCTCGTATCACAGCACAATGGGACAATGAGTTAGATAAAAGAGAAGTAATTAAAAAAGATGAAAACTTTAATTACTCTCAATTAGAACTACCATTTCCAGAGGTTGAATAATGAAGAGAATATTAGAAGACTTTGAATACATTTATTTTTTCAAAGACGCTTTTGACTCTAAATTATTAGGCCGACCATATTTTATAAATGAAAAAGGCTTTAGTGAAGAAGAAGTTAAAAAAGCCAAAGAGTTTATTAAAAAGAATGGTACTAAGTTTTACACAGTTGATGATGATGACCTTGATAAAACCGAAGGTTATTTCTTTTCAAAAGATGTAATTGACTTTCCGCCATTAGATAAAATGATGGCGGATAGTGGTCATACTAAATTGTACTATTATGAAAACAATAAATGGAAACAATTATAATGGGAACTTTAGTTGATCTAAAAAAGGAAGAGTTTATTGGCCAGGGCTTCTCTAAAAAAGAAGCCCGAACCAAGGCGCACGAGTGGTGCCAACAAACAAACACTTGTCGTGGGTGTAGTCAAGCTGTGAAGCCAGATGAATGGTCAAAGTCTTATAAAGGCGAGGGCTATTGTATAGGTTGCATGGGCTAGTCAATATGTCATAACGTCGCACCACTAGATATTGTGGTGCGACAAAGTGTCGCAGGGAGAGAAGAGCATGTGGGCGGGTCCCACCCATAGAGGGAGGGGGGGGGGGGGGAAAGGAGGGGGGGGGGAGGGGGGGGGCGGAGGGGGGGGGAGGGGAGGAGGGGAAGAAAGGAGGGGGCGGGGGGAGTACCGCAAGACCAAAGTCAAAAGTCGAACTTTTTAAAAGGGGGGAGGGGTATAAATCAAAAAAAGGGATCCTAGAATATACACTATAGTGTTTGATTTACAGATAGATTCCTGCTAAATAGTTTTTGGTACCATAATTAAATATTATGCTTAGTTTAGAAAAAATAAATGCAATTGCAGATCCGAAAGTCAGAAGACAATTAAAATTAGATATTTTAACTAGAGTTAAAAAAACTACTCAATCTAAATATAGAACTGATTTTCTATCTTTTGTAAAATACACCTGGCCAGAATTTGTTGAAGGTCAACACCATAAAGTTATTTCAGAAAAATTTAATAGAATATTATCAGGTGAATTAAAAAGATTAATTATTAATATGCCACCAAGACATACTAAATCAGAATTTGCATCTTATTTTTTACCTGCATGGATGATTGGTAACAGACCTAATTTAAAAATTATTCAAGCAACTCACACAGCAGAACTTGCAATTCGTTTTGGTAGAAAAGCTAAAACATTAATTGACTCACAAGAGTATCAAGATTTATTTACAACAAGACTCAGAGAAGATTCTAAAGCAGCTGGGCGTTGGGAAACAAATGGTGGTGGAGAATATTTTGCAGTCGGTGTCCAAGGTGCGGTGACCGGGAGGGGTGCTGATTTATTAATCATTGATGATCCACATTCAGAGCAAGATGTAAATTCACCTACAGCATTTGATAATGCCTATGAATGGTATACTTCAGGACCCAGACAACGTATGCAACCAGGTGGAGCAATTGTAATTGTTATGACAAGGTGGTCTACTAAAGATTTAACTGCACAATTAGTAAATGCTGGAGCTAAAGAAGTAAAAGCAGATCAATGGGAATTAATTGAGTTTCCTGCAATACTACCCAATGGAAAACCTGTTTGGCCAGAATATTGGAAGTTAGAAGAATTAGAAAAAGTAAAAGCATCTGCTGGTGTTGCAAAATGGAATGCACAATATATGCAAAACCCAACTGCAGAAGAAGGTGCATTATTAAAACGTGAGTGGTGGAAGAATTGGGATAAAGATTATTTACCCTCATTACAACATGTCATCCAAAGTTATGATACCGCATTTATGAAAAAAGAAACTGCTGACTATTCTGCTATTACCACTTGGGGAATCTTTCAAGAAAATGAAGGTGATCCTCAACATATTATTTTATTGGATGCGTTAAAAGATAGATTAGAATTTCCAGAACTAAGAAGAGTTGCAAAAGAACAATATGACTATTGGCAACCGGAAACAGTTTTAGTGGAAGCAAAAGCTTCTGGTCTTCCATTAACCTACGAACTCAGACAGATGGGGATACCTGTTGTTAATTTTTCTCCCTCTAAAGGTAACGACAAACACAGCCGTGTTAATTCTGTAGCCCCACTGTTTGAGTCTGGTATGGTTTGGGCTCCTAAAGATAGAGAGTTTGCTCAAGAAGTAATTGAAGAGTGTGCATCTTTTCCATACGGAGATCATGATGACTTAGTAGATAGTACAACACAAGCATTAATGCGATTTAGACAAGGCGGCTTGATTAATCACCCAGAAGACTATATAGATAATGATCTACCTAGAAAAAAACGAACTTATTATTGGTAAATGAAAAAACCTAAAAGATTAACTCTGACTATACCACCAAAATCAGGTCCACAATCTCAAGGCTTGAATGTTGATTATAATACTGTTAAAGATGTAAAATTGGAGAAAATTAATGGCAGATATAGAAAAAGTACTTCCAAACGAAGTTAGAAAATCAATTGAAATCGAAGGCCCGGAAACTGCCATCGAAGAGAATATTGAATTACAAGAAGACCAACCAAATATTGGTGAAACAGAAATTACAGAATTAGAAGACGGTGGAGTAGAAATTAATTTTGAACCAGGAGCCTTCAACCAGGCTCAATCAGAAAATCATTACGACAATCTAGCCGAGTTACTACCCGAGGAAATATTGATGCCTCTTGGTTCAGAATTATATCAAAACTATACCGACTATAGATCTTCAAGACAAGATTGGGAACAATCTTATATTAGAGGTTTAGATTTATTAGGATTTAAATACGAAGATAGAACAGAACCTTTTCAAGGTGCAGCAGGTGCCACGCATCCTGTGCTTGCAGAAGCGGTTACTCAATTCCAAGCTTTGGCTTATAAAGAATTGCTCCCGGCTCAAGGACCTGTAAGAACTCAAATTATTGGAGCTGTCACTCCTGAAAGAGAAGCCCAAGCTCAAAGAGTTAAAGAATTTATGAATTATCAAATTATGGATCAAATGACAGAATATGAACCAGAGTTTGATCAAATGTTATTTTACTTACCACTAGCAGGTTCTGCTTTTAAAAAAGTTTACTACGATGACTTAATGGGAAGAGCTGTTTCTAAGTTTGTTCCCGCAGATGATTTAATCGTTCCGTACTCAGCTACCTCATTAGATGACGCGGAATCGATTATTCATCGATTAAAAATTTCTGAAAATGAATTACGAAAACAACAAGTCACAGGATTCTATAGAGACATAGAATTAACACGTGGTTATGATCAACAAGATGATTTAGAAAAAAAAGAACGTGAATTAGAAGGTACTAGACAAACTGGCAGACAAGAAGATGTATTCACATTATTAGAGTGCCATGTTAATCTTGACCTTGAGGGTTTTGAAGATCGAGGGCCCGATGGGGAATTAACTGGTATTAAATTACCTTATATTGTAACGATCGAAGCAAACTCTCGACAAATATTAAGTATTAGAAGAAACTATGAAATAGCGGATCTAAAGAGAAAAAAGATTTCTTATTTCGTACATTTCAAATTTTTACCAGGACTTGGTTTTTATGGTTTTGGTTTAATTCATATGATTGGTGGTTTATCAAGAACGGCTACTTCAGCATTAAGAAGTTTATTGGATGCTGGAACTTTATCCAACTTACCTGCAGGATTTAAGCAAAGAGGAATTAGAATCAGAGATGATGCTCAGTCTATTCAACCAGGAGAATTTAGAGACGTAGATGCACCTGGTGGAAATATAAGAGATGCGTTTATGACGCTTCCATTTAAAGAGCCATCTCAAACGCTTCTTCAACTTATGGGTGTCGTCGTACAAGCTGGTCAGCGTTTTGCATCCATTGCTGACATGCAAGTAGGTGAGGGTAATCAACAAGCGGCAGTGGGGACGACAGTTGCGCTGTTGGAACGTGGATCAAGAACCATGAGTGCAATTCATAAAAGATTATATGCTGCACTTAAAAATGAGTTCAGATTATTATCACGTGTATTTAAATTATACTTACCACAAGAATATCCATATGATGTAGTTGGTGGTCAAAGAATGATTAAGCAAGCAGACTTTGATGATCGAGTTGATATTGTTCCAGTAGCAGATCCAAATATATTTTCTCAAACACAAAGAATTAGTTTGGCTCAAACTGAATTACAATTGGCTCAATCAAATCCAGGCTTACATAATTTATATGCGGCATACAGAAATATGTATGAAGCATTAGGTGTTAAGAATGTAGATTTAATTTTAAAGAAACCACAACAACCTATGCCTAAAGATCCATCCTTAGAACACATTGATGCATTAAGTGGTTTACCATTCCAAGCGTTTAAAGGACAAGATCATAGAGCTCATATTACTGCACACTTAAGTTTCATGGCAACAAATATGGCAAAAAATAATCCTATGATTGCAGCATCCTTACAAAAAAATATTTTTGAACACATTTCTTTGATGGCATTAGAACAAGTTGAAATGGAATTTGCTCAACAGATTATGCAATTACAAGCAATGCAACAAAATCCAGAAGCAATGCAGAACCCACAAATGCAACAAATGGTTATGCAACTCAATATGCAAATTGAATCTAGAAAAGCTATTCTTGTAGCTGAAATGACAGATGAATATTTACAAGAAGAGAGAAAAATTAATGGTGATTTTGGTAATGATCCCATTGCAAAGCTAAAAGCAAGAGAATTAGATATCAGAGCACAAGAAAATGATCGTAGAAAAAAGGCTGATGAAGAGAGATTGAACATTGATAAGATGAAAGCAATGATGAATCAAATGACAGACCAACAAAAACTAGATCAAAATGAAGAATTAGCTATGTTAAGAGCCGATACTTCATTAGAAAAAACTGTTTTACAGCACACTTTAAAAAATCAAGGAGGAAATTAATGAAAAATGGTCAAAAAAAGGTTGCTAAAGTGATGCGAGAGTTTAAAAAAGGAAAATTACATAGCGGAAAATCAAAAAAAGTGGTAAAAAATCCAAAACAGGCTATTGCAATTGCTTTGTCTGAAGCTAAAATGTCTAAGAAGAGGAAAAAATAATGAAAAAAAATAAAAATACTTTTGATAAATTAGAAAATGCTGTTCCAATGCCTAAAGGTGGTAAAACAGAAGACGGATATCCTCAAGGTGGAGTAGAAATACCAACTCCAAAAGCAGGTGAAGTCATGTCTGACGTTGTTAAAGGTCAAGGAAATATTCTTTCAGAGAAAAAAAGAACAGCTAAGTGGTACTAATATGATCCCTTGGGGTTTATTGGGTCAAGGTCTTAAAGCAGGACTTGCTATTTACAAAAATAAAAAGCAAGCAGAAGTCGCTATGTCTGAAGCTGCTATTGTTCATGCTGAAAAAATGAAAAGAGGAGAGATTGAGTACTCTGGACAGATTGCTCAAAATCAAAAAAACGACTGGAAAGACGAATTCGTACTTTTAACAATTTCTTCACCACTGTTTTTGTTGGCATATTCTGTTTTTGCAGAAGATGAAAAGATGCAACAAAAAATTGATTTATATTTTGAAAAATTACAACAAATGCCATGGTGGATTGTTGGTCTTTGGGTTTCAGTAGTAGCTGCAATCTATGGACTAAAAGCAACTGATGTGATAAATATGAACAAAGGAAAATAATATGTTAAATAAAATAAAACATTTAATATGTAAATTATTAAAAATTGTGCCTTGCATTTGTAAGCATGATTGTAACTGTAAAAAGGAGAATAAGTAATGTTAAAACCAGTTCCAAAAGAAAAGAAAAAATCTTTAGGTAAACTTCCAACTAAAGTCAGAAATAAAATGGGCTTTATGAAAAAAGGTGGAAGAGTAACTAAAGCTAAAATGAAAATGAAGAAAAAATAATGAACAAAGAATGTGCTATTTGTAAAAAAGAATTTGAAGCTGCAAATGAACATCAAACTATTTGTAGTGACGAATGCAAACAGGAGGCGTTAGCAAAATTAGACGAAGGGTCTGATGAGTGCTTATCGTGTCAATAAATGGCAAAACTTTGTGCAAGAGGAAAAGCAGCAGCAAAAAGAAAGTTTAAGGTTTATCCTTCAGCTTATGCTAACATGTATGCCTCTGCAGTTTGTTCCGGTAAAGTAACTCCAGGTGGAGCAAATAAATCTTCACAAGCTAGAAAAAAAAGATCCAATTACAATCAAGGCGGAGTAGCAAAAGGTTGTGGTGGTGTTATGTCCAATAGAAGAAAAGTTACAAAAAAATATTAATATGGCTCAAGGTGGTTTAAGAAAATGGGTTCAAGAGAAATGGGTAGACATTGGAGCTCCAAAAAAGAATGGGAAGTATCAACCATGCGGGAGATCGAAGGGGAGCAAGCGGAAGTATCCGAAGTGTGTCCCTATTGCAAAAGCTCGCTCCATGAGTGCTTCACAAAAGGCGAGTGCGGTCAGACGAAAGCGCCAAGCGTCGAACACTGGCCCTAAACCAACTAATGTTAAAACATTTGTAAGAAAAAATATGAGTATGGGAGGATTAGTGTAATGGCATCTCCAGCTTGGCAAAGAAAAGAAGGTAAATCTAAATCAGGTGGATTAAATAGAAAAGGTATTGCATCTTATAGAAGAGCAAATCCTGGTTCTAAATTATCAATGGCAGTTACAACTAAACCATCTAAATTAAAAAAAGGATCTAAAGCTGCTAACAGAAGAAAAAGTTTTTGTGCTAGAATGACTGGAATGAAAAAAAGACTGACTTCAGCTAAAACTGCAAGAGATCCAAATTCAAGAATTAATAAATCACTTAGAAAGTGGAATTGTTAATATAACCAACAAAAGGAAAGCTATGGAAGATATTACAGTTATTATAACTAAAATACAAAAAATGATAAGAGATTCTTATCAAAATATTGGAGACACACTTATATCGGGAGGTGTTGACAATATGGAAAAATATAAGTATATGTTGGGACAGGCTCACGCCTATCAATATATTTCACAGGAAATCTCTAACCTGCTAAACAAGAAGGAGCAAAATGATATTAAAAGAGAAAACGTCGTCGACCTCAAAGGAAAGCCCAAAAATTAAACTTGCCTTAGAAGAAAAATACGATCAAGAAAATCAAAAAGAATACGAAGACCATCAATCAATAGCAAAAAAGGAATCTCAAAAACTTCCAATTCCAACTGGATGGAGAATGTTAGTTTTACCTTTTAAAGCAAAACCAAAAACTAAAGGTGGTATTTATTTATCAGATGAATCTATCGAACGATCACAAGTTGCATCGACTTGTGGTTTAGTACTTGCAATGGGACCACATTGTTATGACAAGGAAAAATTTCCTGAAGGTCCTTGGTGCAAGAAAGGGGATTGGGTAATCTTTGCGCGTTATGCAGGAAGCCGAATTCTTATAGATGGCGGGGAGGTTAGACTTCTAAATGACGATGAAGTATTAGCCACTGTGAAAGACCCCGAAGATATCTTTCATCAATTTTAACCCATAGGAGAAAACTATGCAAACAGAAAAAACTGTTGATATCGATACATCAGGTCCAGGAGCCGAGATTGAATTACCGGAAGAAGCAAAACCTGAATCAAACATAGAGGTATCAAATGACACTGAAAACAATACTGAGTCCAATGACTCAACTAAGGAATCTAGCGAGCAGTCTACTGTTCAAGCTGATACAACCACGGACCAAGAAACAGAAACGAAAGAAGACGAAGCTGTAGATCAGCAGAAGAAAGAATTAGATGATTACTCTGAAGGAGTAAAAAGACGAATTGCAAAACTAACTAAAAAAATGCGTGAAGCAGAAAGAAGAGAAGCTGCTGCTTTAGAATACGCAAAAAAAGTTCAGTTAGAGCAAGAATCTTTAAAGTCTAGATTTACCAAATTAGATACAGGTTATGTATCTGAAATGGAAAACAGAATTAAATCATCTATGGAAGCTGCTGCATCTAGACTAGCGAAAGCTAGAGAAGATGGAGATTTGAAAGCTGAAATAGCTGCTCAAACTGAAATCTCAAAACTTGGCTATGAAGAAGCAAGACTTGCTGAAATCAAAGCTAAACAAACTGTTGAACCAAAAGCTGAAGAAAAAGTTGTAAGACAACCTGAATATCAGCAACAGGAACAACAACCAATCAATCCAGATCCAAAAGCTCAATCTTGGGCTCAAAAGAATACCTGGTTTGGTCAAGACGAGGCCATGACTTATACCGCATTTAGCTTACATAAAAAGTTAGTTGAAGAGGAAGGTTATGACCCACAATCGGACGAGTATTATTCAGAAATTGATAAAAGAATAAGACTTGATTTCCCGCATAAATTTGGTAAGGTAGAACAACAAACGACTGCGAAGCCTACGCAAGTAGTAGCTTCAGCTTCTAGAAATAGTAAGCCTGGTCGCAAAACTGTGAAACTCACACCATCACAAGTAGCAATCGCTAAAAAATTAGGTGTGCCACTTGAAGAATATGCGAAACAATTAAATAATATCACGAAGGAGTAAAAGCATATGAGTAATGAAAACGAAAAAAGAGCTTCTCGTGCGAGTCAAACTAGAGATAAAGAATCTCGTAAAAAAGTTTGGACTCCACCATCATCTTTAGATGCACCACCTGCGCCGGCAGGATTTCGACATAGATGGATAAGGGCTGAATCTATGGGTTTCCAAGACACTAAAAATGTCGCTGGAAGATTAAGGTCTGGTTATGAATTAGTCAGAGCAGATCAATACCCAGACAGTGATTATCCAGTGATCGAAGACGGCAAGTATGCAGGAGTGATCGGAGTTGGTGGCCTTGTGCTGACAAGGGTACCAGAGGAGATCGCAAAATCTCGAGCACAATACTATGCAAATCAAGGTATTGAGCAAGATAAAGCAGTTGAAAACGATCTACTAAAGGAACAGCACCCAAGTATGCCGATCAATCAAGATCGACAGACTCGTGTAACTTTTGGTGGTACAAAGAAAAGTTAATTTTTTAACGATTCCTAACCAACAGAACTACACTTAAACTAATAATGTCTAAGGAGGACAACTACTATGGCAAATAAAGATGCTGCTTTCGGTTTAAGACCGATCGGAAAAGTTGGACAAAATAGAGATAACCAAGGTTTAAGTGAATATAGTATTGCTGCTAATGACAGTACAACTATCTACTTCCAAGACCCAGTAAAACCTACTGCGGCTGGAACAATTGATAGAGGTGCAGCTGGTGGTAATCTTATAGGTTCATTGAACGGTGTTTTCTATACAGATCAAACACACAAAAGCCTACGTGGGCAAATCACTATTCGCAAGTTAACGCTGCGGATATAGTTGCTTTCGTAGCAGATGATCCATATGAAAGATTTGAGATCCAGTCAGATAACTCAGGTGCTTCTGCACAAACTGATGTTTTCTTGAATGCGGATGTAATCTTAGCAAATGGTGATTCAGCAAACTATGTATCTAAAACTGAATTAGATGACAGTACCTTAAATGATACTTTATCTGCTCAGCTTAGAGTAATAGGAGTTTCAAAAGATCCAGACAACAGTGACTTAGCTTCTGCTAATGTTAACTTTGTTGTTATGATTAATGAACACTCATTAAAATCAACCACAGGCAACGTATAATAGGAGTATATAAATATGGCTATATCACGATCACAGCTAGTTAAAGAACTAGAGCCAGGATTGAATGCACTATTCGGCCTGGAATATAAACAATACGAAAACCAACACGAAGCGATATACACTAAAGAAACTTCAGACAGAGCGTTTGAAGAAGAAGTAATGTTATCGGGTTTTGCTTCAGCACAAGTTAAAGCTGAAGGTTCTGGTGTGACTTTTGACAATGCTCAAGAGACTTTCACTGCTAGATACACTCACGAAACTATCGCTTTAGCATTTTCAATTACTGAAGAAGCGATTGAAGATAACTTGTATGATAGATTAGCATCTAGATATACAAAGGCGTTGGCTAGAAGTATGGCACAAACAAAGCAAGTTAAAGCTGTTAATCCTTTAATTCAAGGATTACCAACTACTGACGGTTACGATTCAGGGGACAATGTTTCTTTATTTAACACTGCTCACCCAACAATCGCTGGTACAGTAGCTAACACTTTAGCAACTCAAGCAGACCTTAACGAAACTTCATTGGAGCAGTCTTTAATTGACATCGCTGCAATGACTGACGAAAGAGGTTTAAAAATTGCTGCTAAAGGAATGAAAATGATTATTCCTTCTGAGCTTCAATTTACTGCTGAGAGACTGATGAAGTCTGCTAACAGAGTTGGAACAGCTGATAACGATATTAACGCAATCAGAAATATGGGAATGATTCCACAAGGTTTTGTGGTTAACAATTTCTTAACTGATACAGATGCGTTCTATATCATTACAGACGTGCCAAATGGAATGAAGTACTTTGAAAGAGCACCTATCACTACTAAGATGGAAGGTGACTTTGACACTGGAAACATGAGATACAAAGCTAGAGAAAGATACTCATTTGGTGTATCTGACTTTAGAGGTATCTTCGGTGTTGAAGGTGCTTAATTCTAAAGCATAATTAATTTAAAAGGGGGGTTTCGGCCCCCCTTTTTTTATGATAGAAAGAAAAAACCATGACACATAAATATCTCATACAAATTTTTACAAAACCACTTCAAACTAAGTTTGAAATTGAAGTTGAAAAAGAAATAAATGCCGAAGTGTTGCTCATACATTGACTTT
>LSRR01000086.1_pt1 | contig 11264 bp, 12 predicted proteins | sample 1162981 | NCBI WGS metagenome assembly LSRR01 (sample SAMN03256433, study PRJNA305521) | marine metagenome | biome: Estuarine; feature: Estuary; material: Brackish water; isolation source: iron chloride precipitation of viral particles from surface water samples | place: USA: Chesapeake Bay ... | reverse complement strand
CATAATAATTACCCCTTAGAATAAGAACGTGAGTAAAGTGAGCATATAAATACCCACAAAGAAACCAAGTGCGCCTAGTGCTCGCATCGTCCAGATAAACCATCCTTCACCCTCATCTGCCCACACGTACTGGTTCTCTGGGTCGTGGATGTTGCGCTTGCGCGGGTCGTGCGCTGTGTTCATTTTGTAGGCTTCGCCTACTGCCCAGTTGCTTTTGTTCATGCTCGTGTTCGTAAGTAGTTATAGAATCTATAACTTTTCGTTCTGGGTTTAAGTTGTAGAACCTCGCACGCTCAGTACGTGCGAACTTTGCTAGCATGACGCCACATTCGAAACAGGTAGTGAAACCTCTGTCAGCCCGCGCGCCATCGTACAAGGTGTCACAAAGCAGACACCCTACTTCACTCAGTAGTTCTTGCTTAACTTTGCTCATTATGTTGCTCCTCTGAGTTGTTGCCCCCTTTCGGGGGCGGGTTGGTTAAGCTAAATCGCCTGTCTCTATAAAAGCCTGTAGGCGTTCTGGGGCGACAATCTCTAACGCGTCGTGCAATTTACCGTACACGCTGTCTTGGCGTGAGTAGTCGTAGTCGATGTTGCTGCCCTCATGCCCTGCCAAATTAACCTGTGCTAATAACTGTAAAAGCTGCGTTGTTAGTTCGTTGTTGTTCATGGTCATGCTCCTCTGGGTTATTTAATAAGTTATAGAATCTATAACTTTTCTTGCCGTTAGGTAAACATGTTCCCCTAACTGACAATCATTATAGCGCAGCCACAGGTTAAGTCAAGTGTTTGTTTCTGTTGCGATGCGTTTAGATATGGCGGGTTATGTGTGGCTTTGTTGGGCTTCGTTTGTGTGGTGCATGCAATCTTACAAAATCTGGCTAATCTTCTATTTGGTGGGCTTGTTTGGAATAATATAAGTGCTTGATTAGCTTAGGTTTATTGAATGGTAATTAGGTAATCTTCTTTTTTGAAAACGGTTTTGTAAGATTATAGTTTAGCTGTGTTGGGCTTTGTTGAGTTATGTAGGGCTTTGTGCGGTTATGCAGATTCCCCCCAATTTGGTGGGGTTTTTTTGTATTCTTCTTTTTTGCCAGAAAAATACATTGCTCAGCAAAATGAATAGGCAAAAGGGGGGTGAACAGGCGGTAGCAGAACGAGTTTCCCTAACTGGCAAGGTGAAGCTTTTTCCTTTTTGTTTTATTTATTAGAAAAAAGAAGAATAGTAATAATAATAATAAAAAAGGGTCTAATCCACCTACCTACAGGCAGATCAACAAAGCCCAACATAGCTAAACATAACTAAACTATAATTGTGCAAAAACGATTTTCAAAAAAGAAGATTGCAAGAATACAAAAAAAGCCTAGTAAACTCAGTAGGTTACGAGACCCCTCGAAAAGCGGAAAAAGAAGATTACCGATATTTTGGAATAATACGAAGTTATAGAATCTATAACTTTTTTCACGGCGCAGGCGGCACGCTGCTAGGTAACTGGCTTCGCTTGGTTTGAACTTCGCGCGCTTCGTAGGCGGCACGCTGCTAGGTAACTGGCTTCGTTCGCTTGGCGCGATGTGGTGGGGCAGGGATTGTACTAAGTGCGCAAGGCAATGGGTGGGTGATACAGAAACTACTTGGTGAGATGCGTAAATCGCAGGCACAAAAAAGCCGCCTTGCGGCGGCTTAGTGTAACGTGGCGGGTTAACGTAAAAGTTTACAAGTGGCAACCGTGGGGTCGATCATTGCAGCGAGGTTGTTAATCAGTAGATTAAGGTTGTATCGTCCCACTTCATCGGCCTCGCACCAAGTGGCGATAGCGCCAATTTCATCCCTCAATTTTATGGCCTTCTTTAATACTTTAAGAGCGCGTATTTTATCGGGGTCCTCAAGCTCAACCTCTGAATCACTAGGTAATATATAAGTAGTTTTAGACATAATCATTACTCCAAAAAAGAAGGGGCATCCCTGCCCCTGTTAGGTTTACTTGATTGAGTTAAGCTCTTCGAGTAGATCGCCGATTAGCTTTTCAAGCTTGGTTAACTTGGCGGTAGTCAATTGAGAAGGCGGGATTGCCTTGAGTATATCGCGGCCAGTCGATACCTTCTCAATATAGGACTTGAGCGGCGTTGCGCTTGTGTTGTTGGTCGGTGCGCTTGTGCTAGTCGACTGATTAGTCGATCCGCTTGGCGCTTTGGATACCTTCGGCTCTCGCGCCTTAAGTAGTCGCGCAATGTCACCCATTCGAGAGCCGATCTTTTGTTGAATGGTTTTCTTGAGCGCCTTGGTATCGGCGTTTAACAACTTGGTATCGGCGACTAGCAACTTGCATTCGGCGACTGTGAATCCCGCGACTACCGCTTTCTTGAGATTATCAAAGTCGGTACGGTCTTCACCTTTGGCTGGTGCGTAGAAGTCCGCCGAACGCATACCATCGGCATAGAGTTCGTCTAAAGGTTTAATAAGCGACTTCTCTTTTGACTCGATAGTCTTAGTAGCGGCAGTTACGTTCGCGAGAATTGTAGTAGTTGTTTTTTGCATGGTATTGCTCCAGTCGGTTTATTTGGCGATATTGCCCCGACTTGGTAATCATTAGACCATAGTATGATTATGTTTGCAAGTGTTTTGTGCTGTTTAATTAGTTATAGATTCTATAACTTTTTGACCAAGTAGGGCTTGGTCGACCCCCACCCCTCGGGGTACCCCCACTTGCAGCACGCTGGTACCGTGCACGCGTAGTAATACTATTCTGCACGAGTAAATCGTTTCTCAACTGAAATCTACCAAGCCACTACAAAAACATGTTTTGATAACTAACACTCGCCCGGGGACCCTTAAGTATACTTTTCGACCCCCACCCCCTTCTTTCCACCATGCGGCTACTTCGCACCCCACCCCTTCTATATACAGAAAGACCCCCACCTTCTTTTATTTCGCTAAACCAAAAAAATTTTTTGCAAAAAGCAGACAAGGACCGAAACTTCCTATTTGCATCCTTGCTTTGATTTCTGTAAGACTCTCTTTGATTTCTGTAATACTTTTAACCGCTTGCGTACTACCATACAACATCTTATACTCGCCCGTACCAGCTTAAACGCTTGCGAGACAACTTGATGACCACAGCGATCATTCCCGATTTTGGGGTTGATATACCGCCCGGCATTTCCTACTTAGACCTACGAGAGAGGGCTGAGGCGGCATGCAACACCGTGCGTTTGTTGGAAGAACAAGGTCTGGACGTTACCCCCGACGAGGCAGACAACACCGTGGCTAGCATACTAGCGACGACTTACGCAGAGGACCCCGATGGTACCTCTAAGAAGGTAAGTAACAAAAATCTACGAAGCCTTACCCCAGCGTCTATCATACAGACGAATAACATCCTCAAAGAATTCAGTCACTTAGTCGCAACAAGCGCGGCCGAGATACGTAACCTAGTAACTAACAAGCTTATACTGGAAACAGAGAATGCAGACCCACGCATACGGATGCGAGCCTTAGAACTACTAGGTAAGATTTCTGATGTGGGATTATTCGCAGAACGCAAAGAAGTAACTATTACCCACCAGAACACTACTGAACTGCAAGAAAAATTGCGAACTAAGTTAGAGAAGCTCAAAAATCTGAAAAAGAATGACGAGGGTATCTACGAGGTTGTAGAGGCAGAAGACGCCGAAGTTATAGAGGTAGAGGACTAGTGACATCTGGGGTCGGCGCAGCCGAAGACTTCGAAGGCTTTACGGCGGATGAAGTCCAGACAATGATAGATAATCTGGATAGTTATACTGAGGCCGAACAGCTAGAGATAAATAACTTATTAGAGGCTTTGGAAGAGCGGCAGTCCATCGAGAACGCGCACGCAGACTTGATAGAGTTTTGTTGCTTAATGCAGGAGGACTACAAGGTCGGCAAACACCACCGTATCCTCGCTAGTCTGTTGATGGAGATCGAGAAGGGTAAGACCGCTGAGGGCGAGAACGGTCGGGCGGTACAGGTGGACGGTAAAGACAGGGTGTGCGTAAACATCCCCCCGCGCCACGGCAAGTCCCAGTTAGTCTCTATCTATTTTCCAGCTTGGTACTTGGGACGTAACCCAGATAAGAAGGTCATGATGGTGTCTCATACCACGGACCTCGCTGTGGACTTCGGGCGTAAAGTGCGGAACCTGATCTCAACACCCCAGTACCAGAAGATATTTCCAAATGTGCAGCTAGCCAGTGACTCTAAATCAGCGGGGCGTTGGAATACTAACAGGGGCGGAGAGTACTATGCTTGCGGTATTGGCTCGGCGCTCGCCGGTCGTGGTGCGCACCTGCTCTTGATTGACGACCCACATTCAGAACAAGACGTGATTAACGGTAACTTTGATGTCTTTGATAAAGCATACGAATGGTTCACCTACGGTGCACGAACACGTCTAATGCCGCACGGGCGGGTAGCTATTATTCAGACTAGGTGGCACTTGGACGACCTGACGGGCCGTGTGACTAGGGATATGGCGCAGAATGATCTGGCCGATAAGTATGAGGTGGTGGAGTTTCCCGCAATACTTGAGTTCGAGCAACCCGACGGTAGTATAAAAGAGAAGCCGTTGTGGCCTGAGTTCTTCGATTTAGAAGCCCTACACCGTACCAAAGCCTCAATGCCGCTGTTCCAGTGGAACTCGCAGTATCAGCAGAAGCCTACGGCGGAAGAAGCGGCGCTTGTAAAGCGCGAGTGGTGGAAAGAATGGCCTCACGAAGAGCCGCCCACCTGTGAGTATATAATCATGGCGTTGGACGCCGCAGCCGAGAAACATAATAGGGCTGACTTCACGGCGTTAACTACGTGGGGAGTGTTCTTTAACGAGGAAGAGAACTGTTACTGTATAATTCTGCTAAATGCGATTAAAGAACGGCTTGAGTTCCACGAGCTGAAAGAGATGGCAACCCGAGAGTATTTAGACTGGGAGCCTGACGCGTTTATTGTGGAGAAGAAGAGTAGTGGTACGCCGTTATATCAGGAGATGCGTAGGAGCGGTCTAGTAGTTCAAGAGTACACCCCACACAGGGGCACTGGAGATAAAACTGCTAGACTTAACTCTGTTTCTGATATAGTGCGTTCAGGGCTTGTGTATGTCCCACAAACACGTTGGGCAGAAGAAGTCGTCGAGGAAGTAGCCGGGTTCCCGTTTATGTCCAATGATGACTTGGTGGATACTACCATAATGGCGTTGATGCGTTTTCGTCAAGGCGGGTTTATCTCTCTACCAACAGACGAAGCGGAAAATGAGTCTTTATATAGACGACGCGGCGGATTCTATTAAAGCGCGGACGCGCGCAGAGGAAAGTTAAATGGCTATTGAAAAAGGATTGTACGGAATGCCCGAAGGCATTGACGGAGAACTGATGGGCGAGATGGGTGAACCCGACGCCGTTGTTGAAATGGCCATAGCCAGTTCTGAAGACCTGCCCGTGATGGTAGAGCTTGAAGATGGCAGCGTTGAGATTAGCTTTGGCGAAGAGATAGAAGAAATCGACGCAGCACCGTTCGATGCAAACCTAGCCGAGTACTTAGACGATGGCCAGCTACAAGAAATCTCCAGCGAGTTGACTGAGGCTATTGAAGGCGATATGGCTGCCCGCCGTGACTGGGCTGATAGCTATGTGAAAGGGCTTGACGTACTAGGCTTCAGATACGAGGAGCGGGTCGAGCCTTGGGAAAACGCGTGTGGTGTATATAGCAATATTCTGGCGGAAGCCGCTATTCGTTTCCAAGCGGAAGCTATGAGCGAGACGTTCCCTGCTGCTGGTCCTGTTAAGACTAAGATTCTTGGCGAGCCGGATCAAGATAAAGAAGACGCCGCTCTCCGCGTTAAAGTCGATATGAACTATGAATTGACTGAGGTTATGGTAGAATACCGCCCCGAACATGAGAGGCTACTGTACTCTCTCGGTTTGGCAGGTTCTGCGTTTAAGAAAGTGTACTTCGATCCGAGCCTAGGGCGTCAAGTTGCCCTATATATTCCCGCCGAAGACGTAATCGTACCGTATGGTGCCTCGAACATTGAATCCGCCGAGCGTGTTACGCACGTAATGCGCAAGACAAAAAACGAGTTGATTAAGTTACAAGCCGGTGGGTTCTATCGCGAGGTTGAGCTTGGTGACCCGGTTTCGTTTTTCTCGGATATTGAAGAAGCTAAGGCAGAGCAGTCTGGAGTTACACTCACTTCGGACGACCGTTACACCCTGCTAGAAGTCCACGCTGATCTGGTTATTGACGGCGTAGACGGGATGGACCCAGAGGGCGACAGCGACGACCTACAGATCGCAAAGCCTTATGTGGTAACGCTTGAGAAAGGCACAGGTGAGGTTCTGGCTATTCGCCGCAACTGGAACCCTGATGATCCTTTGACGCTGAAGCGTCAACATTTTGTACACTATGTATACGTCCCCGGATTTGGATTTTATGGACTCGGCCTCATTCACATTATTGGTGGTTACGCTAAAGCTGGCACTAGTATTATCCGTCAGCTCGTTGACGCTGGAACCTTATCCAATCTCCCCGGTGGTCTCAAGTCTAGGGGACTACGAGTTAAAGGCGACGACACACCGATTGGTCCGGGCGAATTCCGTGATGTAGATGTGCCTTCTGGCAGCATCCGCGATAACATCATGCCGCTGCCATACAAAGAACCTTCTCAGACGTTGTTAGCATTATTGCAGCAGATCACAGAAGAAGGCCGACGTTTAGGCGCTATCTCAGACATGAACATATCCGACATGAGTGCAAATGCTCCTGTTGGAACCACACTCGCTCTTTTAGAACGTACCCTTAAGCCGATGGCTGCGGTGCAATCTAGGGTGCACTACTCAATGAAGCAGGAGTTTAAACTCCTGAGAAGGATCATTGCTGAGTACGCGCCAGAAGAGTATTTGTACGTGCCTGATCGTGGTGAACCCCGCGCGCGACGCGCCGACTACGCCATGGTGGAAGTAATTCCCGTCAGTGATCCCAACAGCAGCACGATGGCCCAACGAGTGGTCCAGTACCAAACCGTGTTGCAGATGGCGCAGGCCACCCCACAAATCTACGACCTCCCACAGCTTCATCGCCAGATGATCGAGGTCTTGGGTATCAAGAACGCCGACAAGCTTGTCCCGATAGAGGACGACATGAAGCCTACCGATCCGGTAAGCGAGAACATGAATGCACTGGTGGGAGACCCTATAAAAGCGTTTATGTATCAAGACCATCAGGCGCACATTGGTACTCACCAAGCGTTCATGCAAGACCCAATGATTATGCAGACTATCGGGCAGAACCCAATGGCGAATCAGATCATGTCGTCGTTGCAGGCGCACATCGCAGAGCATACAGCCTTCTTATATCGTCAGCAGATCGAAGAGCGTATCGGTGCGCCTCTACCTGCGCCTAATGAAGAGATGCCAAGAGAGATGGAAGTACAGCTTGCACAGCTACAGTCTAAGGCGGCTATCCAGCTTACTCAGGCACACCAGCAGCAAGCCGCACAGGCTCAAGCACAACAACAAGCTCAAGACCCGATCATCCAGATGCAGCAAGCAGAGCTACAGTTGAAGCAGGCAGAGCAGCAGCGTAAAGCAGCTAAGGATCAGGCAGATGCAGCACTTGCAGCCGCTAGATTGGACCTCGATGCTAAGAAAGCGCAGGCAACCTCAACGATTGAAGCTGCTCGCATAGCCTCTCAGACAGATGCAACTAACGCTAAGCAGGACTTAGACGAGGCAAAAGCAATCTTAGACATGACTAGAGCACAACAAACACAACGAGGTATTTAATGCTACCAAAAGTATCGGTGATGATGTTGTGCCATACGGGGCGGGGGAGGCTGCTAGTGCGTGCAGTACAAAGCGTACTAGCCCAAACCTACCCTAACTGGGAGTTAGTGATACAAGATGATTGTTCTACAGACTTTACGTTTGATATAGCAAAACTTCTTGCGCAGAAAGATAAACGTATAAAGGTATACCAAAACAAAACTAATTTAGGTACGCCTAAGAATAGGGCAGAAGCCGTTAAAAATATGACCGGTGATTTGCTATGCCATGTTGATAGCGATGATTTTATTTATCCGCACGCATTAACAACCATGGTTACGGCGTTTATAAAAAATCCAGCACTTGGGTTTGCTTACAGTGATATGGCCTACGGAGATGAAACCGGCAAGGTGACCAGCTATTTACTAAACGACGAGCCAGTGCAAGGCAAACCTTATCAGGGGTGGCGTTCTTTAGGGATGTACACCCGTAAGGCGTATAACCAAACCAACGGGTACAACACTAAACTAGCATACACGTGCGAAGACGGAGACTTAGCTACTCAAATAACGGAAAAGTTCCCCATAGCAAGAGTAGGGCATGTTCTGTACTGGGCAAATAACGCTGTTGGGGCAGATCACGTAACTGTAACCCACAAAATAGATTGTAAAACATGTCCTTGTCGCCCCGATTGTAACTACGCTAGGGGGTACGCCAAATTTGTAGGGTATAACTTAGATACATGGGAGCCTATAAAAATAACAGAGGACGAGCAGGAGGGTTACACGTGTAAAAGCAAAGGAATTTTCAACTATAAAAATTATTCTATGCAGCAAAACAATAGGATATTCGATTATTTACCTGAGTTTTTCCAAGAACACCAGTTTGACCACGTGGTGGAGATAGGCACAAGTGGGGGAGGTTTCGCTCTTTACCTACACGAGTTATCAAATACTTATAACTTTACGTTTAGAACATACGACGTAGAGAACAGGCTGCATGAAACGCCACCTTTCGACTTCAGGCATAAATCAGCATGGAACGGCGAAGGGTATAACGAGATAATAGACACGCTAAATCTACCGGGCAAAGTATTATTAGTAGTAGACGGCGGAGATAAGCCCAAAGAAATCAATCTATACAGCAGCCATCTCAAAACAAATGATGTGGTCATGTGCCACGACTACGCACCAACAAAGCAGTACCACGAAGAGCATCTAGACACAACTCCGTACAGATGGAACTGGCTAGAGATAGAAGACAAAGACATAGATAGAACAAACTTAGAAGCGATTAACACAAAGCTAATAGACGTAGCGTGGGGAGTGTTTAGAAAAACATAGGAGAAAAATATGGCTAAAAAGACAGGCATTACTTCAGGAGAAGCCCTACAGCTAAACAAAGGTGTTAAAGGCACTAGCATTGGCAACGGGGCTTTGAAGGTAGGCTCAATGAACAAACACAAACGTCGCAGTTTTAAAGAATATAGAGGGCAGGGAAGATAATGGCTAAAACCGTCTTTGACGTGCTAAATCAAAAACTTACGGAGCTAAAAGGCTCCAGCGAAGAATTCTTAAACTCAGGTGGGGCTAAAGACTTTGCCGAGTATAAGGAGGTGTGTGGCGTGATTCGAGGTCTTAACGCTGCATTACGAGAAGTAGGCGACCTTTCGCGTAACTATATGGAAGATGAAGATGACTGAAGAAGCCATTAAAGAACAGCTAGAGCTGTTTGGAGAAGAGATGGAGCAGACAGCCTTAGAGAAAAAACGGCGAGAACGTATCGCTGAAGAGGCCAAAACCCAAGAGGAGCTAGAAGCCTCGATTCCGAAACCGGTGGGGTACAGGGTGCTTATTGCCCTTCCTAACGTGGAAGAAACCTTTGGGGACAGCGGTCTTATTAAGGCAGACCAGACGCGGCGGGAAGAGTACATCCTGTCTACTGTGGGTGTTGTGTTGGATATGGGCGCAGAAGCCTATAGCGACAAAGAAAGATTCCCTACTGGGCCTTGGTGCAAAGTAGGCGACTACGTGATGTTCCGTGCCAATACAGGTACACGCTTTAAAGTTGGAAAGCAGGAATATCGGCTAATGAATGACGACTCGATTGAAGCAGTCGTTGACGATCCGCGAGCGGTTTCGCGTGCATAAGGAATAGACCATGCCTAGACAACAAGTAGAGTTTGAATTTCCAGACCCCGATAAAGAAACCAATACCCGAGAAATTGAAGTGGATATGGTAGAAGACTACGCGCCCCTAGAAGTAGAAGGTGCTGTCGGTCGGGAAGACATGAAGAAGCCCGGTAAAGAAACTATTAAAGCGGGCGACGTAGAGATTGAGGTAGAGGATGATACGCCAGAAGCCGACCGTGGGCGAAAGGCGGCTCCACCACCAGAAGAAATAACCAGCGAGGAGCTAGAGAACTACTCCGAGAAGGTGAAAAGCCGGATTAAGCACTTTAGTAAAGGCTACCACGACGAGCGTAGAGCTAAAGAATCTGCTTTGCGTGAGCGAGAAGCATTAGAAGCGTATGCTAAACAATTAGTTGAAGAGAATAGCAAGCTGAAGGGGTCAGTGGACCAAAGCCACAATACACTTATTCAGTCCGCTAAGAAGCAAGTGGAAAATGAACTTGCTATGGCTAAGGCTCAGTACCGTCAAGCTTACGAATCAGGAGAGCCTGATGCTTTATTGGAGGCTCAAACTGCGCTAAATACGGCTCAAATCCGTATGGAGCGAGTAAATGGGCTTAAACCTAGAGAAACCAACGTACAGGAAACTTCTTTACAATCAACAAGTAATCCTGTACAACCGCAAGTATCTGCACCCCAACCGCAAGTCGAACGGGATGAAAGGGCAGAATCATGGCGCGATGATAACCCATGGTTCGGTTCTGATGACGAAATGACTGCATTTGCGTTAGGATTGCATAACAAGTTGACGAAAGACGGGGTTGACCCGCGATCAAACGAATACTACGAGAAAATTAACTCTCGTATGCGACAAATATTCCCCGATCAGTTTGATGATGGGATAGAGGACGAACCAGCTAGTACCCAAAGAAAATCTAGCAATGTGGTTGCTCCCGCTACGCGGAGCACAGGACCTAAGAAAATTAGGTTAACGCAATCACAGATAGCTATTGCGAAAAAACTTGGGGTACCACTGGAAACTTACGCCAAACAGGCTGCTGAACTAATGAGGAAACAATAATGGCTCAAAACAGACTAGATAGAGAACTTGAGACCCGTACTAAGACAACCCGTAAAACGGCGTGGACCCGGCCTACAGTATTGCCTGATCCCACCCCCGAAGACGGATACACTTACCACTGGGTTCGCATCTCGACCAACGGTCAATCTGACGCCACTAATATTTCCTCGAAGATACGTGAAGGCTGGGAACCTGTACGTGCAGAAGATCACCCCGAGATATTTACTGACGCTGTGGCAGATACACGGTTTAAGGATAATGTCATCGTTGGCGGTTTG
>LSRR01000219.1_pt1 | contig 11306 bp, 18 predicted proteins | sample 1162981 | NCBI WGS metagenome assembly LSRR01 (sample SAMN03256433, study PRJNA305521) | marine metagenome | biome: Estuarine; feature: Estuary; material: Brackish water; isolation source: iron chloride precipitation of viral particles from surface water samples | place: USA: Chesapeake Bay ... | reverse complement strand
TTTGAATCAGGAAGAATATATCTACCAGCTTACAAACAATGGGCAGATGAATTAGCTGAAGAAGTAACAACTTTTCCATATGCACCACACGATGACCAAGTAGATGCTTTGACTATGGCTGCGCTATACTTGAAGGAGAGTTGGCGTATTGAACATACAGAAGATAAAGATTGGGAAGACGATGAAAATCCTCGTAGACAAAAGAGGGTTGCATATTGGCGAGTTTAGTGATATAGTAAAAAAATTATTAATATTTCTTGTGAAGAAGGTAATATAGAAAATGGCAACTGAACGTAATCCCTTTGATCCAATTCCAACGGCTGAACTATCTATTGAGATAGAGTCAAGCGGAACCATTGACGAAGATGGTAACGAAGCTGTAATGGAACTTGATCCAGAGGATGGTGGTATTATAGTAGAATTTAAACCACCTATGGATGAACGATCAAAAGTACAGCAAAAAGAAGAACCAGAAGAATTTTATCGTAATCTTGCAGAAGATATGGATGAAGAAGAACTGGAAGATATTGCCTTTAAGGTTATGGAAAACTTTGAGGCAGATAAAGACTCACGTTCAGATTGGGAGTCTATGTTTGAACGTGGCTTTGATTTACTAGGTCTAAAGCTAGAAGAAGCATCAGAACCATTCGAAGGTGCCTGTACTGCTGTACATCCCATTCTAATTGAATCAGCAGTTAAGTTTCAATCTAAAGCTATACAAGAATTATTTCCACCGGCTGGTCCTGTAAAGTCACAAATTGTTGGTGACGTTACTGAAGAAAAACAAGACCAAGCTAACCGCGTCAAAGCATTTATGAACTATCAGGTTACTGATCAGATTGCAGAATACTTTGACGAATTTGAACGTATGCTTTTTCATCTACCACTTATTGGATCAGCATTTAAGAAGACATATTTTGATCAGGGTCTAAATCGCCCTGTATCTGAATTTGTACCTATCGACCAATTTTATATTTCATATTATGCAACGGACCTGCGACGGGCAGACCGTTACACTCACGTGATTTATCGTAGTCCAGTTGAAATGCAACGCGACATAGCCGCAGGTATGTATGCCGACGTTGACCTGCCTGATGCTTCTATGCCAGAACAAACAGCAATGGCACAGAAGATGGATACGATCTTGGGTCTTTCCCCTTCTTCACAACATGACCCACAATATGTTCTACTTGAACAGCACTGCTATCTTGATTTGCCAAAGCAGTTTCACGGTGAGGATGACGGTCTGTCCCTTCCTTATATTGTTACTATTGAACAAAAGTCACGGAAGGTTCTTTCTATTCGTCGTAACTACGACATTAAAGACAAACGACGTGAAAAGAAAATCTTCTTTACGCACTATCGTTTTGTACCCGGCTTTGGCTTCTATGGTCTTGGCCTGATCCATTTCCTTGGCAACCTTACAATGACAGCTACTGCAGCTATGCGTGGCTTGGTCGATGCTGGTCAATTTGCTAACCTACCCGGCGGCTTCAAAGCTAAAGGGTTGCGGATGGTTGGAGACAATGATCCTATTGCACCGGGTGAATGGAAAGAAGTAGAAGCTGTAGGTAATGATCTATCTAAAATGATCATTCCTCTTCCATACAAAGAACCTTCACAAACATTGTTCCAGATGCTTGGATTTGTCTCCAATGCAGCACAAAAGTTTGCAGACAGTACAGAACAGGTTGTAGCAGATGCTGCAAGCTATGGACCAGTTGGAACAACAATGGCTCTGCTTGAAGCTAGTAGCAAGTTCTTTTCTGCTATTCACAAGCGTATTCATAAGTCACAAAAAGACGAATTTAAAATTCTAGGTCGTATTAACTACGAATATCTACCAGATGAATCACTTGTAGATATTCCAGAGAATACACTAAAGATTTACAAGTCAGACTTTGATGGCCGGATTGATATTATTCCAGTATCTGATCCAAACATTCCATCCAATGCCCATCGCATGATGATGGCTCAAATGGCCCTACAGCTTGCACAGCAGTCACCACCGGGTATGTTTGATATGGAAGAACTTAATCGTTCTATTCTTCAGTCTGCTAATGTTCCAGACCTTGATAAGATTATGCCACGTAAGCCACAGCCTGTGCCTCTTGATCCAATCTCAGATATTATGGCTGCAGTCAAGGGTCTACCAATCAAAGCCTTTATGGGTCAGAACCATGATGCACACATTCAAGCTAAAATGGCTTACATGCAAGACCCACAGAATGGTGCTAATCCTCTAATGAAACGTATTGCTCCTGTACTAGAAGCTAATATGCAAGAACATATGATCATGAAGTATCAGGAACAAGTTGAAGGAACTGCAGCACAGCTTATTGAACAGTATGGTCCAGAAGCTATTGCGTCTGGTCAGGTTGATCCTAATGATCCTCGCGTTATGGAAATGGTCATGGCTGAAGCTGCCCAGCAAGTTGCTCAAGCTAATCAGGCTATGGCACAAATGCAACAGGCAGCTACACCAGAAGCACAAATGGTTCAGATTGAACAGCAGCGTCTACAGGTTGAACAAGCTAAGGTTCAAGCACAGACAGCTAAGGAAAGTGTTGAAGCTGCAATGAAGAACCGCGAACTTGATCTGAAGGAAGCACAGATACAAATTGACATGATGAAAGAAGGTATTCGTACTTCAACTAATGCTCAAGAAAAAGAAAAAGATCGTAATGCTAAGAAAGCCATTGCAGCACTTGATGCTATTATGGACTTGGCTAAATCTCAAGAGTCAGCCGATACAGCTAAAATGCTTAAAGCTGCAGACATGGTAGCAGGTTTTGTAAAAGAGGCTAATAAGAATAGTTAATGACTTTATGGGAAGAAATAACAAAAGAACTTGATAAACAAATCGAAGATTTAAAAAATTTACTTGCATATGGAGGCTCTTCAAGTTACGATGAGTATCGTCAAGTCGTTGGTCGTATAGAAGGACTAGAGTTGGCGAAAGAACAAATAACAAACATTGTTAAAATTCGTATCTATGAAGAGGAGTAATAAATGCAACAGCCTTCGATGGGCAAGTCAATTCCTAACTCTGATTGGGTTTCAGATGAAGGTATTGAATTAAAAAAAGAAGACTTACCAGAACTACCGGGTTATCACGTATTAGTACAACCCTTATCAATTAAACAGAAGACAAAGGGTGGTATTATTCTCCCTGACTCAACTAAGGACGATATTGCTTATTTAACTACAGTCGGTAAAGTATTAGCTTTAGGTGAATTAGCATATCAGGATTCAGAAAAGTTTCTTTTTGGTCCTTGGTGTCAAGAAGGTGATTATGTAGCCTATGGTAAGTTTGTTGGACAGAAGCTTCAATACAAAGGTGTAAAGATGATTCTGTTGTTTGACGATCAGATTATTATGCGTGTTGACAAGCCGTCTGATCTAGACCCAACATTTAATTTGTCTAATTAATTTAATTAGTATATAATAACTAATTATCAGCCGTAAGCGTTAGTTTCGCACCTAGCGATAAGAAAGGGAAAAGAGTAATGAGTAACGACGAAACAGAAGTAGACCTATCAGAATGGTCTGAGATTAATACTTCAGGTTCTTCAGAGTCTGCACCAAAGGTAGAATTTGAAGTAGAAGAAGAATTAGAAAAACCTGAAGAAAAAGTAGTACAGAATAAAGAAAGAGTACAGGAAGTACGCGAAGAGGAGGAACCAGCCCAAGAACAACCAGAAGAGTTGGAGGGTATTAAGACTAAAGGTGCTGAGAAGCGTATCAAACAGCTTATTCGGCAGCGTAAAGAACGTGAAGAAGAAATTGAAAAACTTCGTAGTGAAGTAGAAAATCTTCGTGGTTCTGTTAAGACAAGGGAACAAGAACTAGCTAGTAGCTTAAAAACTAATATTGATAGTACTCAAGGACAGATTACTAGCCGTATTGAACAAGCTAGGGAAATTTTTAAGCAAGCTGCAGATTCTGGTGATACAGATCGTATGCTTGCTGCACAAGAAGAAATGTCCAAGGCTTATGCTGAGTCTATGGTTGTTCAGCAGCAGCAACGTGCGTGGGAAGAATATAACGAACGTCTTCAAGCTGCTGGTCAAACAGTCGAACAGCACGTTCCACAGCAACAGCAGCAGGAGTATGATCCTAAAGCTGTAGCTTGGGCAAGTAAGAATCCTTGGTTTGGACAGGATCAGATTATGACTGCAGCAGCTTTAACTGCAGATGCTGAACTAAAAAGTGAAGGATATGATCCATCCGATGACGATTTTTATGAGGAAATTGACAATAGGCTACGTAGCCAGTTTCCTCACAAATACGAAGAGCCTAAACCTGCTGTAAAACAGGAAGAAGCTACACCACGGTTGCAGGATACACCGTCAAATTCTGCTCAAGTAGTTGCAGGTGCGTCACGCACACCTCAAACCACTAAAGGCAATAAAGTGAAACTATCTCAAGAAGATGTTCGCAGAGCCAATAAATGGGGTATTACACTTGAACAATATGCTGCGGAAAAGCTAAAGGCTGAAAGTGCTGATGGCGAATACACAGAAATTTACAATTAAGCGTGGAAGGAAATACAATGACAACACGAAATGAATCACGTAATAGCGTTAATCGGGAAACTACACAACGTCGTACAACATTTGAGGAGCCTAATTGGCTAGATATTCCTCAGTCCGTTAAAAACCGTTTTGCTAATGAAGACATGGCTCTTCGTTGGATTCGTATTACTCTTCGTAATCAAGAAGATTACCAGAATGTAGGTAAACGTACAGCAGAAGGTTGGGAATTTGTACAGGCAGATGAAGTTCCAGAAATGCTACATTCCTCTGACGTGAGAGAGGGTGGACGATATGTAGGTGCAGTCTGTCGTGGAGACTTGGCTTTAGCAAAGATGCCTAAAGAACTTGCAGAATCTCGTCAAGAATTTTATGAGAATCGTAGCCGAGAAATGGTTGATGCAGTTAATGCACAGCTAATGAATAGTTCAGATTCTCGTATGCCTATCTCAAACCAAAGTCGTACACAAGTTAGTCGCGGTAAACAAGCTAAGTTTCAACAGGACTAAGATTGAATACTGTAGACCGACGAGTGTACATGTCAATGTATAGCACATAGAAAGGAAAGTGTAATATGACTACTACAAAAGCACTTGACGGTCTACGTCCTTCTCGCATTCGTGGTGGTTCACCAAATAGTAGCGGTATGAATGAATACCGTCTTGCCAGCGGTTATGCTGCAAATATTTTTACTGGTGATATTGTTGTAAATGCTGATGGGTACGTAAACGTCCTAACAACCACAACTCAGAAAGCACTAGGTGTTTTCATGGGTTGTAATTATGTTGCCAATGGCGAACCAAAATGGTCTGCTTATTGGCCTTCAGGAACTTCAGTAACAGAAGCAGTTGCTTATGTTATGGATAATCCATCTGCCACCTTTGTTATTCAAGCTGACGCTTCAGTATCTATTGGTGACATTAATTCACAAAACTTCAATGTTACTCTAGGTTCAGGTTCAACTGTTACAGGCCGTTCAGGTTTTGGTATTGACGCAAGTTCACGTACCACAGGTAGTGCCATGCTTCGTCCTATCGCAGTTGTTAATGAACCGGGCAATGACATTGATGTAGAAGCAGAACGTGCTTTTCCAAAGCTAGAAGTTCGTATCGTCAAACATGTCGATGCTTACATTTCTGCTGATTCATCTGTAAACTAAGCGGAAGAAGGGAGTAAATAACAATGGCTATTAATCGCTCTAGTATTGCAAAAGAACTTCTTCCCGGTCTAAATGCTATTTTTGGCATGGAATACGGTGAAGTGGATAACGAACATGAACCACTTTACGAAGTTGAACAGTCAGATCGTGCATTTGAAGAAGAAGTTCTATTCACCGGCTTCGGCACTGCACCTGTAAAGGGTGAAGGTGCTGCAGTTCAGTATGACGACGCACAAGAAGGTTACACTGCTCGGTACACACACGAGACAGTTGCACTTGCTTTTGCAGTTACTGAAGAAGCTATGGAAGACAACCTCTATGACACCTTTGCCAAGCTACGTGCACGTGGTCTAGCCCGTGCAATGGCAAACACCAAGCAGGTAAAAGCTGCAGACGTTTTCAATAACGGCTTCAGTGCTGCTTATCTTGGTGGTGACGGTGTTGCACTATTCTCAGCCTCTCACCCAACTGTTGGTGCTGGTGTTCAGTCCAATACACTAGGTGCTACCGATCTATCAGAAGCTTCACTTGAGACTGCACTTATTACAATCTCAAAAACTAAAGATGATCGTGGCATTCTAATCGGTGCACAGGCCGAGTCACTACACGTTCCATCTGATCTAGCATTTACTGCAGACCAGATTCTAAACAGCCAGATGACAACTGTTATTGGTGTAAACCCAACAACTGCTGCAAATGGCGCAACCAACCAGAACAAGATCAACTCAATTCGTAATCAGGGTCTTGTTCCCGGTGGTTTCTTTGTTAATCGTCGGTTTACCGACACAAACGCTTGGTATCTCAAGACTGATGTTCCTAATGGTACAAAGATGTTTGTTCGTGCACCTCTTGCAACAAAGATGGAACCAGATTTTGACACTGGCAATCTCCGGTTCAAGGCACGTGAACGGTACAGCTTTGGCTGGTCCGATTGGCGTGGCTTCTACGGTGCTTCAGGTTCCTCCTAAGAATCTGTTGAACTAGACTAAGGCATGGGGGTGTAGAGAGAAGAAATTCTTTTTACACTCCTTTGCCTTTTTTATTTTTTAATCTAGTGTTATAATACAACAAGTATTAATACTCATTTATGAGAGGCATAAAATGTCAACAACTCTTCGTGAAGGATATATTGTAGGCAGTGGAGCAGTACTAGATGTTACATCAAGCGTAACAGTTTCTGATACACGCATTCGTTCTCTATTTGCTACTGGTGTAGGTACTTTTCTAATTACAGGTACTTCAACAGATGTTTATGGAAACATCAAGGGTAATAACATTAAATTTACTCTAACAACTGCAAATGATGCTTCAGAAATTTATCTTACTGATCTAGGCATGGATGTGAATGGAACAGTAAAAGTTTCTGCACCTACCTCTGCTGCTACGGTGGCTGTATTCTATGGCTAACTATACTTATCTGGTCAACGAACTAATCGCTGCTACTGAAAATGATAGTACCGAATTTCTTAACTTTATTCCAAATATGGTGAATAGAGCAGAAGAAAGACTTGTCAAAGACCTAGATGACTATGGTTTAGTTACCTATACTTCAATAGCTGTATCAAGTGGTAATAATAAAGTTACACTTCCTACAGGTACACGCATTGTTAAAAACTTTAATATTGTAAGTAATAGTTCTAAGATTAATCTTCTTTTAAGAACTGACGAATTTATTAACGATTATTGGCCTGTAAGTGCTTCAACAGCAGAACCACGTTATTATGGTCAACGTAATGGGTCAACAGTAGTAGTTGCTCCTACACCAGCCTCTACCTATGCAGGAGAGGTTGTTTATATTTCTAGACCTACTACACTAACTTCAGCAACCAACACAAACTACTTTACAGATTTTTGTTATGATCTTCTGTTTAATGCTTGTATGGTTGAAGCTTCAATGTTTCAAAAAGATTATCAAACTGCTGGATTATATCAACAGCAATACAATCAAGTTCTTGATCTACAGCGTAATCAAGCACGACGTACAAGAAGAGATGATATGCAAGCACCAGCAAGTCCTGCAGGTGCAGATGATAATCTTGTACCTAATTCTAATTAATAATAGGAGATATTAATGTACGGTAAAATGAAAAAGAAAAAAGAAGGTGGTTCAATGTCTGAAGGAATGATGGGAGACTATACAAAAATGCCTATTATGGATGAAAATGCTCCTAAACCTAAAAGGAAACCTAAAGTTCCACCTAAAACTGTAAAAAAAGCTAAAGGTGGTAAAATTGGACGTGGTTGTGGTGCTGCTATGCGTGGCGCTGGTAAGGTAATGAAATCCTAATTATGGGTGGACTACCTTTAGAACTTATAACAATGCTTGGCTCTGGATTATTATCTGGAGTAATGACTATTTGGAGCCAAAGTCAAAAAGCTAAACAAGATGCTTTTAAAAGAGCAATAGATGGTTTAGCTGCTCAATCAGAAGCTACTGATTTAGCAAGGCGTTATGAGAATAAAGGTTTTCAAATTACACGACGAATTATTGCACTATCAGCAGTAGCTGCAATTATTGTTTGGCCTAAAGTTGTAGCAGTATTTTGGCCTGATGTAGCAGTAACAGTTGGATACACACAGTGGAATCCCGGTTTTCTATTTATAACAGAAGGAACTGAGACTGTTACTTGGCAATCACTTAAAGGATTAGTTTTAACACCCTTGGATACACACCTACTTTCTGCTATTATTGGAATGTATTTTGGTGCATCAATAGTAAAGAATGCTAGATAATGCCACTTAAAAAAGGTAAAAGTCAAAAAACTATCAGTGAAAACATTCGTAGAGAAATAAAAGCTGGTAAACCACAGAAACAAGCAATAGCTATCGCACTTCAAAAAGCTGGTAGGAGAAAGGCAAATGGTCGTAAAACGTCCAACAACAAAGTCAAGAAAAACTACCGTAAAGGCTAAGTCAAAAGTCAATCAAGCTGGCAACTATACTAAGCCTACAATGCGTAAAAGACTTTTTGAAAGTATTAAGGCTGGTGGTAAAGGTGGTAGTCCCGGTCAATGGTCTGCTCGTAAAGCACAAATGCTTGCTAAACAATATAAAGCTAAAGGCGGAGGTTATAAGTAAAATGGAATGTAATTGTAAAATGTGTGTTGTACATTTTGTAGAACGTATTATTAAAAAAATTAAGGCTCTTGTAGGAAAGTAAAGTGGCTCTGAAAAAATCACAACGTAGTCTTAAATCTTGGACTAAGCAGAAGTGGCGTACTAAATCAGGTAAGCCATCTACTCAAGGTCCAAAGGCTACTGGTGAAAGATACTTACCAGAGAAAGCTATTAAAAGTCTTAGTGCTAAAGAATATGCTGCTACAACAAAAGCTAAACGTCAAGCAACTCAAAAAGGAAAACAAGTAGCTAAACAACCAAAGAAGATTGCTAAGAAAGTAAGACGTTATAGGAAGGTTACATAATGGCTGTACGTAAAAGCACAGGTAAAGGAATGAAAGGTATGAGCATCAAGAGTGGTGACAAACGTCCCACTAAAGCTGGTGCTGGAATGACTAAAAAGGGTGTAGCTAAATATCGTAGGCAAAATCCCGGTTCTAAACTTCAAACTGCTGTAACTGAAAAGAAACCTACAGGTAAAAGAGCAGCAAGGCGTAAGTCATATTGTGCACGATCAGCAGGACAAATGAAACAATTTCCTAAAGCAGCTAAAGACCCTAATAGCCGTTTACGTCAAGCACGTAAGCGGTGGAGGTGCTAATGGCTATAGGTCGTTCTAATATTAAACAACAGATTACTAAAGCACCAGCTAAAAAGATAATGAAGAAAAAGAAAACAAAGAATAATAAACTATCAATGCTAAATCTTTCTACTGCTGCACAAAAAAGAAAAGCACGTCGTCCGTAAATAAGGGAATTTTAAATGACTACTAGCGGTACATATAACTTCTCAATGGATATTGACGAAGTTATTCAAGAAGCAATGGAGATGATTGGCGGTGAACAGACACTAGGACATGATCCTAAATCTGCTCGACGTTCAATCAATCTACTGCTACAGGATTGGCAGAATCGTGGTGTACTGCTTTGGACTGCTAATACAACTACAGTTTCTGTATCTACAAGTGTAACAGCTTATGCACTAACTTCCAGCACTGTAGATGTTCTTGAAGTTGTTCTTAATCGTGACGATACTGATCTTCAACTAGAACGTATTACAATGGAAGAATATCTAAAGATTCCACGTAAAGGTCAAACAGGTCGTCCATCACAATATGCTATACGACGTGATAGAGACAATCCAATAATGTATCTCTGGCCTATTCCAGAAAATACAACAGACCTTTTAAAAATTGAACAAGTGCGGTATACTCAAGATGTAAACAAATCTGCTGTACAGACTGCAGATATTTCTAGACGTTTTTATCCCTGCCTTACTGCAGGACTATCTTACTTTATGTCAATGAAACGTCCCGGTGTAGAAGGTGGACGTATTCAGTTTCTTAAAGCTGAATATGAAGAACGTCTAGCACGTGCAATGGATGAAGATAGAGAAAGAGCAAGTTTGCGTATAGTACCTAATTTAAATAGAGTTTAAGAATTATGGCAAGCACTAAAAGAGCATTAGCAATATGCGATACGTGCGGTTTTAGGTATCCTCATAGGGTACTAAAAATGAACAGCTATGGAATGCTTGTTTGCCCAACAGATTACGATGGTGCTTATGATCTAAAGAACCATCCACAAAATAAAACGCCTGATGTAAGAGATAATCCAGCAATACGTAATCCACGTCCAGAACTTAATGCTGAACGTAATCTAGATTGGGAAGCTGCTTTATCTCTTTGGGAAGAAACTGACAACTATTGGAATAGTATATAATGGCTACACTTACTGGAACAAAAATTGCTAATACTTATAAACAACTTTTACAAGTTGGAAGTAGCAATACTGGATTAACTGGTTCAGTACAAACTGTACAAGATGGTCAGGGTAATAACTCACCTTTACAACTTAGTCAAAGTGCAGTAAATATTGATGGAACATTTCAACTAAGTGGAGTAACTCTTACAGCTAATGCTTCAACGCTTAATGCAGTAGCAGACCTAACAGGTGCTACAGGCATTGTAGCTGTAAGTGCAGGTAATGTATATGGTAGAACGATTACAGGCGGTACGGGTGTTTCGATTACTAATGGGGATGGTACTGAAGGTAATCCTACTATTGCTCTTAATACTACTGGAGTTGTATCTGGTACATATGGTCCATTAACAACTCTTGAAATTAATGAAGTAGGACAAATTGTAAGTGCTACTGCAGTTAGTACAAGTGTTTCAGTTCCAACTATTCGTGCATCTGAATTTATTGGTGGTACGTTTAAAGGAACAACAGCAGACTTTAGTTCAGATACTTCAATTGGCGGAACTGCTGTTATTGAAGGAGCCGCAACATTTAATTCAACAGTTAGTGTTTCAGGTGCACTTACTGGTTCTTCTGCAACATTTACAGGAACAGTTTCAGCAGGAGATATTTCAGGCGCTAATGCAACATTTAGTGGGAATATTTCAGCAACTGAATATTATGGTGATGGTTCAAATCTAACTGGAATTGTAGCAGCTTCAGCAACTTTTGCTACATCAGCAGGATTTGCAGCTT
>LSRR01000402.1_pt1 | contig 11371 bp, 17 predicted proteins | sample 1162981 | NCBI WGS metagenome assembly LSRR01 (sample SAMN03256433, study PRJNA305521) | marine metagenome | biome: Estuarine; feature: Estuary; material: Brackish water; isolation source: iron chloride precipitation of viral particles from surface water samples | place: USA: Chesapeake Bay ... | reverse complement strand
CCTACCGAGCGAAGCTGGAATTCCCCGATCTGAAGCGAAAAGCGCTAGACCTCTACCTTGAGCACGAGCCTGACTCGGTTATTATCGAAAAGAAGGCTTCTGGAGCCCCTTTGATCTTCGAATTTCGAAGAATGGGCGTTCCGGTGCAGGAGTTCACCCCCGTGAGGGGTGCCGTGGGCGTGTCGAACGACAAAATCGCCCGATTAAACGCGGTTGTGGACATTTTTTCGTCTGGTAGAGTATGGGCTCCCAATCGAAGGTGGGCGGACGAGGTCATCGAGGAAATTGCGTCGTTTCCCGCAGGGCGTTACGACGACTATGTGGACACCACGTCTCAGGCGATCTCTCGTTTCCGTAAAGGTGGCTTTGTTTCCACGAAATTGGACAAACAAGACTCGTGGGAAGATGAAATGCGGTACAAAGTGCAGAAAGCGAGGTACTATTGATGCTTATGGAACAGCTTCCAGCGAACGAAAGACAAGTCGGTGGCACGCACTACAAGGCGATGCCTATACAACCGTGGGACGTTATGGAAGTCGTGCTCTCTCGCGAAGAGTTTATTGGGTTCCTGAAGGGCAATTACATCAAGTACGCTATGCGCGCAGGTAGCAAGGGAGATCCCCTTGAGGACGCAAACAAGGCGCTGCACTACAAACAGAAATTGGAAGAGGTTCTGAACAATGATAGATAAACCCATGGCTCCTCCGCAGCCCGTAAGTCCTCTTTCCTCAGCCAATCCGCTGGATGCCGCAGACCTTGAGATCGAAATTGAAGCGGACCCGGGTACGGATCCTGCCGATGCAATCGGTCAGGCCATGGACATTCTCAGTGAGCTGACGGAGCCGGCGTTCGACGCCAACCTTGCAGAGACGCTGGAGGACTCATTCCTCGCCTCTCTTTCCTCGGATCTGACCGAAGACTACGGTAACGATCGTGCGTCGCGTAGCGACTGGGAGAAGACCATTGAGGACGGTCTGGACCTCTTGGGTCTCAAGATGGAGGAGCGTGCCGAGCCATGGAACGGAGCCTGCGGGGTGTACCACCCTCTGCTGACGGAAGCAGCCATTCGGTTCCAGTCGGAGATGATTTCCGAGACTTTCCCGGCTCAGGGCCCTGTGAAGGCCAAGATTGTCGGCGCTACGACGCCTGAGATCGAGGAGGCGGCTCAAAGAGTGGTGGACGATATGAACTACCACCTCACGGAGAAAATGACGGAATTCAGGCCTGAGCACGAGCGCATGCTGTGGTCAGAGTCTCTGTTCGGGTCGGCGTTCAAGAAAGTCTATTACGACGAGAACCTTGGTCGCCCAACGTCCGTGTTTGTTCCGGCGGAAGATATCGTGGTGCCCTATGGGGCGTCTGATCTGATGACCGCTCCGCGAATCACTCATGTGATGCGCAAGACCAAGAACGAGATCCGCAAGCTGCAGGTCGCGGGGTTCTACAAGGATGTCAAGCTGGGCGAGCCATCGAAGTCGGTCTCTCCGGTCAAGAAGCGCATTGACTCAGCCGAGGGGCTGAGCCCGGTCAACGATGACCGCTACACGCTGCTGGAGATGCACACCTACCTCGTGATCGAGGACGACTCCTACGGAGAGTCGGAGAATGACATCGCGGTGCCGTACATCGTCACCATGCTGGAGAGTTCAGGCGATATTCTGGCCATTCGGCGCAACTGGGCCGAGGACGACGAAAAGAAGAAGCCGCTGCAGCATATCGTCCATTACACCTACATCCCCGGGTTTGGGTTCTACGGCTTCGGTCTGATCCACCTTCTAGGTAATTTTGCCTCGGCTTCTACGTCCATTCTGCGCCAGCTGGTGGATGCAGGGACCCTTTCGAACCTTCCGGGCGGGCTCAAGACCAACGGTCTCCGCGTCAAGGGTGACGATACGCCGATCATGCCGGGTGAGTGGAGAGACGTGGACATTGCGTCGGGCACGCTCAGAGACAACCTGATGCCCTTACCGTACAAGGAGCCCTCTCAGACGCTGGCAGCCCTGCTGCAGGAAGTGGTCGAGGAAGGCCGGCGACTGGCGGCTACGGCGGACGTAAAGATTTCGGACATGAACGGAGAGGCTCCGGTGGGTACCACCTTGGCCATTCTGGAGCGCACGCTCAAGGTCATGTCGGCGATTCAGGCGCGCAACCATGTGTCCATGTCGCAGGAGTTCAAGCTCATTGCGGACCTCATCAAGGAATACACGGCGCCGTATTACAGCTACCCGACGGCCACCACGGGCGTGCCGACCTACGCAGCCAAGCGGTCGGATTATGAACAGACGGACATCGTGCCGGTATCAGATCCCAACTCGTCGACTATGGCGCAGCGGATCATTCAGTACCAGTCAGCGATTCAGCTGTCTCAGATGGCGCCCAACATCTACAACCTTCCGATTCTGCACAAGCAGATGCTTCGGGTCATGGGCATCAAGGACGTTGACAAGATCATCGAGACTGAGGATGCACTGAAGCCGACGGATCCGGTCAGTGAGAACATGGAGGTCATCAAGGGCAAGCCGGCCAAGGCTTTCGTCGAGCAGAACCACGAGGCGCACATTGCGGTCCATCAGGCGTTTATCAACGACCCGAATACGGCCCAGATGATGCAGAACAATCCTCAGGCCCCGATGGTCATGCAGGCGTTCCAAGCTCACCTCATGGAGCACTACGGCTTCCAGTATCGGCAACAGATCGAGCAGCAGCTGGGCATGCCCCTGCCGCCTCCGGGCGAGAAACTTCCTCCAGAGATGGAGCAGCAAGTGGGACCCCTGTTGGCGCAAGCCGCTTCACAGGTCAGTCAGATGCACGCCGCGCAGGCGCAGCAGGCTGCAGCTCAGCAACAGCAGCAAGATCCTCTGTTCCAGCAGGCTCAACAAGAACTCCAGCTCAAGGCGCAAGAGCTTCAGAACAAGATGCAGATCGAGCAGGCCAAGATCAGTGCTCAGATTGAGATCGCGCGGATGAACAATGACGCCAAGATGGGACTGCAGGTAGCCAAAGACGACTCGGTTCACCAGCTCAAGGCCGCGGAGATTATTGACCGTAAGATGAATCCACCGCCTCCGCCGGCCCCGGGCAAATTCCCGGGAGGTAAGAAATGAGAGATGATCAGCAGTCCGCTGGAGAACGCCTGTCCGTTTGGATGGGCGACCAGATTCAGATGCACGAGAAGGCTATCTCTCAGGGCGGTGCCAAGACTTTCGAGGAATACCGCGAGGTCTGCGGGGTCATTCGAGGGCTACGGATAGCAAAGAGTGAGCTGGACAACATGATGCGCAACTGGGAGATCGCGTCGGAGCTCGACGACTAAATTCACAATCTAAGCTCTAGGAATACGCCACGCCTAGGGACAACTTAGCCATAAAGGTGGTGCTCGTGGAGTCAACGATGTCAATCGCAAATATCGACACTGGTAAAACGCTGGAGAAGGGAGAGGAGTTAGCTTCTCGTCTTCCCAAACCGGTAGGCTATCAGCTGCTCGTCATTAAACCCAAGATCGAGGACAAGACTGAAGGCGGCATCCTAAAGCCGCAAGAATTCATCCGAAAGGAAGAAAGTGGATCCGTTGTAGGTCTGGTGCTCGAAGTAGGGGATATGGCGTACTCAGATACGGCGCGTTTCCCGACTGGCCCTTGGTGCAAGAAGGGAGACTTCGTTCTTATTGGTGCCTATCGCGGCCAGCGTTTTACCGTCGATGGTGAAGAATTCGTCATTATCCATGACGATATGGTGCTGGCAACGGTAGACGATCCCCGTGGTATCAACCGAGCGTACTAAGGAGATAGACAATGGACGAGGAAAATTACGAAGGCACTGAGATCGAGATTGACATCGTTGATGACACTCCCGAAGAGGACCAAGGTAAACAACCCCTACCGCCTATTTCAGACGATGATCTGGAACAGCAACGCAAAGAAATGGACGCGTACGCGTCCAAAGGCGTGCAGGAACGAATCAATAAGCTGACGCACCATATTCACGATGAACGTCGTGCGAAAGAAGAGGCGATGCGACGCGCGGAAGTCGCAGAGCAGTTTGCCCAACAGGTGTATCAGGAAAATCAGAAATACCAAGATACCCTCAACTGGGGCCGGAACGAGTATTTCAACGAGGTCAATGCGCGACTGGATCTGGCTCAGCAGCTGGCTGAGCAGGGCTACCGCAAGGCCTACGAAGAGGGAAATACGGACGAGATTATTAAAGCTCAGCAAGCCATGCAGGACATTACGATCAAGCGGGCACAGCTGGCTAATCTTCCACCTCCGGTACCAAAGGAAGACTTCAAGTTTCAGGAACAGCAGCCGATTCCTGATTTTCAGCAGCAGACTTATACGCAAGAGCCCGAGTATCAGTATGAAGAGCCCTTGCAGGAAGAAATTGTCCCTGATATAAAGGTCCAAGAATGGACCGCTCGGAACCCATGGTTCGGAGAAGATGGCGACCCAGAAATGACGTTTGCCGCTCTTGGGGTTCATAGAACTTTGGTTAATCGTGGTGTAGACACGAACTCTGACGAGTACTATGCGGCGCTCGATCAGAGAATGAGTCAGCTATACCCCGAAAAGTTAGGTAAGCCACGACGCTCGTCACAGGTGGCCCCCGTTGGTAGAACCGCTGCCACGAAGAAGGTGACGCTAACCAAGGCACAGGAAGCCTTTGCAAAACGATTTAACATCCCCCTCGAACGGATGGCGAGGGAGCAGATGAAAGCCAATGGAGATAACTAATGGTTGATCAAGCACCTGTACGCGCCCCCACGAGAGCGCAGGAAACCCGGGCTAAGGAAGAACGCAAGGTCTCTTGGAGACCGGCGCACGATCTGCCTGAACCGGAACCTCAGGAAGGCTATGTCTTCCATTGGAAGCGAGTGTCCTATTTGGGCAACTCTGATCCGGCGAACATGGCGAAAGCGCGGCGAGAAGGATGGGAACCCTGTAAAGCAGAGGATCACCCTGAGATGATGGCCGACTACGCAGCATTTGGAGTCAAGCCCAACGGGATCATTGAGATCGGTGGACTGGTCCTGTGCAAAACCACGGTAGAAAATGCCCAAGCTCGTAAGGAATATTACGCAAATATCACCCAGCGTCAGGCCGACTCCGTGGACAACAACTTTCTTCGTGAGAATGATCCGCGGATGCCACTCTTCAGAGAAGGCAAATCCAAGGTATCTTTTGGCAGCGGTTCCTAATACCTAGGGGCCGTAAGTAACAAATTTAGGAGCAACTTATGGCATATCCTAACGGCATTGGTCCTACTGGTCTGGTTCCTGTGAACCTGATCGGAGGCCGCGTTTATAACGCAGCTGTTCGCCAGATTCCGATCGCTTCTGGGTACGCTCAGAATATCGGTTACGGCGACTTCGTCACCTACACCACTGATGGCACGATCGTTCGTGTTGACACCACCGCTGGCGCAAAGACCACCTTTGCCGCTGCACCGGTCGGTATCTTCCTCGGATGCTCATACGTGTCTTCAACCGGCATGAAGTACTTCACTCCGGCTCAGTACTGGCCGACGGGCACCACGGTTCTTCAGGACAACGAAAACTACGGCTACGGCTGGGCTTACGTCTGTGAAGATCCCGACGCAGTCTTTATGGCTACTCTGACCAATGGTTCAGGCGATCTGTACACCGCTTCTGGGGCTACTCAGGCCAACGTAGGTGAAAACGTAGGTTACTACGTCGGCACCGGTCTGGTTAACACCACCACGGGTAACAGCATCGTGTCTGTAAACCTTGCGTCTGCAGCAACCACCAACACCCTGCCTTTGCGTATTGTCGACCTCGACCGTTCTACGGCGCTGTCTGATGGTACCTACCAGCGTGTTCTGGTTAGCTTTAACGCAGGTTTCCATTTCTATCGCCAGACTACCGGTATCTAAGGGAGTAACGTAAATGGCTGCTATTTCACGCGCGCAACTACTTAAAGAGCTCCTCCCCGGTCTGAACGCACTGTTCGGTCTGGAATACGAGCGCTATGGTGAGGAATACAAGGAGATTTTCGAAACCGAAAGCTCCGAGCGTTCCTTTGAAGAAGAACAGAAGCTGTCAGGTTTTGGTGCAGCTCCGGTCAAGATGGAAGGCAGCGCTATCGCATACGATAACGCTCAGGAAGCATGGAACGTGCGGTACACCCACGAAACCATCGCTCTTGGCTTCTCTCTGACTGAAGAAGCAATCGAAGACAACCTGTACGACAGTCTCTCTGCTCGTTATACCAAGGCACTGGCTCGCGCCATGGCCTACACCAAGGAAGTGAAGGGTGCAAACATCCTGAACAACGGCTTCAACACCAACTACAAAGGCGGTGATGGCAAGGCTCTGTTCGCGACCGACCATCCGCTCACCTACGGTGGCACCATCTCTAACCGTCCGGCTACCGCAGCCGATCTGAATGAAACTTCTCTTGAGAATGCAGTCATCCAGATTTCTCTGTGGACCGATGAACGTGGCCTGCTCATCGCAGCTAAGCCGAAGAAGCTGATCATCCCGTCTGCACTGCAGTTCGTGGCGACCCGCATCCTCGAAACTGAGCTTCGCGTTGGCACCACCGACAACGACGTTAACGCTCTGAAGAACAACGGATCAATTCCCGGCGGCTGGACCGTCAACCACTGGTTGACCGACACCAACGCTTGGTTCTTGACCACCGACGTTCCGAACGGCCTCAAGCACTTTGTCCGTACCCCGCTTGCAACCTCTATGGATGCAGACTTCGATACCGGCAATGCTAGATACAAGGCGAGAGAGCGCTATTCGTTCGGTTGGAGCGACTTTCTGGGGGTCTTCGGATCTCCGGGTTCAAGCTGATAAAGGCTTGAAAATCAAAGGGTTGGGAGTTTCCTAGCCGAGACAAGGGGCCTTCGGGCCCCTTTTCTTTTGCCTACTTGACTCTAAGAGTCATAGGCTATATAGTAGCTTTCGTGAGTTTAATAACGGAGGCTTTATGAAGAACGTCATCTACAAAATCCGCAACGTCGTCAACGACAAGTTCTATGTAGGCAGCACTAACAATACAAAAGTCCGCTTCAAGAACCACAGGAGGTTGCTGCGTAAAGGGAAGCATCACTGCAAGCACTTGCAAGCAGCATGGAATAAGTACGGAGAAGATTGCTTTAAGTTTGAGGTAGTAGAAGTAGTAAAAGACGATAGCGCTTTGTGGAACGCTGAAAATGCGTGGCTTGCTCAATGGGTAGGGAGACCAGAATGCTACAACTCTGGGCGTAGTGCAGAAGCTCCTAATAGGGGTCTTCCAAAAGAAGAAAACCCTTTAACAGGAAGAACCAGACCTCCAGAGGTAAACGCACAGGTGTCTCAGGCATTAAAAGCGCACTACGCGGAAAATGAACACCCGCGTCAAGGGAAAAAGCACACGCCGGAGACACTGGCTAAAATTGCAGCAAACAGGACACCGCCCCGGGGGGAAAACCACTACCGCTACGGTAAAACAGTTTCAGAGGAGACACGTAAAAAGATTGGAGACGCTCAACGTGGTAAACCTAAAGCGCCCGGGAGAACCATATCCGCTGAAGGCCGTGCCAAAATTCGTGCCGCAGCTGAGGCGGGTCACTACAGTCACTGGGAAGGTCGCAATCATTCGGAGGAGTCCAAGGAGAAGATGGGCCGCGCTGTCATAGCGACGGATCCCGCTGGTGCAGAGCATAGGTTTGCTACAATCACTCAGCTTCGAAAGGAGCTTGGGCTGACTCCACCCACGGTGGACAGGGCTTTAAAATCTGGTAATGCTCTGACAAAAGGCAAAGCCGAGGGATGGAGTTTTAGGTATACTGACTGAGGACTGGGAGATCCCGGTCGAGACGAGGGGCCTTCGGGTCCCTTTTCTTTTGTCTTGACACTGAAAAATAAGTAGGCTACAAAGGATCCAAATCTAGGGGTTTTTTACTGCCTGCTCGACTGCCCTAGCAGACTCGCACACGACGACAGGCGCAAGTGCATAGGTGAACACTATGGGTTGGTCCTCACTCTCAGGCCCGCTTCGTACGGGTACCGTAAAATACACCACCGGTACCACGGTTGGTTCTATTCAGAATATGGGCTGTGCAGTCCTCTCTCAGACTGCAGCTCTGGGTCTCACGACCTCTACGCCGTTTGTCATTCCGGCCGGCGCGCAGATTCTCTACTTCAACATTGATGTCACCACGACCTTCACCACTGGCGCTACGCTGGCGGTAGGCGATGGCACCACGGCAGCAAAGTACGTCACGGCGATTACGACTCCGGCGGCTGGCCGCCAGTCCATCACGTACACCGCGGCTCAGCTCACCAACATGAGCAACATCGGCACGACCGACGTTCAGGTGACTGTGACGATGGCGGGAACCACCGCTGTCGCAGGTGCTGGATTCATCACGATTGTCTACGTTCAGCACAACAGTGATGGCGCAACGGCTCCGGTTTCCTCCTAATAGAGGGGTTGCAATGGATCTGCAATACATCGTTGACGGTGTAATCGCCATTATTAGCGCGGCTTTCGGTTGGCTCTTCAAGATTATCTGGGACGCGATTCGCGAACTCAAAGACGATATGAAGGAGACCAACCGAATGATCCATGAAAACTACGTACGGAAGGACGACTATAGAATTGACATGGCCGAGATCAAGGGCATGTTCAATCGGATCATGGACAAACTTGAAAACAAGGTGGACAAATGACCATGCCGTCCCGTGGAATTCCAGATATTCAAGAACAGGCTAGAGGTAACAAAATGAAGAAGTCAAAGATGCCCATGATGGGTAAGAAAGGTTCTCCCATGGACAAGATGTCCGTAGGCGCAATGTCCTCAAAGAGCCCGCTGCCGATGAAGTGCGGCGGTAAGGCTTACAAGAAGGGCGGATCCATCGACGGTATTGCCAAGAAGGGCAAAACCAAAGGGAAGATCGTATAAATGGACGGCTGGCAGAACCAAAGCACAGGCATGGGTGGCACCGGTTGGATGCCGCTGTACATGATGGGTAATCAGATGGGTTATGGGCAGGGACAGCCCTCTCAGACTCAACTGGGACCTAATGGTTCTGCTCCGCCTATGGGCGCGCCCCCTCAAGGGATGGGGGCTCAGCAGCCTCCAGCGCAAGGCCAGTTTCAAGGACCGGGGACTGCTCCGCAGTTCCCCAATGGTCCCCAGACTCCGGGTTACGGCATGGGCGCAGGCGCTCCGCCGATGGGGACGCAGCCTTTGGGCTCTTCCACGCAAGGCGTGCCGTCACCGCAGATGCCTCAGGGCACGGGTCAAGGATTCACTCAGGGTTATGGCAAGCCGCTCTCGATGAGCAACTTCCTACCGCAGCAGGGGCGCCAGATCATGGGCAACCCGACGAGTACTTTCGTCGGTCAGGGCGGCATTGCTTCCGCTTTGAGCGGTGGTCAGTATGACTGAGGTATGGGATAAACCCCGACCGAAAGGTCTTGGAAAACCCAAGAAGCTTAGCTCGGCCAAGAAGACCGCAGCCAAGGCAGCGGCCAAGAAGGCAGGACGCCCCTACCCGAATCTCGTCGATAACCTGCGTGCAGCGAGGAAGAAGTAATGGCTAAGTCACCCGCATGGCAACGTAAAGAAGGCAAGTCTGAAAAAGGCGGTCTAAATGCCAAAGGTCGAGCTAGCGCGAAGGCTCAGGGGATGAACCTGAAACCCCCGGCTCCCAAACCTAAGACGAAGGAAGACGCAGGCCGACGCAAGTCATTCTGTGCCCGGATGTCAGGGATGAAAAAGAAATTAACCAGCAGCAAAACTGCTAATGACCCTAACAGTCGCATCAATAAATCGTTGCGCGCTTGGAATTGTTGAGGATACAGCCATGACGATGCAGTATGACGTTAAAACCACCCATCTCACCGCCAGCGGGGCCGTTACTTCGACCCGTGCGCGGCTGAAGAGCGTTTCGTATCGGGGCGATGGCACCAATGGCTTTATTAAATTCCGCGACGGTAGCGTTACTGGGACCGTATTGATGGAGCTCGATGTTGGTACGAGCGATACGTTTACGATCTACTTACTCCTTCCCGGCGAAGGTGTTTTGTTCCCTACCAGCATTTATGCTGAACTTTCTCATGTGTCTGCTATTACTGCTATTTGGGGTTAAGAGTGACCACCTCAGGCGTCGCAATCTGGAACCCGGACATAGCCGAAATTATTGAGGAGGCGTATGAGCGCGCGGGGATTGAGATCCGCACGGGTTATCAGTTCAAGACGGCGCGCCGCAGTCTCAACATCCTGTTTCAGGAGTGGGCCAATCGGGGAATCAATCTGTGGACAGTCACAGAAGCGCAGATACCTCTGCTCGAAGGGGAAGGCATTTACGACCTCCCTGATGACTGCGTCGACATCATCGAGCATGTCATTCGCCAGAATGAAGGCAGCCAGTACAACCAGACGGATCTGGTGATCCCGCGCATCGCTCTTCCGACTTACGCCGCTATTCCGAATAAGTTGGCCACCGGCCGACCGGTGCAGGTGTATGTCAACCGTCAGGCGCCCACGCCTCAGATCAACATTTGGCCAACGCCAAATCAGTCTGGCTATTACTTCCACTATTGGTACCTGCGTCGCATCGACGACACGGGCCAGCCGGGCTCAAACACGGTTGAGATGCCGTTTAGGTTTGTTCCGGCCATCATTGCTGGTTTGGCCTATTACGTCGCTCTGAAAAGCCCAGAGGCGATGGATCGCATTCAGATGCTGAAGCAGATGTACGACGAAGCGTGGGATCAGGCGGCTCGCGAAGATCGTGATAAGTCTCCGGTGAGGTTCGTCCCGCTGGCGGGCTATCTGACGGGCGGCTGGTAATGGCTACACGGTTCGCTAGTTATAAGCGAGCCTTCGGCTTCTGTGACCGGTGTGCGCAAAGATATGACCTGCGCAAGCTGCGGAAGTATTACATCATGGGGAAGCTGATCAATGCGAAGGTCTGTCCCGAATGTTGGGATCCTGATCATCCGCAGAACTGGGTCGGTATTATTGGTTCTCAGAAAGTATCGAACGATCCGCAGGCTCTTCGTGAGCCCCGTCCTGACACGAACAGAAATGATAGCTGTTCGAATTTCGCGTACAATCCTGTTGCATCTCAACAGGTTAATACCACGTTGAACAATGTGAGAATCACGGCGTTCACTACTGTAGTCCCCGGTGTCGTGATCGTTCCTCCGCTTCCGGGCAACGCTATTTTGTGAGGCATACAATGAAGCATGATGATGTCGTCGAAGACAAGAAGTTGATCAAGAAAGCCGTAGGCATGCACGACAAGCAGCAGCACGGCGGCAAGAAGACCAGCATGGCAGGTCTTAAGAAAGGCGGACCGACTTCTATGGACCGTAAAAAGTTCGGTAAGAATCTGAGCCGCGCCATGAAC
>LSRR01000613.1_pt1 | contig 11423 bp, 22 predicted proteins | sample 1162981 | NCBI WGS metagenome assembly LSRR01 (sample SAMN03256433, study PRJNA305521) | marine metagenome | biome: Estuarine; feature: Estuary; material: Brackish water; isolation source: iron chloride precipitation of viral particles from surface water samples | place: USA: Chesapeake Bay ... | reverse complement strand
TGCAATTAAAGTTGCATTAATTTTAGTTGTGTCTGATGCTGTAGTTAAACAACCCGATGCTGTAAAAACAGAAACTTTTGGTTTTCTTTTTTTAGATGTTGTGTTTATTGGTCCTATAATTCCGCCATTTGCCATAGCTTAAAGAACCTCCTATGCGTCGTCTAATACTTCGTATGAAATAAATAGATCTAGGTCGCTAGATGCACTAGCGCCGCCTTTTAATATATCACCTTCCATTAAGTAGATAGGTGTATCGACCAATACTAACGTTGCGTCAGCTGGTACCGAAACTGTTTTTGCTAAATATACTGTTGCAGCTCCTGTTGCAGTAATTCCTGTTGCACCATTACCCATACCGTCAACAAAAATATCTACGTCAGCGGCAGATGCGCCATCAACGTTTGCAACTGTTATTCTATTAATTTTTAAAATTTTATCTGAGTCTACTGTTAATAAAGTATCAGTTAGTACAGCAGATAAATTGAAACCAATATTACCACCTACAATCGATGTTACATTTACTATATTTGGGTTTGCCATTTTTTAATCTCCTTGTTTCTTTTAACCGAAAACTATTGCCATTGCAATAGCTTTTCCTGTTGAAATACCTGCTGATCCAAAACTTAAAGTACCTGATCCATTAGTTATAATGGCTTGACCATTTGTACCATCCGTAGTTGGTAAGGTAAATGTAGTTGTACCAGAAACAGCTATATTACTTGCAAAAAGTGTATTAACTTTTAATTTATTATAAGCATTTCTAACTTCATCTGAACCATCTACAAAGATATGTGCATCATAACCTGATTCTAAAGTATAAGTTGAAGCACCTGCTCCAGCCGTGAAAGTTATAGATTGATTAGTTTGGTTTTTTGCAATGTAATCTTTATCAATGTTTGGAACAGTTAAAGTAACTGTACCACCAGGTGTACCTGTAAATTCTATTACTTTACTTCTTCCATTTTCTTCAGTGTAAGTTGTTGTATCTGAGTTTGTAGAAAAAGCTAAAGATGTAGTTGTTGCTGCTAAGACAGTTGCTGAATAACCAGAAATAGCGTTATCAATTCTTTGTAAGTTTACGTTAGTTCTATCACCCCACGTACCCGAGTTTTCACCACTCGCTTGGAGTATAATTCCTAAATTTGAAAATGTACTAGCCATATAATTTCCTCAATATCATTTTTTTAAATATCTGTCCACGTTTGATTTGCACCGGTACTAATAGGTGTCCAAGTCTGCGTGGCTCCTGTTGTTATAGCTGTCCACGGTTGATTTGCTCCAGGAACAATTGGTTCCCAAATCGTAATAATAAGGTCTCCTGATCCTAAAGTCAAGTTATTACCTGTAACCTCTATAACTTGATCTGTACTAAAGCCAAGAGTGCCAGTTTCTGTAGATATTTCTGACCCTATAACGTGGTAAACGGCAGCTACATTTACTGTTCCAACAGCTGTTTGAATAGTTGATCCTGTAGGAACAACAAAAGCTTCTCCTGATATAGTTGGACTACCTGATCTTGGATTAATGATACTTCCAGCAAAAGTATTAATATTAGCATCTGAACTAATGCCAATATCTCCTGAAGTTAAAGTAACTCCAGAACCTGTAACATTTAATTCTAAACCACCTTCAATAATTACACCACCAACACTAATTGAAACTTCACTTCCATCAAATGTTGGAATTGCATTATGATTAACTGTTATTGAACCTACACTAAATCCTAATTCTTCACCTGTTACTGCTTCTGTAAATCCATCTGCAGATATACTTGGAGATTGGACCGCTAATTGTAATAAGTTAGTTGCAGGAACTATATTTGCTTCAGCAACAGTTGTTACATTATCTAAACTAATTGTTAAATTATTTGTTGTAACTGCAAAGTTTGCGTTTGTTACAAAGTCTAACGAACCTGTTGAAACATTTAATTGTTGTGCGGTTGGAACTATATTTGCATTACCAAATACATTTACAGTTACACCACCATTCCAATCATCAGCACTCCAAACATCTTCGTTCCAAGCGTTTTGATTTGGTGCAACAAATTTTAATGATAAAGGAAATGCGTAAGAATTTTCACTCCAAGCGCCTGCTTCCCAAGCACCTGAACCCCAACCGGCTTCATCACCGATCTTAACTACAACATCAACACCTAGACCACTCCAAGTGCCAAGATTCCATTCGCCTGAATTCCAAGGTGTATTTGTAGCCATAAATTTTTATATGGCAAAACTACTAAGATATTCTTAGAATTGCACTTGTAGAATTTGCATCTGGGAACTGAATAGTAAAGTCACCATTTGTTGATGCTTTGTCTCCACCAAAATCTAAAACCACAACTGCTTTGTTTGCTTGTGATGCGTTGTAGATTAAAGCAGCGGATGCAGTGATTGTAGCTGTTTGAAAAGTTAAATCACTAAAGTCAACAAAGGCAATATTCTGTGCAACACTAACAGTTGTGTTTGTTAATGCAGCTCCTGCAGCACTATAACCAGTTCCACTTATTTCATTGAGTGTTGTATAAACAGTTGTTGTGTCCGCAGCAAATCCAGTTACTGTTGTATACAAAGCTAAATTAAAAGTATCTCCAGAAGTTGTGCTGAAGTTATGAGTTCCTAAAAACAGTTCTTGTTTAAAACTATCAGGTACTATGTTTGCCATTTATCCTCCTATTTTGATGGGTTAACTGACGGTAAAGGTACCCGTACAACTCCATCTGTGTATTCATCTCTTCTTCTACGACCCGTTTGTTCAATACCAAATGACTCTTTAGCCGTTTGATATGATTGTTCGTAAACTTGTATCATATCTGGCGCACCTTTCAAGTATTTATATGCCTCTGCCAAACAACCATTTAATAATACGTCTTCTGCATAAGTTGATAAATAAGTAGTAGAGTTATTGTTAGAAGAGTCTAATACTACATTTTTATAATAAGCAATAGTAACACTAAAATTTGTGCTAGGTGTAGGGGCCACAACCCAAGTTACTTCGTCCCAGTTAGCATAGTATCTTGGTGTGCCATAAGAAGTAGAAGGTGTTGCATCATACTCAGCAATATAACTAGTGTCTTTTTGTTCTAAATAAGTTTGATCGTTGTTTGAATCAGTTATTTGTACATATCTAATATTAGTTAAACCAGTTGGTACAGTTACATATCTATTTCCAGTTGTCATTGCAGCTGTTGCATAAAATCTATAATTGTCAGATTGAACTTCTCTGTAAATTCTGTTTTCAGTATTTTTTACAATTTGTGCAATAGTAGAATCTGATAATCCTCCACTATCAACTTCTGTATAATTTCTAATTTGTGTTCTTAATTCGTCGTATGTCATTATGGTGTTAAAGTTACCGGACCAGCCGATATGCTTCCTCCTCCTATTCTTGCTTGCTGTGTTGCTGTTGTAGTTGCATTCCAAGTATAATGATCCACATCTGTCACAGTAATAGAATGACCATTTGAATCATTAATATCATTAATACCAATTCCATAACCACCTTCACCATCTCTAAATCTAACTATATTTCCTGTTGATCTTCCGTGCGATTCTTCAAATACAGAAATAGTTGATGAACCTGAAGTTAAAATTAATGGATTAACATTTAATATTCTAGCTACCGCAGGTTCTGTTCTTGCAGGTCTTGCATCTTGTAATCCTTGTGCATCACCACCTTTTGGTTTTGGTTCAAGTTGTGGATGTTTAGATTCATATTCAGTATAATGAACTAAAGAACCATTCCATTCTTTTAACATTTCTCGATATGGAAATTCCATACCAGATCGATCAGAAATTGCTTTAGATCTTTTACCAGTTGCAAAAGGCATTATACTCCATCTCCATAAAATGTTTGTGGTGAAATAAATAGTGATGTTCTTTGACCATCTTCAGTCAATGCTCTTTGTAATTCATCTTCATAAAATAATCTTAACTGTTCAGTTTTTTCAGGTGAATGCTTAATCGATAAATAATAAGCAAGTCCAGAAGTCAAACACGGAATAAATCTATAAACTACGTCTGCTGTATTTGTGTAAGCACCAACGTCTTCTATTCTTGCAAGATAATAAAATTTTAATTGATAGTTTGAACCTGAGTATAAAGAACCAGGAGTAATGTATAAAAATACACTTGGGCTAGTTGTTCTTTGAACATAGTATTGTGATGGTGTTCCTTGTGATAGTTTATTAGGTAATGAAGCGTAAGTAGATCTATCAATTTTAGTTAATGTAGTATCTACTGGAGCACTTGCTGTTGTGTTATTTCTAATATAAGCTTCTAATACATCATTGATATCATTTGGAAAGTTAGAAGAATCATTTGCATAATTATACTCTGCTTGGCCCAACACTAATGGGACAGTTGCAAGTTTTACTTTCCATAAATGAATGCCTCTATTGCCCCACTCTGAAAGTAAAATGTTTAATGATCTTCTTGCACTACGAAGGTGATATCCAGTACGTGCTCCACCTATACCTGCTCTTTCAAGAGCTTCTTCAATAATTTCATCAATCTCAAGATTGAAATCTGTAGTGCCTGATGTAGCCATCTAGCCTCCTATTTATCGATGAACAAAATTAAAGTTGAATTTGTTACCGAAGTTGCTCCAACACCATCAACATATAAAACTCCATCTTCTGGAATATTTAATGTTTCAGTTTGTCCAGGTGGTACTGTTAAAGGAATGTAAACTCCTGAAGATGCATCTGAGCTTACTGTTGTAGGATTTGTTAATCCATTAATAGTAGCTGACCCTGCTGTTCCTCCAGTAGTTGTGTTAGATTGTAAAGCATAACCTCTTAATCTTGTTCTTCCTGTAAACGCAACACCATTAGTACTTAGTACGACTGGTTTTACATCTGATTTCATACTCATAAATTTTATCTCCTAAATTTTAGGAGCACCCGAAGGTGCTCCATTAATTATTTATTATACAGATTCTTTACCGTCATCTTTTACATAGTAGTAAATGATTCCAGTAATTGTCCCACCTGTTGCTGCTGAAGCACCTTTACCACCAACGATTTTAATAATCTCAGTAGCAGGTAAAGCGATGTTTCCTAAAGAAGCACCTGAAGTAGAATCACCACCCCATACAGTTGTAATACCACCATCAGCAACTGCTTCATTTAATAAACCATCAATATCAACAAAGTCTGTTCCACCATCATAATCAGTGTAACCCATATCAATAGTTGGGGTAGTACCACCAGTTGCTGCACCATTAAAAGTGATTCCAGTGATTACTGAATTTTTTGGAAGAATAACTTTACTTGTATCAGTTGATGATACTTGTACGTCAGTTCCTGCAGCAGCAGTAGGGTCAAAATAAAATTGAGCCTGCATAGGTACAGAACCAGCATAAGTTGTTCTTGAATTGTCTCCACCGTTCGATCTAACGAATCCAGTGAAAGTTGTTTTGTTTGCCATATTATTATCCTCCTAGTTATTTTAATGTGTTCTCTAGGCCGTCGACTATACGCGTACACATTAAATTATATGTATAGTTATTCTAATATACTGTAGATTTAAATGAAGCGCAAGAGATCCTTAAGAATAAAGATGATTTATTTGTGTAGTAGCTTTTTATTAAGTAGCTACTGAAACTTGAGGTGCAGCATCTTCAATTTTACTAAGTTGACTAGCTTCTTTAGCTTCTGCCATCTTAATATGATTGATAACTTCTTTAATTTTATTATCAATCCTAACCATATCAAGGGTATATCTACCCTCATCGTTATAATGCTGCTCCCACTGTAGTTCTAGACCCCTCTTCTGTTTGTAAAGGGATTGAACGTGTGTTTGCATCACTAAGCTCCTCGTAGGTTAACCAAATTTTACTAGTATTATAAAATTTGGAATCTTCCCATACTATATCATTTTTTCCTAACTTGTCAACTATGGCATCTTCTAATGCTTTGCTGCTATCTTCACACTCTAATGTGAATTCACAGAAGTATCCATAGGCTCTAATTTTAATACGGAAAGTTTTCATATAGTTTTCTCCTTTTGCATAAAAAAAGAGGCGGTTTTTAGGCCGCCTCTTTTAATTCAGTGCTTACGCACCTGGTGATCCGAAGATACCTCTAGGGTCAGACCAGCCGAAGCTGTATCTTTCTCTAGCTTTGTATCTAACGTTACCAGTGTCAAAGTCACCTTCCATTGCTGTTTTTAAAGGTGATCTTGTGAACATTTTCATACCGTTTGGCACGTCTGTTTTGATGAAGAACGCATCAGTGTCAGTTAGGTAATTGTTAACCACATAACCTTGTGGAATCATACCTTTAGACACGATTGCATTTACATCGTTGTCAGCTGTACCAACTCTACCTTGAGATTTCATTAATCTCTCAGCTGTGAATTGTAACTCAGAAGGGATGATTAATTTCATACCTTGAGCAGCAATTTTTAAACCTCTTTCATCAGTGAAAGCAGCGATGTCAATCAATGCTTGTTCTAATGAAGTTTCGTTTAAGTCAGCTGAAGTCGACAATTCATTTGAGAATGTGCCAGCTATAGTAGGGTGAAGTGTAGAACAAAGTTCTAAACCATCCCCACCTAAGTAGTTAGTATTGAAAGCGTTGTTCAATACGTTAGCCGCTTTAACTTGCTTAGTGTTTGCCATAGATCTAGCTAATGCTTTTGTGTATCTAGTAGCAATTCTATCGTACAAGTTGTCCTCGATTGCTTCTTCAGTAATCGCGAACGCTAAAGCGATAGTTTCGTGAGTGTATCTGCTTGTAAAAGTTTCTTGTGCATTGTCAAATGTCACTGCTGAACCTTCAGGTTTAACAGCTGCATTCGCAAATCCAGATAACATTACTTCTTCTTCAAAAGCTCTGTCTGAATTTTCTGCATCATAGATTTCTACGTGCTGATTCTCGTATCTTTTATACTCTAGGCCGAATAGTGCATTCAACCCAGGCTCTAGTTCTTTGACTAGTTGTTGTCTTGATATTGCCATAGTTTATACTCCTATACTCCTACAGTTTGTTTATACAAGTGCTCATTGATTCTAACTACAAAGTTAACGTTTGCTGAAGTTAAATCATTATTTTCGATATCTTTTGATACACCAACTACCTGCAATTGTGCAGAAGTTGTTACAAAAGAAGCATCGTCTAATTCAACTTTAGATACGCCATTGATAGTTGATCCTGCTGTATATTCAATGTCCGCTAATTCGAACACGTCTGTTGCAGCAGAAGCACTTGCGTTATTTGATTGTATTTCGAACCTTTCATAAGGGTCGTCATATACAAACGCTCTGATTTCTTCCCCATTAGCTACATTCGTTTGAGTGTAGTAATTTCGGTAAGTTGGTTTTCCAGTAGTTGGATCTTTAGTTATAAACTGACCCCAAAAAACACCAACTAAGTTAGTGTTTCCTGCGGCAGCTACTTCTACAGTTCCTCCTGCTACTGCTTTAACCGGGTCTCCCTGATAAATTGCACTCGCATAGTTATCTGCGATCAAGTATTCAGTTAAACCTTGGTTGTCAGCATTTTGACCAATCTTACCAATCGGTTTTAAACCAAAAGCTGCGTCTTTATTTGCCATAGTTTTTCTCCATATTGGTTAATTGTATGATGGTCAGCGAATCGTTAAAAAATTAACTTTTCTTAGAGCCACCAAAAGTTACTCTAGTTTGCCTTTCACTATTGATTGGCATACTAGGATGTTGATCCTTCAAAGGCTCGTTGTTTATAGCTTCATCACGATCTTGCGTTCTTTTATTAAAGTACGCTTCACGTTGTTTTGCGAGCTCTTCCGGTATCCTAGCCAACACTAGGCCACCAACTCCGATCACTCCCTTATACTTGCCGTCTTCAATGCTGGGAAAATCGTGATCTGGATATTCGTCAGCTCTAACGAGCTCCCATCCGGATCTTATTTTACCCGACATATTCTTGCCGTCTTCTTGACCAAGAACTTCGGCTCTTATCCATCTGTGCCTAAAGCCATCTGGCGCAGGGGGTGCATCTAAACTTGATGGTGGAGTCCAAACTTTTTTTCGAGATTCTTTATCTCTAGTTTGACCCGCACGAGAAGTTTTATCAATTGTCATATTATACCTCCTTCGTGAGTTGCAATTGTCTTGCGTAATCTTCGAGTGGCACACCTAATTTTTTAGCGATTGCTACCTGTGAAGGTGTGAGTCTTACAGTTTTCTTGCGTCCTGTTGTAGCTGGACGTCTAGCTGAAGCAACTGTTTGAGTAGGTTTAACTTCTCTTTCAGTTGTATTTGACTCCATCTTACCAAATTTATGCGGAAATTCAAGTCTTATTCTTTTGTCTATTTCAGCATAATATTCGTCAGATTTAGGATCGTACCCTTCCTCTTTGACTAGCTTGTTATGTATATCGAACGCAGTGTAAGTCATCGCAGAATCATTACCAAACCACGCATTTTTAGTTGCCCAAGCTTCTGCTTTAGGATCGGTTTCTACTCCGTCCTGTCCCTGAGTTTGTTGTGGTGTAATAGTGACTTCTGGTACTCTTCTTACGTTTTCTTTAACTTGTGCTTGTGCACTTTTTAAAGTTTGCAATCTAGCAGAGTCCATTGTCAACGAAGCAATTTGCTGTTGTGCAGCAACTTGTGCATCTACGTCTCCACTATCGATTGCGTTTTTGAGAGCGATTTTGGCAGACTCTAAACTTGTTTTAACTCTAGACTCAAACTCATTCATATAGTCTTTGTCTAAGTGTGCAAATCTAGCTTCAGCTTTTTCTTTTTGTGTTTTCATTGCTTCCGCAAAAGAAATAGCTTCTTGTCTTTGCCTTTCAGCCTCTCTCATCTTACGAGTCAACTTAGCAATTCTTTTTTGTACTGATTCGCTATATTGTTCTAACTCGTTTTCTTTTTTCTTTTGTTCTTCAGGTGTCTTTTTACCTTGAACATCCAACTGCTCACTAGATTTCTCAGATGAGTCATCGGACTGATTATCGTCTTGAACGACTTCCAGTTTTTCATCTTCTTTCTCCTTTGTTTGCTCATTATCTAAATTAATATCAGCACCCTCTTCTTCGCCAACATCAACTAGATCTTCTTTTTTTGCATCTTCTTGCATAGCTTCTCCTATGATTAGTATTGCGTAATGATTGAACTAGGATCTTTTACAGTTCCTAGAACTTCATCATCGTTTAGTATTCTTAACTCTCCGCCTTCTATTGGTAATCTTGAACCAGCGTATCTGGCAAAAATTACCCAATCTTTTTCTTTGCACCAAGGTCCTGTTTCAAACTTTTCTTTGTCTTTGTAGGCTAATGGTCCAAGTTTAAGAACATAACCAACGTTAGTTGATATACGTCCTCTGTCTAAAGTTTCTTGTGATAATATGATTCCACCTTTTGTAGTGTCAGGTGGAGTAAATGGTAATATTAAAATTCTCCAACCAGATGGTTCAGGTAATTCTTCAACTTCTGATTTAATGTTATCAGGTCCTAATGGTTCTTTTGCTTTTGTACTTTGGTATTTTTCTTCTAGTGCGTTTTTATGGGCTGGTATCTCCTGAGAGATTGATGATTGTTCCGTCATTATATTTATGCTCCTTCGTTTTTAACAGGTTAGAGATTTCCTGCAGGGTATATTCATAAGCCCTGATTTGTCCTAATATATACTGATATTTCTCTAAGCTGTCAATGTTTCCTGACAGTAATGTATCAGTATTTCGTTGAATACCATCTTTTAGTAGCTTTTGTATGCCGTAAATAGTTGATATATCATCCATCTCTTCATCTCCTTTTGATTAACAATTCCACTTTCTAAGTGACTTATTAATTCTTGAATTTGGATCTCTTGCAGTTTTTGCAGAAGTTAATCTTTTTTTCATTCCCTTCATACGCGCGCAGAAAGACTTCCTTCTGTTTGCAGCTTTAGATCCTTTTTTTAATTTTGATGGCTTAGTCGTAACCGCCATCGATAATTTAGAACCAGGATTTGCTCTTCTGTAAGATGCAATTCCTTTTCGGTTTAGTCCACCTGATGCAGACTTACCTTCTTTTCTTTGCCACGCTGGAGTTTTACCTCCTGATGCAAAACCTGGTCTTAAACTATAATTGTTTCTCATTATTTACTTTGTGATCTTTTAAATGCTTTAGCAGTTGGCGCACCTTTGCTTCCAGGCTTTCTCATTTTTTCACCACGTTTTCTTTTTTGGTGAATGTTATACCAAAGCCCTTTTTTTGCCATTTTGCCAGATTTAGTTTTATGGTATTTGCTTGCCATATTTTCTCTCCTTACTTTTTCTTTTTCTTAGCCGCTGCAATAAAATCACCTCTAGTAATTTTATCTTTTGGCGGATACATAGCCGCTAGTTTTTTCTTTTTAGATGACATCTTTTTAACAGATCCACCTTTTTTAAAACCAGGGATTTGATTATTGTATCTTTTGTTTGGCATTTTATTCTCCTTATTTTTTATTCATATTTATCACATCAGTTGCCTTAAGTCCATATATGGCCGCGACTACTGAAACCCAGAGGCCAACTATCCACCAAGGCATCTCTTGTAATTTTTGAAAATACAAGTCAATCTTCTCTTGCATTTTTTCATCTTCTGCAAAAACAGAATATGCTAATAAAAACAGAGGCGAAGAAATTGTCAAAAGTACAAATTCGTCCTTCCAGTCTGATTTTTGATTTTCTGCAATCTTGCCAGAAAACTCTATTTCACCTCTTTTCATTTTTTCAATATGAAGAAGTTTAGCTTCTGACATTGCAACGTCAGCTGCTTTTTTATTCTTGTATATTTCTAGTCCAGATTTTAAACCTTGACCTAATAAACCCCAAGGAACCATACTAGTACCACTTAGCTGTTCTTTGCTTTTCTTTTAACATTCGTTTTTGTCCACCAACTTTTTCCATTTGTGTTTCAGTTGGATTACTAACTTCGACTTCTACGCCGCCTTTAGCATAACCATCTTTGTTAACAAATTGTTGGAAGTTAACTTGGTTTCTATTTTTTCCTTTTTGCATTTCGCCTCCTTGACATTCCTGCCTCGCTTAATGCGATGGCAATTGCTTGTTTTCTAGACTTCACTTTTGGTCCTTTTTTAGAACCAGAGTGTAGTTTACCCTTTTTAAACTCTCTCATTACTTTTGCAACTTTTTTTGTTTTATTATCCATATTTATCCTTAAAATTGACGACTAAAATTTAATCCTATACCATAATCATCTGTATTTAAATTATATTGTCCACCAACATTTACATTACCAAAAGGTGTATCAAAGGTTCTAGAACCCATAATTGAATTAATTCCATCAAAATCAGTAAAGTAACTTATTCCTGGAGCTAACCCAATGCCTGCAGATTGATTAATTTTACCTAAATCATTTAAATTAGTTTCAGCCATATAACTAACTGGTCCAATATTTGCACCTCCTGTTACCATTAATTCTGGATCTGTTTGTGCTCCAAAATAAAAA
>LSRR01000201.1_pt1 | contig 11496 bp, 19 predicted proteins | sample 1162981 | NCBI WGS metagenome assembly LSRR01 (sample SAMN03256433, study PRJNA305521) | marine metagenome | biome: Estuarine; feature: Estuary; material: Brackish water; isolation source: iron chloride precipitation of viral particles from surface water samples | place: USA: Chesapeake Bay ... | reverse complement strand
ACTTCCACCACCACCTGATGATTCAGTAGAGTAAGAATTTCTATAACCACCAGCTCCTCCGCCACCTCCAGATCTAGCTGCTGGAGCATTAGTTCCAGTTCCTCCACCACCTCCACCAGCGATAACTAAAAAGTCTGCTGAATATGTTTGTGGGGTTTCTAAAGTAACATCATCATCAACAGTTGGAATCCAACCTTGTGTTGCTCCTGAATAAACTATTGTTACTGATTGTCCGTCAGAATTATATTCAGGATAACCACCTCCACCAGTTGTTTGATTTCCTTGAAAATTTAAACCATTTGTATTTAAAGTAATTTTATTTGTTCCCCAAGTTCTTGCATAGTCTGAAAATATAATTTGATCTCCAACACTAGCACTAGCTGGTAAAGTAATCGTACAAGCATTTGATGTTGTATCAATCCAATATCCGTTTCCAGCAACCGCAGATAATGTAGTTCCTGTTACGATTGTAGATTGCCAAGCAATAGAAGCAAAGCCAGATGCTGTACCATTATTAGTTAATGTTGCACCTGCTGGAATTACAAAGTCGTCTCCACTATCCCCTAATGTTAGGGTTGTTCCTGATCTTGGTGATATTTTATTTACTTTTATTTCACTCATTACTCAACTAACTCCCAATTCTTAATTGTTTCGTTCCATTTGTAATTTTGTCCATCATCAGGTTTTACTACAGGAGCATCCCAACGACAAGTATCTTCCTTTAAAATCCAACTTGGATAAGGTTTGGGTGCTATAAAAGCATCTTTTGTTTGGTCATAAGTATAACCAATATTAGCATAATTTTTTCTGATAGTTGCATTGTATGAAGTTTGTAACCAAATATCATTTGTTTTAAATGTTTGATTTAAAAAATCAATACCAGCCTGTTCAGTTGTTGCTACGTCATTAGAAACAACTACAACTTTTTCTACAATGTTTCCTTTTCCTAATTTTGCAAAATGAGCCATAAATTATCCTATGCTGTGTAAGTTCCTGTTCCTGTAAATGTTAATATTGTATCTGAACCAGATGTTGTAACGGTTGGACTTCCTGTTGTTGTACCAGTATAATCTTCGGTTAGCATTCTTAAAATAATAACTCCTGATCCTCCAGCACCACCTGCTTCAGGTGAACCACCTGACCCTCCTCCTCCTCCGCCAGTATTTGCTGTTCCAGCTTGTGGACTGATTGCACCTGAACCGCCATTTCCGCCTCCACCATTACCACCAAGACCAATAGTTGGTGCAAAACTATTAGAAGAACCTCCCCCACCTCCAGCATAAAAAGTTGCTGAACCAGTTATTGAATTTGATAAACCAACTCCACCATTACCACCAGCACTAGGTGTACCATTTGCACCTACAGCACCAGCACCTCCTCCACCTCCAGCACCATAATCAGGTGTACCAGTATTGGCAGTACCTCCGTTATTTCCTTGACCTAATGTTCCTTGACCAGCAGTAACAGAAGTATTAGCGTGTCCGTTACCACCTCCTGAACCTCCGTCTCGTCCAACATTAGCAGCAGCAGCACCACCTCCGCCACCAAAAGCAGTAATAGTTGAAAAACCTAATCCTGTAATTGTACTATCATTACCATCATCACCATTATTACCACTAGGATTACCTCCTCCTCCTGAACCAACTGTAAGAGTATAAGTTGTACCTCTTTGAAAATTTATTGATGATGAACCAAAATTAGTTAATAATCCACCAGCTCCTCCTCCGCCAGCATTTCCACTTCCACCAGCTCCACCTCCAGCAACAACTAAATAACTAAATCCATAAACATTTTTAGCTACAGTTTCAGAATCTAAAGATGGAATCCAACCTTGTGTTGCACCTGAATAAACTATATCAACTGTTTGACCATTTTTGAAATATACAGGATTTGGAGAAGTATAACCTTGAAAGTTTAAAGAATTTTGATTTATAGTAACTGCGTTAGTTCCCCAAGTTCTTGCGTAATCTGAAAATATAATTTGATCTCCAACTGAAGCAGAAGCAGGTAAAGTAATTGTACAAGCGTTTGATGTAGTGTCTATCCAATAGCCATTACCAGCTACAGCACTTAAAGTTGTACCTGTAACAATAGTTGATTGCCAAGCTATTGAGGCAAAACCTGTGGCAGTTCCAGAATTAGCTAAAGTTACACCTGCTGGGATACTGATTGTATCACCTGATGTACCTAGTGTTAAGGTTGTGCCTGATTGTGGATCTACCTGATCTACTTCTATTTTACTCATTATACGATTACCAATGTTCCTGTTACTGTTATTGTGTTAGTGAAAGTTACTGGCCCAGCGAGGACAGCGGACTCAATAACAATATTTTTATTATCTAATGTTTGAGCATGAGTATAAATATTCTCCGACCCTGGTTTATTACCCATGTAAATTATATTATATAAACTATCCATTTTATCCTTTAAGCACTAATTGAATCTACAACGCTAACCCAAACATCAGCAGATGTTGCAGTATCTGATTGTACTTTTAATACATCAGTATTCTGCATCACAAATTTAGCACCACCTGAAACAAGTTCAACTGCACTTGAAGGAGGTATGCTTATATCTTTTGCGATATATCTGTCTGTAGATCCTGTTTCTGAAATCCAAACTGATATAGTTATTGCTGAAGTTAATATGTTAGCAACTCTAATTCCAATTACTGCATCATTTGAATTTGCTGTAAATACAGTGCTAGCACTATTTGTAGCTTGAACTGCATATCTAGTAAAATCTTGTGCCATATTTTCTCCTTATAATGCAATAGCCATTGCTACTGCAAATCCGTTACTTGCTGCACCAACTGGTGCACCTGTTGAATCTAAATAAACTGCTTTACTCGCTGGTAAAGTACAGAATACATCTTTTGTTCCAGCAGTAAAATTAACTGCAGCATCACTGTTAGATGATGATAATATTGTATCTCTCGATAAAGTATCGGGAGTTGCATCAGTAACAGTTCCTATTCCAACTTCCCATTCAGATGGTGTTGCACCCTGATTATAAATTGCATAATAAGTTGTATTATTATTTCCAATTCCTGTTGCAAAAGATTCAAAACCAGTTACCGCACCGTTAAGCGCAAATGCACCTGTACCGGTTGAAGTACTTGATTCTTTTACTCTGTCGTTTATTACCAACGCCATAATTTTTTCCTTTTATTAACTCATGCTTATAATAGCATTAGCAGGTGTTGTTGCATCAGGAAACGCAATAGTGAAGTCACCATTTGTTGCCGTTTTTGCACCACCGAAATCTAAAACTACTACTAATCTATCTGCTACACCATCAACTGTTGAGTTGTTATAAATCGCTGCAAATGATGCAGTGAATGTAGCACTTGACCAAGTTACGTTATCAAAATCTACTGAAGCAACAGCTGTTGAACTTGCAACTGCTTGATTGGCTAAAGTTTTTACAACGTAATTAGTACCACCTGTAGTATCAACCTCACCATTTCCAGTACCAGCTAAATAAACAGTACTTGATGTTGAGTATGGATTAGAAACGTACAAAGATATTTTAAAAGTATTTCCTCCTGAAGCAAAATCGTGTTGCGCAGAAAATAAAGCACCTCTAAATGAGTACGGTATTATATTTGCCATATTTTTTTATCTCCTTATTATTTATTACTTGACGGTGGTTTAGATATTAATTGAGCACGAATTTCACCATCCATATATTCGTCTCTGCGTCTGATACCGATCTGCTCGATAGCGTACGATTCTAAAGCTTGATTATAAGCTTGTGAATAGTATTGTAACATATCCTGCGGTCCTTTCAAGTACCCATATGCATTTACTAAACATGCATACAAAAGTAGATCTTGATACTTGTTTGACAAATAAGTACCTCCTGTATCTGTTAAAATACTAGTTGGTTCTTTATCATAACAAAGCGTGATTGCATACGTTTTATCTGGAGTAGGTGCTACAACCCAATAAGTTTCATCCCAATTAGCGTAGTATTGTGGAATATCAACGGCTGCCGTACCTGGAGTAGAGTAATATTCAGCTATAAATGAAGTATCTCTTTGTTCTAAATAATACTGATTTCCATCTGAATCTGTTAATTGAACATATCTAATTGCTCTTAAGTCATTAGGTATTGTTACATATCTATTTGAAACAATTAAATTTGATGTTGCATAAAAAACATTTTGATCTGTGTCAATTGCTCTATTAATTTTATTTTCAGCATTTTTAATTATTGTATTTAAAATTGAATCAGTTAATACATTTGATCCAACTTCTGTATAATTTCTAATATCTGTTTGTAGGTTAGTTAAAGTATATGCCATTTTATAATGCCTGTAATGTTACTGGTCCTGCTGAACAGTTAAAACCACCACCATTAATATTTCCTGTTATAGCATTATTTGAACTCGTAAAGTAAAAATAATTTTCAGGATCAGTTAGGTTTCCTTGTGCTGTTGTCACATTACCACTTGAATCTATTTTACCAATTGTAATTGTAAAACCATTTGAATTATCAATATCACTTACACCATCAAAAGTTGGAATAGGCGCAAAATATTGTAAGTTATATGCATCAGGGCCACCTGATCCTGGAGTAGGATTTTGAGCTACAGGTCCTCTTAATCTTACAACATCACCAGTAGATCTTTGATGATTAATTGAATAAACATTTATATAAGTTGTTCCTGAATAAATAATAGTTTCAAAAGGATTTTCAGTTAGTAAAATTAATCCAGCCGTAGATTTTCTTTGTGGTCTTGGATTAAATAAAGCTTGTGGATCTGATCCAACTGGCTTTGGTTCTAATTGTGGTTGCTTTGGTTCATACTCTGAATAATGAACTAAAGATCCATTCCATTCTCTTACCATTTCTGTGTAAGGAAATCTCATTCCTGATCTATCAGAAATAGCAAATGATTTTTTACCAGACGCGTAACCAGCCATTATACTCCATCTCCATAAAATGTTTGAGGCGATATGAAACTAGATGTACCTTGGTTGTCAGCATCCAATGCTCTTAACAATTCACTTTCATATCTTCTCTCTAATTCCTGACTTCTATCAGGAGAAAATTTTAAACTTAAATAATATGCAAGACCTGACATCATGCATGGGTAAAATCTATTAACTACATCTGATGTATAATTATAAGAACCTACATCTTGTATTTTAGCTAAATAATAAAAACAAAATTGATAACTAGATGGTGTTGATGTACTTGATGTGCTTGAACTAGGTGTAGTGTATAAATAAATACTTGGATTTAATTTTCTATCTACATAATATTGTGAAGGTGTACCTTGTGCTAATTTATTTGGTGTTTGAGAATATGTTGATCTATCAATTTTAGTTAAAGCAATGTCTTGTGGATTAGATGTATCTGTATTGTTTCTGTAAAAAGCTTCTAATACATCACTAATATCACTTGGAAAATTTTCTGTATCTGCTGCATAATTATATTCTGCTTGTCCTAATACTAAAGGTATTTTAGCAAGTTTTACTTTCCATAAATGAACTCCTCTATTACCCCATTCTTGAAACATAATGTTTAAAGATCTTCTTGCTGATCTTAAATGATAACCTGTCCGCGTTCCGCCAACACCTGTTCTTTCATAAGCTTCCTCAATGATTTCATCGATTTGAGGATTGAATGATGTAGTTTCTGAAGTAGGTGAAATTGTTTGTGCTGTATTACCCATACCAGCTTGCGTTGGTGTGTAATAAAATAATACAGGAGCGCCGACCGTTCTTACCGGAGCGACGTTAATTGTTGTATTTGCTCCTGAACTTCCAGCTGTTCCAGTAGTAGTTACTCCTTGTGTATAGGCAGTACCACCAGTATGTGTTCCGTCTTTTGTAGATGAAAGAGTTAAAGTATAACCTGTATTACTAGAATCAGATTGATTAAATACGTATGTATTTCCTTCTTGTAAATATAGGACAGGACTAACTTCACCGTTAATAAAAAATTTTGGATTATTAGTACTAAAGGCGTTAGTACCTGTCGCAACAGTTACTGTATATGTAATAGTTGCCATTTAGACGCTCCTAGCCGTATATGAACGTTACTTTATTAACATTTGTTAAGACAGCATATGGATTTGTCTCACATCTAATTCCATCTCCTGGAATTGAAATGTAATATGGAATTTCTTGACCGGCTACTGCTGCTCCTAAAGGAGTAGCAAATTTAGCTAATGAAGTTCCTCCACTACCGTCTGTAATTTCTATTGATCCTGCAGTTGTATCAGACACATAATAAATTCCTAAAACTCTTGCTGGTCCAGCAAAAATATTTCCACTTCCAGTTAGTATCGTTGTGCCTTTTACATTTGAAACATATGTTCCCATTTTTTTCTCCTAAATTGTAGGAGCTCCCGAAGGAGCTCCATAATTAATTATGCTAAATTATTATTTTGAATGTAAGTTACAGTCAAAATAGCTCTACCAACATCAGCAGTAGTTGCACTTGAATCAACATAAATATCAACATCAGAAGTTCCGACATCTTTCCAGTTGTCAGCATCTGTAATTGTAGCTTGTGAAGCTAATTTAATTGTATTGATAGTTGATACCGCAACAGCAGTTGCTAATTCATTTGAAGATGAAGTAGTTCCAATGCTTAAAGTTGCAGAGTTATCAAATGCAGTTGTTACAAAAACAGTCGCCTCTAAAATTTGACTGTTTGCAGGAATTTTAATTCCACTTGTAGCCGCAGTTGTTGATTGAGTGATCGCAGCAGATTGTGCCATTACAACATAACCTGTATTTGCTGACGCTCCCTCTCTAATTGATCCGGCTTTAATTGGTCCGGAAAATGTAGTTGTTGCCATAGTTATTTCCTCCTAGTTATTTGAATATCCTCTCTAGGCCGTCGACTATACTCGTCGATATTCAAGTTATTGTATAGTTATTAATTTATATAGTAAATTTTAATAAAGTGCAAGAGATCTTGCAGAGAAGTGAGTATTTCAATGATGTAGCTTTTTGTTTAAGTTGCTACAGAAACTTGAGGAATACAATCCTCTATTTTATTTAACTGATGAGCTTCTTCAGCTTCGGCCATTTTTATAGTGTTAATGACCTGTCTTATTTTATGGTCTATCTGAACCATATTGAGAGTATATCTACCCTCTTTAAGATGCTCCTGCTCCCAGTTCAACTCCAATGACCTCTTCTGTTTGTAAAGGTCTTGTAATTGTTGCATCGTTAACCTCCTCATAGGTTATCCATTTTTTTAACGAACTGGTATATCCGTCTTTTTCCCATTTTACACCTTTTTCTCCTATCTTGTCAACTATTGAATTTTCAATGGCTATTGGATCGTCCTCACACACAATCTGAAATCGCGCATGATAACCGTATGCTCTAATATTGACTAGAAAGTTTTTCATAATTTCTACTTTCTTATACCATAAAAAAAAGGGGCCCGAAAGCCCCTTTTTAATTATTAATCTTAAGTACTATACTGCGTCAGAACCAAAGATACCTCTTGGATCAGAGAATCCAAAAACATATCTTTCTCTCGCTTTGTATCTTACGTTTCCTGTGTCAAAGTCACCTTCCATTGAAGTTTTGATAGGTGATCTAACAAAGTGTTTAAGACCATTAGGTACATCTGTTTTAATGAACCATTTTTTATTAGATGTTAAGTAGTGGTTCACTGTGTATCCTTGAGGAACCATTCCCATATTTCTAATAGCATTGATGTCATTATCAGCTGTGCCTGTTCTACCTTGAGACGCCATTAGTCTGTCAGCAGTAAATTGTAGAGCTGAAGGAATTACTAATTTCATTCCTCTAGATGCAATTTTTAGGCCTCTTTCATCAGTAAACGCAGCGATGTCGATTAACGCTTGTTCTAATGAAGTTTCGTTAAGATCAGCAGGAGTAGCTAACTCGTTAGAGAAGCTTCCAGCTAATGTAGGATGATCTGTAGCACAAAGTGCTTTTCCATCACCACCAGCATATGTTGCACTAAATGCATTATTTAGTACAGCTGCTGCTTTAACTTGCTTTGTGTTTGCCATAGATCTTGCTAACGCTTTTGTATATCTAGACGCAAGTCTGTCATACAAGTTATCTTCGATAGCTTCTTCTGTGATTGCAAACGCTAAAGCGATTGTTTCATTTGTGTAACGTGCAGTGAAAGTTTCTTGTGCATCGTCAAACTGAACGCCTTGGCCTTCAGCTTTAACTGCTGCATTTCCAAAACCAGATAACATTACTTCTTCTTCAAAAGCTCTGTCAGATGATTCTGTATCAAAAATTTCAGCATGCTCGTTAGCATATTGTTTGTATTCCAAGCCGAATAGTGCATTCAAACCTGGTTCTAGTTCTTTAACTAGTTGTGATCGTGATATTGCCATGTTTATTGTCTCCTATTCGATTAGTTAGACAACGCAGCTGATGGAGAAATCTGAACGATTACGTTAGAGTCCGCCACTGTGTTATCATTGTTTTCCGGATCGTTAGCGAATCTTACAATTCTAAACATTGATGTCGCTACAGTTCCTGTGATGTTTAATTTCACAGTAGACTGACCTTGGTACGAAGTACCAGAAGTTGCTCCATCAGTAGAGTTAAAAGTGTAAAGAAGCTTAACTTGGTTAACAGCAGCATCCGCTTTACAAGTATATTCTTGCATAGGATTGTCGTTAACATAGCCGATTCCGTCGTTACTTCCAGTATTGTAGTTCGTTCCGAACGTAGTACCAGCAGCAACAGAGTTTGCGTAAGTAGGTTTGCTTGTAGAGCTATCTATGTAGAAAGCACCGTTAAACACGCCTACAATTTTTTGAGTGTTAGAAGTACCAGTAGACCAGTCAGCACCGCCTGCGATGCCGTCGTCCATAGTATCAGCTGTAACATCTTGAAGATATCCATCATCACCACTTGTGTATTGTAATGATACTGGGTTATTCTTGTAGATGCCAACACCCAAACCCGAAAAGATTTTGTATTCAGCTTGGCCGCCTGTAGCAGGAGTTGATCCTACTGTAGGAGCTTGTCTAAATCCAAAACCAGTTGATTGGTTTGCCATATTTTTTTCCTTTTATTGTGTGACTAATAGTCACGGTTAGCTTTAATTTGTTGGTAAGAATTACTAAATAATTAGCTTTTCTTTGTACCACCAAAAGTTACACGGGAATTTGATTCACTACTGAATTTCATTCCTGATTGCTTTTCCTTCATAAGATCGTTGTTGATGGCTTCCTCTTTTTCTTTAGTTTGCCTATCATAGTAAGCTTCTATTTGCTTTGCGATCTCCTCTGGTATCCTTGCTAGCAAAAGGCCTCCTACTCCAATGACTCCTGCATATTTGCCTTCAGTTATTGTTGGATAATCTCCATCAGGATATTCATCAGCTCTCACTAATTCGTATCCTTCTCTTAAAGAAGCAGCTATGTTTTTCGTATCGTTGAAACCCATAGTTTCTGATCTTATCCATCTATTCCTGTAACCAGCTTTTGCAGGTGGTGCATCAAGTGATGAGGGTGGAGTCCATACTTTTTTATGAGAAGTTTTTTCTCTAGTTTGGCTCGCACGTGAAGTCTTTATTTTTTCGTTTTCCATATGCTTATACTCCTTCCGTGATTTTTAATTGTCTTGCATAATCTTCGAGTGGCACACCTAATCTTTTAGCAATTGCTACCTGTGAAGGTGTGAGCTTAACAGTATTTTTGCGTCCTGTTGAGGCTGAACGTTTAGCCGAAGCTACATTTTGAGCAGGTTTTGCTCTAGGTGTAGAGTTGGTTGTAATCTTATCAAATTTATGTGGGAAATCAAGTCTTATTCTTTTATCGATTTCTTCATAATATTCTTCAGATTTAGGATCGTATCCTTCTTCTTCTACAAGCTTTTTATGTATGTCAAAAGCCGTATAAGTCATAGCTGAATCATTTCCAAACCAAGGGTTTTTAGCTGCCCAATCTTCTGCTTTAGGATCAGTTTGAACATTATTCACTTGTCTTTGTGGAGTAATGTTTACTTCCTTGACTTCAGGTTTTTCTAATTCCCTAGCTTTTAAAGCATTTAGTCTAGAAGATTCAACAGTTAGATTTGCTAATTGTTCTTGAGCCGCAATTTGTGCTTCAACGTTTTGAGATTCGATAGCATTCTTTAATGCTAATTTAGCTGCTGCCAAACTAGTTTTAAGTCTACTTTCAAATTCAGAAGTGTAAGATTTATCTAAAGTAGAAAGTTTAGATTCTAACTTTTCTTTTTCTGCTTTAGTTAATTGAGCATACTGAATAGCTTCTTCTCTTTGCCTTTCAGCTTCTCTCATCTTACGAGTTAATTTAGCAATACGTTTTTGAACGCCTTCGCTATATTTTTCTAACTCATCTTCTTTTTTTTCTTCTTTTTTAGTTTCAACAGGTTCTTCTTTTGATTCAACCTGTTCAACTTCTATTTTCTCTTCCTCCACTACTTCTGGTTTTTCAGAAGTTTCTTTTTCATCTAATTCAACTTCAGCGCCGACTGTTTCGCCAACATCAATTAAGTCTTCAGATGAATTTATATCTTTATCGTTTGTTTCTGGCATAGTTCCTTCCTATGTTTATATTAAGTGAAGAATTGATTCTGGATTTTTTATAGTTCCTAGAACTTCATCATCGTTTAGTATTCGCACTTCTCCGCCTTCAATTGGTAATCTTGAACCAGCGTATCTGGCAAAGATAACCCAATCTCCTTTTTTGCACCAAGGTTCTCCAAATTTATCTTTGTCCTTGTATGCTAAATCTCCCATCTTTAAAACATAACCACACGTAGTTGCAATACGTGCTCTGTCTAAAGTTTCTTGTGAAAATAAAATTCCACCTCTTGTTTTTTCTTTTGGTGTAAATGGTAAAACTAAAAGTCTATAACCTGATGGTGTTGGTAATTCATCTACAGTTCCTGGTTGTAAATTATCAGGATGTAGAGGTTCTTTGACTTCTCCAACTTGTGATTTTTCTTTTGCGTATTTTTCTTCTAACGCGTTAACGTGTTTCGGTGTTTCCTTTTGAATTGGTTCCGAAGTCGATAATGTTTCCTTGCTCATCTTTTTGCTCCTTTGGTTTTAGCAGGTTAGAGATTTCCTGTAATGTGATTTCGTAGGCATGTGCCTGTCCTAACATATATTTATATTTTTCCATATTGTCAATAGCTCCAGACACCATTGCTTCTGTTATTGATTGTATAGTTGCTTTTATTCTCTTTTGTAACTTACTTATTATGATTAAATCATCCATTAACAATTCCACTTTCGCAGGGACTTATTAATTCTGCTATTCGGATCCCTGGCCGTTTTAGCAGAAGTCAAACGTTTTTTCATGCCGCTCATTCTGGCACAAAAACTCTTTCGTCTGTTGGCAGCTTTGCTGCCTTTTTTTAATTTCGATGGCTTGGTAGTTACAGCCATTGAAAGTTTTGAACCAGGATTTGCTCTTCTATAAGATGCAATTCCTTTTTTATTTAATCCACCTGATTCAGATTTACCTTCTTTTCTTTGCCACGCAGGTGTACC